>Ga0181577_10000318_pt1 | contig 38741 bp, 25 predicted proteins | sample 101ome_21_FD_132468 | JGI IMG/M metagenome (GOLD analysis project Ga0181577, IMG submission 132468) | Coastal salt marsh microbial communities from the Groves Creek Marsh, Skidaway Island, Georgia - 101413BT metaG (megahit assembly) | ecosystem: Environmental > Aquatic > Marine > Intertidal...
CGAGCTCGCGACGGGGTCGCCGTCCCGGTGCGCCTCGACGCGCGCGTCCTTCATCCACGTGACGTATTGCGCCATGAGCGCCGGGCATCGCTCCACCACCACCGCTCGAACGGCCTCGTCATCTATCGCTAATGAGTGCTTCATGCGTCCGAACGCGCGCGCGCACGCGAGCTCGTACGCGTCTCCGCGCGCGCGCGCGCCCCTCGCGCCGTCCTCGACGCTTCGTTTCAACGTCTCCGCCGGCGCCGCGCACCGTAACGCCAAATGTTCGCGAAACGCAAACTCGAGCGCGGCGTCTCTCGAGCGATCGATGTCTTCGACGCGACCGCGGTGGTACGCCGTCCCGCTGTCGATGAAGACGCGCTCTATGAGCGCGCTGCATCCGTCCGCCGTCGTCGCGTCGACGCCGTCGCCGAACCCGAGCGCGGCGAACGCCGCCGCGTCTCGATCGTACGGGTCGAACGCCTGCGCCACGGACACGGCGCGCACGACGCGCTCGAAATCATCTACGCGTCGTCGCGCGCGCGCGTCGACGCTCTCGAGCTCCTTTGCTCGTCCGCGTCGTCGCGTCCCGGCCCACGCGCGTTCCGCCGCCGCCGTCGCCGCCGCGAGCGTCATCCACCTCTTCACCGCCTCCGCGCGCGTCTCCGCGCGCGCCCGCGCCACCCAACGCATCGAACGCGCGATGTACTCCTCCGTCACCTCGACGGCGTACACGCACAGCGCGTCGACGTCGACGACGCCGTCTTCATCGCACTCGCACAGAATGTCCTCCAAGCGCGCTCGACATCTCTCCGCCTCCTCGCGCTCGACGGGCGACGCCGCGACCGCGCGCAGCGCGTCGTAGACGCGAGTCATGTCTCCATTGATCGTCTCGCGCGTCGCGTCGTCGCGCATGCGCGCGGTGAAGTGCCGCGGCGGTTGACTCGCGCGTCATCTTTCATTCGCCGACGCGACATGGACGAGGACGCGCTCGCCTTTGAGCGCGCCTCCGCGGCGCTCGCGGACCCACGCGCGCGCGGTGACGCGGAGCGCGCGTTGCTCGACTTTCGCGCGCGCGCCAACGCGTCTCGCATCGCGCAGAGCGTCCTCGCGCACTCGGCCAACGTGGATGCGCAGTTTCAAGCCGCCAACTGCTTTCGCGCGGCGACGCTGCGCGAGTGGGGGGCGATGCGCGAGGACGAGCGCGCGTCTCATCGAGAGTTCGCGCTGCGATGGACGCTGGCGCGGGCGAGCGCGCCGGCGGTGGTGAGGAATCAGATGAGCTCGACGACGGCGACGTTGGTCAAGCGGGCGTGCGTCGACGCGGACGACGCGGCGAAGATGGCCATGCTCGGCGCGTGCGAACGAGACGTGCGAGAGGCGAGCGAGGCGGTGGGGGCGACGTCGGACGCGCGGACGATCGGGTTGGAGGTGTTCGCGGCGGTGGTGAGCGAGTTCGCGCCGGGGACGGCGAGCGAGCTCGGGACGACGTGGGAGCGACACGAGAGGTGTCGCGCGAGCGCAGAGAAGCATTTTTTGAAGCCGTTTTTCGTGCACGGGTGCGAAGCGGCGAAAGCGTGCGTGGCGAGTGGGAGCGTAAACGATGGGAGCGATCACGGCGCGTGCGCGGCGGCGTTGCGATTGATGAACGCGGTGTTGAGTTGGGACTTTAATAGGGACGTGAGTTACGGGTTCAGAGGGCGGTCGTTTCCGAGCACGGAGAGCGCGGCGAACGCGTTCGTGAAGCTTACGCCGGGGATTGAGTGGAGAGACGTGTTGCTGAACCCGGGGGCGTTGGATTGGTTGTACGATTTGCACGCCTCGGCGGAGAGCGCGGTGCTCGCGGGCGGCGGCGTCGAGGCGAAGAGAGTGGCGGCGGCCAGTCGAAAGACGTTGAGCGCGCTGTGCACGCTCAGTGGGTGCGTGTTTCCCTCGGATGGCACCGGAAGCACGTTGCGCGTCGGTCATTTCGTGCGATGTGCGCGAGCCATCGCCAAGTATCTCTTGCCGGCGTCGACGAGCGTTCGAGCCGCGCTCGAGGGTCACGGCGAGGACGCTCTGATCGATGGTTGCCGATCCATGTCGGCGTTAGCGACCGTGCACGCGGCGAGAGATTTTGCAAACGTATCATTAGGACCAGAATTGAACAATAGAAGTGCGTTGGATTTATTAGGTGAGCTGACGTTGGAGTGCTTGAATCAGGACGCGCTCTCCGTGCACTGCGAGGGAACCGTCGTGGACGACTGTCTGAAAATGTTGCTCGAAGCGTGGGCGTCACTCGTCAACAAGGGTATGGGTGCTCCGGGCGGTGCGGACGCCGCGGGCGTGGTCCCGGTTGCCGTCCTCGAGGGCGCCGCGAAGATTTCGCAGGCGTATCTGTTCGCCGGATTGAAGGCGGCGAGGGAGGGCGCGCACGAAGAAGACGATGGACACGAAGAGGAAGGTAAGGCTGGTGCGGCGGCGCTCGACGCTAGGTTGGAGCTCGCGGCGCAAGTCTTACGAGCGCATCCGACGTCGACGTTGCCGATGTTACAACAAGTGTTGGTTGAAAAGCGCACGGCGCTGCCGGCATGCGTGGCGAGCGGACAGGATCCGAGCGAACTTCTCGAGGAATTGTGGTGGTTGACCAGACTCATCGCCCACGTTCTCGCCGACGACGGCGATGGGGAAACGCCGATCCCTCCGGACTCACTCGCCGCGGCGTCCGCGGCCACCGCGGTTGGAGCTCCGGATTGCGTCGCTGAACTCGCCAAGGCGTTGTTAGATTTTGGTTGCTTAGCCCTCGACGCGAACGCGCGCGGTGCGCTCTCGCCTCGTCTCCTCGAAACCATCATTTGGGGTCTCGGTCGATGGGCGGACACGTACCTGATTCCGGAAGATTCCGGAGGTAGTCTGCATGCGGCGGTGTACGCCGCCGCCGGGGGCGTTCGAAGAGGCGCGGACATCGCGAATAAACTCGCCGCGAGCGGCGGAGGCATGTTCAGCGAGGCCAACGGGGGCGTACACGCGCTGGACGTGCTCGTTCAAATTGGCACGAAGGCTCTGAGCGATTGGTCGGGCGAGACGAGTTTACAGAAGACGGCGGGTTTCATTTTATTCCCGGTGTTGACCAAACGAAAGACGTTGCTGAAACACTTGGTCACCCTACCCTCGTGGGCGACGCTGCGACAAGCGTGCGCTGGCGCGCACCAGGAGCGCGGCATCGTCGCTTTCCCGCCCGAGGTTCATCGCGGTCTGAGCGAATGCGTGGGACGAGTCGCCGCGAGCATTCCGGATCCGGCGGAGTGCGAGGCGTACATGACGAGTCTCATCTCGCCGCCCTTCGAAGTCCTCGACGCCGTCTCCTTCGACACGGTCGGTCTACACCACCCCGAGGGTGAGGCGCGCGCCTGCGCCGCGCTCGAAGCCCTGCGTGGCGTCGTGCGCGCGACGAACGGTAAGAATCAGGGACCGATTTTCAATTTTTTCCGCACCGTCCGCGAACGCTTGCACAATTTGCAACTTTTAGCCAAGGATTTGGCCCGCGTCACCAAGTTGCTCCTGCGGTTGACTGAGGAGTTCGTGGAGATGAACTCGCCGTATCTCAACGCGGAACAGGTGGACTGGGTGTGCAATTATTGTCTGCGAGTGATAGAAGTCTACGCGCAGTCTGGCCGCGGCAACGTAAAGTCGGACGTCGGCGCCGTGTCGAGCGAGGACGCCATCAAGGAGGCGTACAAGGAGGTGCGCGCGCTCTTGCGCATGCTCACGCATCTCTCCAGCGGTAATTTACACGATGCCATCGTCGAATCCGCCCCACCGGATCAAGCCGCGCGGATCGCCGAGCAAATAGACATCGCTCGCGTTGTCTTCGCCGGCCTCGACGCCGTCATTCCGCTCATCACCGCTGAGTTGCTCAAATTTCCCAAACTCTGCCGACAGTACTTTGAACTCTTGGCGTACATGCTCGAGGCGTACCCGAAAAAAGTCGCACAGTTACCCGGACACATCTTCGGCACCCTGATGACGACGTTAGAGTTCGGATTGAAGCACGCCAACGAGACGGTGAGCAAGGAGAGCATGACGGCGCTGAGCGCGCTCGCGACGTTTCAATGCAACAGCGTCAAGGCGCAGAACGAAGGTTTAGGCGCGCACATGGCGCCCAACGCCGAGGGTTTGAGCGTTCTCGCCCATCTCATGCGCGTGCTGTTCCATCGATTGATTTACGAGGAAGCCGTCTTCGATCTCGTCGACGAAGCCGCCGACGCCTTGCTCCCGATTATCCTCTACGAGCGTCCCGCCTTTCAAAACATGGCCTCGTCTCTCGTCGCCACCGCCTCCAACGAGGCGAGAGGCGCCGAACTCGTACAAAACGCCTTCATCAGTCTCACCACCGCCAATAATCTCTCCGAGGGCGTCGATCGCATGAACAAGCGTCGATTCCGTAGAAATTTAGCCGACTTTCTCGTCGTCGCGCGCGGCGTCCTCCGGCGACGGTGACCATCCATCGACGCATCCGCCGACGAACGACGAACGAACGAACGAACGAACGACACAGATGATAATAATAAAGAATCCGCTCGAATATCTTACAAACTCGCGTGTTGAATACCTGTGTTCCTAGCGCTACCGCGCGCGTCGCGACACGTAGAGGGTGTAGGGTTTTTCTTTTCCCCACCCTCGCCTCGCGCCCGCGCGCGTCTCTACCCCGTCGTCGTCGTCGTCGTTCCCGCGCCGACGAACGACCGAACGATGCAGAAAAAATCCATCATCATCATCATCACCGCACACCGCTCACGCGACGGCGCAATCCACGCCCTCGGTGCATTCGGTGACGACGCGCTGCAGCGTGAATCGCTTCGCCCGGCTCATCGGTCGGCACGCCACGATCTCCACGCGATCGCCAACCTTGCACGCCTCGTCCTCGTCGTGAAACATGAATTTTTTCGACACGTTGACGCGCTTGATGTACTTGGGGTGCGGCACCTTGCGGTCGACGCGAAGGGTCTTGCTCTTGGCGCCGCTCACGGCGACGACGACGCCCTCGAGGGTTTGCGCGGCGGCGTCGACGCGCGTGGTGACGGCGACGGCGCGCGCGCGGTGGGACGCGCGCGCGAGGGTGGGGGTGGAGGTGAATTGCGCGCGCGCCGCGGTGGACGTGGTGGCGAACATGACGATCGTCGAGCGGTCGAGTGGGGCGTCGGTGCGCACGAGGGCCCTGGATGATGATGATGATGATGATGAACGATGACGTCGTGGGCTCTCGGATAGCATGTACTGTGCAAATCATTATAGATTGTGTTTTTTGTGTTTATATATGATGGAATGAGTGGTGGGCCTCGAGACGGCAGGCGTCGACGCGGAGCGAGGCGAGGACGCGAAGGGCGACGCGCGGTCGCGCGAGTCGTGATGTCGTGTCTTGATCGTCATCGATGTTTGTTTCGTTGTTTGTTGTTACACGCGAGCGAGATTAATCGCGGCGAGCGGCGCCGGCCCAAAAGGCGGCGCACACGCCGATGAAGCCGACGACGGCGACGCCGACATATTGACGACTCTCGACGCGAGAGACGTCGAGTTGGAGCTTGTGAAAGCTGAGCATCATGGAGTCGAGTTTCGTGGAGAGGGCTTGGACCTCGCGGGCGATCATTTCGGATTCCTTGACGCGCGAACCGCCGGGAGTGGCGACGACGTCTTCGCACGAGGCTTGGCGTTGGAGTTCGCCGAGCTTCTCCACTCTGTTGGCGAGCCAATCGAATTTCATCTCCAAGCCTTGTTGGTCCCGCGAGCTTTTCCCGCTCGGACTCGTGCGTCGTCGGCTCGGGCTCGTCACGCGGTCGTGCGCGTCGTGCTTGGACGAGCGCTGCGCGCAGCGGCTCGCCGGCCGAGGCGGCGGCGTGTAAAACGCGGTTTCGCCCGGACCGTCCAAGCCGTATCCGCCCCAGTTTGCGGGCGCCGCGGACGCTGGACGTCGCGGTGGGTGCGGTGGACGGCCGACGCCGCCGCTATCGCTGCCGCCTGGCGATCGACGACGTCGACCGCTGTGAGAGGATCCGCTCGAGTCGTCCGACGCCTCGGTGTTGGACGTGAGCATCGACTCGGTGATGGGAAACCTCTCCTTGAGATCATCCGTGAGCGAACCGAGCTCTTTGGTGAGCTGTTCGAGTTGCACCTGTTCGATGTACGAGTGCGGGATGTACGTACCGTTGAGACCCAACTTTTTACCCGCCTCCTCCACCGCCGACCGAAGGCGACCCTGCACCTGGACGAAGGAGCGGTCGAGACCTTCGACCCAATCCACCTTGATGGTGAGCAAATCGTCGCTAAACTCTTTGCTTCGACGCTTCATGATGGCGCCAACGACGTACCCGAGCGCCATGAGACCACCCAGGATGCGCACGCCGACTTCAAACTTGATTCTCGGCGAAATCATGATGGGTCCATCCGTCACTGTCTCGGCAAACATGAGCGTGTAGTGTCCGTCCCGGTTGCGCATTCTGAGCCACGACGTGCACGTCTCGGGATCTTCGTTGGGTGGAAGCAGATAGATGTCCGCCGTCTCCACCTCGTCCGTCACTTGACAATCCTTCCCCAGGACTGCCTTGATGCGACTCTCTTCCGGGACGCGGTCGGATTTCAAAATGTACGTCGGATCCTGGAAACCGGCGAACGGGTTGAACGAGTTCACCACCTTGAGATGTGCGGTGCGCAGATCCGGTTCGATGAACGCCTTGTACATCGGGTACACCGTCTCGCTAATCTGGTGAATGATGCTCTCCGGAGCCTGTCCACTGCGGTTGATATCGCGCAACACGCGCTTGACGAGATCAAAGTGCACGCCGCCTGTGACGCTCACTCTGAGATCCATCATCGGACGCAATTTTTCATTCAACGCGTAGATACCCTCCAAAATCACAACTTTAGACGCAGGACACGGCACGGTGACGTACCCCGTCCTCTTGCTCTCCTTGTAGTCGTACACCGGCGCCTGCACCGTCTCGCCGTTTTTCAACCCTTTTAAATTGTCCAACAGACACGCGTAATCCGTCAATCTCGGATCGTCAAAGTTCCCCTCCAACAGCATGCTCGAATCATTATACATGTCCATCGACAGTGTCACCGCTCCCGGCATAAACTCTTGAATCTTACTCGTAAAAACCGTCTTCCCCGCCCCGCTCGGCCCCGCCACGCCGACGACGATCGTCCGCCCCGGAGACGACGCCTTCAACAATTGTATCGCTCGAATCGTCAAATAAAACCCCTTATCGAAGCTCAACTGTTCATCCACTCTCGCAATCTCCGTTCGCGACGTTCCATCCTTCATCTTTTTCGTCACCACGCGCAACGCGTCCTTGATGAGTCCGCTCCCGCCCGCCGGCGACGTCCCCGCCAGCGCGCGCGCCAACGCCGGCGACCGCGTCTCCGCACCCGCATCCGCATCCGCATCGTCCGCGTCCACCTCGTCCACGCCTTCATTTTTCCTCATCACCTCCTCGACGTCGTCCATCACGCACACTCGCGCGCTCTCGAGCGCGGCGGCGCCGTCGCCCCGTCGAGGCAACGGCGAGATCGGGGACATGGATGCGTGCGGGAAGGAACGCGCGCGCGCGATCGACGTCTCTCGACCGACGCGCGCGTGAAAACACGGCGGAGACCGACCCGACCGACGCGCGCCGCGCTCCCGCGCGCGTCCGCCGTCGTCGTCGTCTGGCCGCGCGACGCGCGTGACGTCGCCGCCGCGCGTGTTTTCAAACGCGCGTCGGTCGGTCTCGACGTGTTTGCTTTTGTGTGTACTTATGTATTGGGTTTTAGTGTGTATCGTGGGTGGTGTTTGATCGATGAAGTGGTCGTGATGGGGATTGCGTTCGTGTGTGCACGGTGGTCGCGTGGGTTAGAGTAGTGTCGTTTATACCGTACTGGAGGTTGTTTTAAAACCATCCGTGATGTATTCTCGTCGTCGACGCCGACGAGCGTCGGGACGACGACGGACGGACGGACCGATCGAGAGCGCGACGCGCTCGGAGACGGACGTCGCGGGGAGGCGGCGCGCGATCGAACGATCGAACGCGCGTTCGAACGCGTCTCTCGTGCGCGCGAGCGAGCGCGGAGATTCGATCGTTCGAAGGATCGATTCGCGTGGACACAGTCGGCTCGATTTCGGTTGATTGAATTCAAGCAAACGAACGAAAGACGACGGACGCGCGCGAGGACGACGACGCGGGGTGGATAGACATGGGGGTGTGTGCGTCGAAACCACCGTCGTCATCGACCGCGGCGACGGACGCGGATGACGGCGCGTCGCTGTGGTCGGAGACGCGAGCGACGGACCGAGACGCGCCGTCGCCGGTTTCGACGGGACGGCGACGGGACGGCGTCTCGGCGTCGACGTGCGAACGGGTGGGCGTGATCGTCGTGGACGACGGTGACGAGGGTAATGACGATGGGTCGTCGTCGTCGGGATCGTCGGTGGACGAGAGGGTGGTACGGAGACAGGCGAGGGACGTCGACGAAGACGCGGCGGCGGCGGCGGCGCGCGAGACGACGACGGCGAATGCGACGACACCGGCAAAGGCGACGCGAGTGGAGGCGATGGAAGACGTCGACGCGTCGGTGGATCGAGTTGTTTCGTCGAAAAGGCCGGCGAGCGCGTCGACGAGCGAGACGTGGGTGCGCGTGGGAGAGACGCGAATGACGACGTCGCCCGTGGAGTCGGAGGCGGCGGCGCGCCGACGACGAAGCGAGAGCGAAGACGATAAGGCGACCATCGAGGCTCTGCGACGAGCGCTCGCGGATAAATTACCGTCGTCGTCGACGCCGCAAAAGGCACCGAACGGATCGGTGCTGATGGCGAGTGCGGTGCGACCGTCGGCGTCCGTGGCGAGACGCGCGAGGGACCGAGGTGAGCAGACGTATCGAGGCGAGACGAAGACGACGACGACGTCGGCGAGTCGTCCGTCGAGACGACGACGAGACGACGAATTTCTCGAGAGGAACAGAAGTGACGATGAGGACGCGGAGAGGAGACGACGATCCGCGCAAAAACCGCCGACGAATAAGGATGACGTGGAGAAGCGCGCGCGAAGACAGCTTCGAAAGCAGGCGAGGGACGACGTCGAACGCGAGATGGAGATTAAGACGGCGGTGCGCGCGCGCGTGGAGGAGAAGGAACGACAACAAGACGGTACCGACGCCGATGCCGGCGAATCGCCGCTCGTGTCGGTGGTGACGCCGCGATCGAGTCTGAAAATCAAAGTTCCGACGCCGCCGTCGGCGGCGGATTTGAAACCTCGACGGAGCGGCGCGGAGCGTTACGGAAAATCACCCAGGAATTCGTACAACTCAAAATTAGACGAACTTCTCGCCGTCGCCGAGCGCGCCGGATCCACCGCCGAGCGCGTGCGAGACCAAATCACGGATCTCGAGCAACGCGTGGAGTTGAACAATCTCAAACCCATCGCCGTGCAACCGTGGCAAGAGCACGGAAACGCGTGGGCTGGCGACAGACACTCCAAGGGGGATAGACACTCGAGACACTCGAAGAGCGCACGGTCTGAGCGAAGTTCGAGCGCGGGGACGATTTTGAACCCGAAGAATAAAAACTCTCGAGAGATGCGAGTCAAGTATGAACATGCGCGAAGCGACGGGAGCAATTCGACGCCGACGACGCCGGAAAAGCCGAAAATCATTACGTCCGTGTTGCGATCGGATCTGGTAAAGTCAATGGGCGAGATGAGCGCGGATGAGAAATTGAAGAGGCTTGGGTTGAAATCCGTTCCCGAGAATGACGACGCGACGTCACCGACGAACAGTAATCCGTGGGCGAGCGTGCCGCGACGACCGTCACCGGCGAGACGCGAGTGGCGCGAACGAATATCCCCAGCGCAGGCGCCTCGATCGACATACAGTGGAGACGATGGGGAGAATGGATTTTCACCACCGCCGCCGAGCGTGGGGAGTCATCGCGACAACGGCGCCGAGTTGCCCGCAAATTATCTCGACAAGTTGAAGGCGCAGGCGAAGCTCGCGCGGTCAGAAAGCGCCAAATCGTGGAAACCGGGCGTGGGCGTACAGATCGGGCGCGCGCTGTGAAGATGATGTCGTTTGTAACGCTAATTGCTAGTTCTAGAATGATGCCATCGATCGCCCGTCTCGCGTTTGATGAATTCCTCGACGCGAAACAATACGAATTCGAGCTCCATGACGCTCGCGTGCAACGCCTCGGGGGAGATCCACGCGAATTTGGCCAACGCATCGACGATTTCGCCGTACTCTGGCGACACTTTGCGATAATCTCGATCACACGTCGCGGGTAAGTACGTCGCCGCGAGTCGAGGTCGAGGAATGGACTCGACGACGTCGGCGAGCTCGGCGGCGGAAGTGTCGTAACCGCTCCACGCTGGGACGATGCGCGCGACGACGTCCAGATGTTCTTGTTCTTTGGAAATCTCCACGATGGCGCGCGAGATGGCTGCGTTCAGAGCTTGATGCGTGAACGTCGACGCCAACGCTTCGTCCTGACGCTCAACGGCGCGTCGAATGGATGTCTTTTGTCGTTTCATCTTTTCCGCCGCCTCGAGCGTAAAATCCAACGATTTCGTCGATTTTAAAACCGTCGCAGCGAAGATTCGACGCAACAGCGCGTCCAGTTTAACGATACGCACTTGATCTTCACCTCCCAAGACCTCGAGCATCTCCTCCTCGGATTTGTGTGCGTATTCGACGACGACGCGCCTGACAAAGTCGACGGTGCCCGCCGAGGACGCCGCGCGCAATGCCTCGCCGCCGACGTTCGACATCGTCTCACGCTCGATATCGTTTCGAAGCGCACCGAACCTATCGTAACTCTCGTTTCGTTCCCTCGCGATCGCGCGTGCCTCGAAGACGCCGAGCGCGACGTGTGCGCGCGCGCGTCGCTCAAACGCGCGCGCGAGCGCCAATTTACTCTGCGCAAAGGCAAAGTACGGATCCTCTCGGCTCAATCCCGGTCTCGGCGGTCTCAGCGGTCGCCTCGCCTCGGTCGTGCCGTGAAGTCGCGCGTACGGGACGATTTTCAATAGTTTTTCCTCGATTCTGTCGAAAGGAAACGGCATGTTCCGACCACTGAAGAGTTCGTAATGGGCAAATCGAACGCGCGCATCCTTTTCATCCTCGTCGAGCGTCAACACCGACTCTTCGCTCCACACACGCGCGGGCGCGCCGAGGGCGACGACGCCTCGAGCCCAAGCGCGCCACGCGCTTGGGGACACGGCCTCGATTGTCGGTTCGTCGATGATGACGCTCGTTTTTTTACTCCTCTTCCCGTTGGCGACGCGCGCGCTCACACGCCGCTTCGTCGTCGTCGTCCTCCCGTCTAAACCGTACAGAAATTTCAGCGTCACCACCAAGTAGGCAAACAGCGTCGATTCTGGCGTTCCCACGTCGTGTTTTGACCCGTACCTAAGCGCTGGTGACAGATGGAGCGACAACACGCGTCGAGCGACGTCGAGCGCGCGCGCGTCCAGATTGAATTCGCCGACGAATCTCGTCAAGAGCGCCGACGCGTTGATGGGCGGAAGTTGCGCGCGAATCTTCCCCGCGGCGTAAGCCGCCGCCGCGACGATGCGCTCGGGCGTGGGTAATCGTCTCTGCCAATCGTGCGGTTGAAAAATATCGTCTCTCGGGAGTAATTCCACGACATCCGGACCGCACTTTTCCTTGATGATTTCGTACGCGTTCAGATACGGAAGTGTCCCCTCCGCCGCCATCCTCGACAAATCCACCGGCAACACCGCCTCGCGTCGTCTCGCGCACGCGACGTACACGATTCCTAAGCTCATCACCATCGGTAATCTTTTCGTCATCTCTCTCGCCAACGACGTCTTCTCCGCCGCCGCGCGCTCTTCGTCGTCGTCTCCGTCCGCCGCCTCCTCCGCCGCGTCCAACACCCCACTCTCTCGCGCATACCGCGCCCACACCTCGCGCACCGTCGCCTCCAACCCCACACCGAACGTACTTTCCGTCGTCGTCGTCTCACCGTCGCGCGCATCGTCCTCCTCTCGTCGCGAGCGGACGCCTCGTTCGACCAACCGCTCGCACTGCGCCTCCAACACCGCCTGAAACGCGCTCGCGTACGCCTCCACCGCTCGACGTCTATCCCGCATCGCCGCGCGCGCGCGTTTCCCCAGACGTACCTCTTTCACCCGTCGTTCGCGTCTCGCACCACCGACGCGTCTGCGCAAACCTCTCGCCCCCAAACCGACGCCGCCGCCGCCGAACATTTCCCCACCCTCGGCGTCCTCGAGTCCCATCTCCGCCGCGTCTTCCACCTGCGATTGCGTCTGCGTCCCGCATCGAACGCACACGTAAAACCCCGCGTCCGATGCGGCGAACGATGCTGGACCTTGGGCGCGACACACGACGCATCGCAATCGATCGACGACGCGTTGATCGCGAGGATTCAGCGTCGTCGTCGTCCCGGTGGTCTGGGACATCATGATGAATGAATGCGATGAATGAACGCGACGACGACGAGGATTCGATCAGCGAACGGCGTCGTCGTCGTCCGTTGTCAACGTCGACCGAGTCGTCGCCGCGCGCGCGACGCTCGCGCGCGCGCGTCGCCTCGTGACGCACTCATTCATTCAATGCACTCTTTCGGTCGGTTACGACAAAAAAACAAAAAAAACAGACGCGTAGAACGTTACGAAGAATAGAGTACGACGTACGGAATCCAAACGAAACGACAAAGGAATGTGAATCGCGTGTGTTTTATTTCATCGCGCCGCGCGTCAACACCGTCAACTGTACCCGTCGTAGTCTTCCGGCTCTTCCCACTGCGTCTCGCCCGTCGTCGTGTTGTAATAGTACGTGTACCCCTCGGGACTTTGGTGCGTCTCCCATAACGGTTTGTACGGCGTCAACCCACCACCGCCGTCCCCGCCGCCGCCGCCGCCGTACGACTCGACGGCGCGTTCGTCCACGGGCACGCCCGCGTTGGTCACGCGCACGGGATTGATTTGTTGCTCGATGAAATCTTCGACGGCGGCGACGGCGTCTCGCACCCTGTCGGCGTCTCCCGACACGCGCACCATTCCCGTCTCTTTGATGATTGTAATCTTCGCCCCGGTTTGCGCGGATAACGCGCGAATATTTTCTCCACCCTTACCGATGATTCGCCCCTCCTGTCCCTGCGCGGGAATCTCCGTCGTCGTCTGTCCAGACGTCGCGGCGGCGTCGGGAGACGCGTCGAGCACCTCGCGAAGGAGCGTGCGCGCCACCTCGCAGCCCGAGGCGTCGCCGGTGATTTGTACGCGACTATTGGCGCGATCCACCTGCATGCGCACGCCGCTCTCCTCTTGTAAACGACGAATCGTGTCGCCGCCGCGTCCGATGATTTTGCCAAAGTGTTCGGGGTCCACGGGGACGAAAATTTCCGATCCGCCGGAGCCGCCGCCGCCGCCGCCGCGCGTCGGCGCGCGCGCCGCCGCGCCGTCTTGAATCAACGCGTACACCAATTGCGAGGCGTGGGCGACGCGATCGGGCGAACCCGTGATTGTGATTCGACGAGGTTGTCCAGGACCGACGTCGCTTTGGTTTTGAATCTTCACCGACGCCCCGCTCTCCGCCTGTATGCCGTTGATTTTATCGCCCCCGTGTCCGATGACTTTGCCGGCTTTCTCCGGCGGACACATGACGTACTCGGTCACCGCCGCGGGATCACCGCCGATCGGACCCGGAGGTGGAACTCGCATCGGTGGACCCGGAGGTGCGCCGTACGGGGCGCCCTGACCGCCGCCGTACGGACCCGGAGGCGCGCCGTACGGACCCGGAGGCGCGCCGTACGGACCCGGCGCCGCCGTCGCGTGCGGCGGCGGCGGCGGCGGCGCGCCTCCGCCTCGCGAAGGTTCACCGTACATCGACGGTCCCGTGCCGAACATTCCACCTCCTTGCGCGGGAGGCGGAGGTACCGTTTGCGTCGGCGCGCTCCTCGCCGCGCGTCTCGCGCGAGGATCCGCGCCCGAGATGACGCGCGTGTGTCCGCCGCCCGCCGCCTGCGGCGCCGGCGCGCTCGCGCTCGCGCTCGCACCGCCCCCTCCCCTCTGTCCCATCGCCTCGTTCACCTGTCGCAACAGATTCGCTAGATCCGCCGCCGTCTGTTGCGGCGGGTGTCCACCGTTCGTCGGTGCTCGAGCGCCGTTTCCGTACGGGTGCGCGCGTCCTCCGTCCCGACCGCCGCGAGGGTCGGGACCGCCGCTTCGTCCGTACCCACCCTGCGGCATCGATCGCGGATCCGCGGGCGGTCTGCGACGCGGGAAAAGAGCACACGAGATCGCGCCCATCGTCGTCAGTCTCGCGGTCGTCGTCATCGCTCGTCGTCGTCCGTCGGTCGGTCGGTCGGTCGAGATGCGTTCGATCCGTCCCGCGCGAGATCGATCGTTCGCTCGTTCGTTCGCTCGCGCGCGCGCGGAGAGAGACGCGCGACGAGACGCGGTCGGCGCGACCGCGGTCTCGCGCGCGCGTTCGTGCGTCGTGTGTGGTCGAGACGTACCGTCGCGACATGACGCGCGTCGGTCGTGAACCGTCTCGAGCGCGCGTCGATGTGACGCGGCGGCGGCGTCATTCGACGGCGCGCGGACCGAGCGCGTGGACGCGAGCGCGCGCGAACGAACGATCGAGCGCATCGCGCGGTGCGTCCATCTACCGTCGTCGGCGGTCAATCATGCGGTCGGTGCGCGCGCTCGGGTCGAGGGCGACGACGCATCATCGATTGGGGACGGCGACGAGTCGGCGCGCGGTGACGACGACGACGACGACGCGCGCGTCGTGGCGCATGACGGAGACGTCTGAGAGCGCGAATGAGGACGCGGGCGAGGGGTTCAGACGCGGTGCGAGACGCGGGAGGGAGTCGAGGGGACGACGGGAGCGAGGGGAGGCGACGTACGACGGTTTCGGCGAGCCGCCGCGAGGCGAACGCGAGCGACAGGCGAGCGAGGACGCGAGACGGCGGGGACGCGGGAGCGAGGTGAAGTACGATCGAAAGGCTGGAAGACGCGAGCGAGGGGAGGAACCGACGATCGCGGAGAGTTTGATCGGGGAGATTGTGTACGGGACGAATCCCGTGTTGGAGGCGCTTCGACAGAATAGACGGGCGTTGTTCGCGTTGTACGTGCAAGAGGGCGCGGACGGGAGCGGGAAGACTCGAGGGGACTCGGAGATCGTGCGTTTGGCCGAGGAACGAAACGTGACGGTGAAGAGCGCGAGTAAACACGATTTGAACATGGCGTGCGATAACAAGCCGCACCAAGGCGTCGTGCTCGACGCCGAGGCGTTGGAGATTCCAATCTTGGAAGATTTACCGTCGTGGGACGGCGTCGGACGAGCGCCCGTGTGGTTGGCGTTGGATGAGATCGTGGATCCGCAAAATCTCGGCGCCATGCTTCGCAGCGCGCACTTTTTAGGCGTCGACGGCGTCGTCTGTTGCGCCAAGAATAGCGCCCCGTTCAACGCCACGGTGAGCAAAGCGAGCGCGGGCGCCATGGAGGCGCAGATCGTGCACCAAACGGGCGTCATGCACAGATTTCTCGCCAAGGCTAGAGACGAGGGTTGGGACGTCGTCGGCGCCGCCGCCGACGCTCGCGCTGAAAACGTATCCGATTTCGTCGTCTCCGCGCCGACGGTTCTCGTCATGGGCAACGAAGGTTCCGGTCTGCGCACCAACGTTCGGCGCGCGTGCAACCGACTCGTCGCCATTCCCGCCGGCGTCGACAAGGCGCAGGGCGTGGATTCTCTCAACGTTTCCGTCGCCGCGGGCATCTTGATCCACCGCTTCGTCTCCGCGAGAGCCGGCGCGTGAGTTGTACAGTATTTTACATATGTATATACATTGCATGATTTATACTATTAATACGTGCCATTCGTCTGAATACGCAGTCGGTATCGTAAACCTCGACGTCACCGCGGGACTACGGACGCTCGTCCGGCGTCTGCACACCGTCGCACGGCGTCGACGCGACGCTCGAAGCGCGCGGTGAGCGTCAGAAAGTACTCGCGTCCACCGCACGCGCGTGCGTGAGCTCACGCGCTCGATCATCGGTCGACGCGCTCATCGAGCGTCCGATTACCGATCGTCTCGCGAGGATTTACAAAATTTATCATGTTCGCGACGATCTCGAGGACGGCGGCGCCGACGGCGTCTCGCGCGAGCGCTAAGATCGATCGAACGGTGGGAAAGCGCGTCGCCGATCGATGCGTGCGCGCAAACGCGCGGGCGATGGAGGCGCGAATCGTCGGTGGTGGATGTCTGAGCGTGAGAGAGGAGCGGCGAGCTCAAACGCCGACGCTCGGAAACGAGAGGCGAGGCGAACTCGCGGTCGTAAAAGCGTCGAGTGGGGATTCGGATGCGATGACGAAGAGCGAGGATGAGAAGGAAGGAAGCGCCGACGTCGCCATCGTCGCCGCGTGTGTGGCGGTTTCTTGCCTGTTCGGCGCGGGCATCGGAGTGGTGGAGGGCGCGGACAAGGCGAGCGAATACTTTGCGGGATACCTTTTAGAGCAGAGCTTGAGCGTAGATAACTTATTCGTATTCGTACTGTTGTTTGAGTACTTTCAAGTGCCGCCGGCTCGACAGACGCGAGTGTTAAACTATGGCATCTACGGTGCGCTCGTGATGAGAGCAGTCATGGTCCTCGCGGGCGTCGAACTCATCGAGAGCTTCCAACCCATTCTCTTGGTGTTCGCGGGTATTTTGATTTTTAGCTCGTACAAGCTCCTCGGCGAGGCGGGCGAGGAAGAGGAGGACATGGGCGAGAACGCCATCGTAAAGTTTTTCTCAAACTTTATGGATGTGAGCGACGACTTTGACGGCGACAACTTTTTCACTATGCAAAACGGTGTCAAGATGGCGACGCCGCTTCTCTTGGTTCTCGCGGTAGTGGAAGTGAGTGACGTGGTCTTCGCAGTCGATTCCATCCCGGCCGTGTTCGGTGTGACGCAGGATCCGTTCATCGTGTACACGTCCAACCTGTTTGCGATTCTCTCTCTCAGACAGTTGTACACGTTGATCTCCAAGGCGGTTGGCGAATTAAAGTACTTACAGACGGCTGTGGCGCTCGTGCTCGGATTTATCGGAGTTAAGATGGTCGCCGAGTACGCCGGTGCCGAGATCCCGACGGAAACGTCCCTGGCCGTGGTCGTCACGATGCTCGGCGGCGGCGTAGGCGCGAGTCTGTTGCTTCCCGACGAAGAAGAAGAGGCGAGCGAGTAAATCGAATCCCACAAGAGCGATCCCACGCGCGGGCGAGGCGAGCGATACAAACGAAACGCGATAGAAGATGAGGCAACAGTCTAAGCGGACAGGTTGTCGTTAGTAGTGTAAATCTACCCAGAAAGTTTGATCAGGACGTTTATGATGTTACATGTCTCGTCAGCGCGCGCTTCGATTCAGACTCGTCAACACTTTCGCGACGCCTCGACTGAGACTCTCGTACTGCAGCGCCAACCCTTTGTAGTCGTGAAGGAGCTTGGACACGTCTCCTACGGTCAAGTCCTCCGCCTTGGCGTATAAAAATCTATAGTCGGACAGCGTGAGCTCGCCCGCTACGTCAGACGCCGTGAGCGCGGTGGCGCCCTCAGCCTCGACGTCTTCCGTCGTGCGCCAGGGAATGTACGGCACAGACATCGATGACGTTGGCGTTTCGGACGAAGCGTTCCGCGTCTCCGTCAACGGCGTGTGCAACGGCGCCGTCGGCGGCGGTCGCTGCGTGACGGATTCCGGCGTCGCCGGAGGCGCGTCCCTCGGCGGAGGATCGCGTTCGTCTTCATCCCCGTCGTCGACGTTCACGAGATCGTTCTGTTTATGATCATTGGACAGTGCGCTCAGAGCGGCGCTCATCTCTTCCACCGAAATCTGAGGTTTCTGAACGGGCGTCTCTCGCGTCGCGACCTCCTCAGCCTCCTCAGCCTCCTCAGCCTCGTCCTCGTCCTCGTCCAATTCGATCGCTTCCAACACCCCGGCTCGCTCTAAAGCCGCGTCGAACTCGGTTTCATCCACGCCCGTGAAATCGCTCGCTCGAGCTCGTCCTAAAAACCGCACCGCGCTCACGAGATTGGTGAAAAAATACGCCGCCTCGGAGACGAGTCTCGACTCGCCGCGAAATCTTTGAATGTACCGTAAATTACTCTCCAATCGTTCCGGATTCGCCCTGAGCGTCACGTACACGAGCACGGGTAAGAAATCATCCGCCCCACCGTCGCTCCCCTGACGCGTCGTCAGCGTGTTATTGATGATTCGACACGTATTCAGCACGCACACCAACTTGTCCCGAGGCGCCTTGAATTGATTCATCTTCCCCAACTCGCTCTCCGCCAACGCCCACGACGCCGCCGCGTGCGCCGTCTCCGCCACGTCCAGATGTTGCGCCGTCACGATCTCTCGCATCGCCCCTATCCGTCGTCGAAGCGCCTCGTCTCGCGCCTCGTCTCGCTTCCCTCTTCCGAAGACGCGCGCGTGCGCCTTCGTCATGACGTACTTTTCCAATCCCTCCCCGCTCGCCTCCAGCTCGGACGCCGACGCCCCTCGCCACGCCGGGTGTTGGACGAAACTCGCCTCCGTTCGTTCCAGGAACGCCTGGACGCGGCGTCCGACGCGCGCGGCGTCTCGTTCGGCGGCGTCATCGTCGAGAGAGGCGATGAACGTCTTGACGTCGCGCACGAGCGCGCCCGCGCTCGGTTGACGCATCTTCTCGAGAAACGTTTGAAACGTGAGCGGAGGGGGAGGCGGGGTCGTCACCGACATCTCGACCGCGCGAGATCGTCGTCGCCGAAACGCGAGGCGGGACGCGCGGGCGTCGATGGGTGAGGACGTTGGATTGAATTCTTTCTTCCGCGTCGACGACCCGAGGACGAGACGCGCGCGGAACGCTCGAACGAATGGTGTACGTGCGTGCGCGAACGAAGGAACGAACGAGGAATACGACAAAGTAAGTAATAACGACGACATCCATTACAAACGACGGTCGAGAGCGACTCGATCGCGACGCCGACGAGAGACTCCTCGTCGGTTCGCGCGCGCGAGACGTTCGGCGACGGCGTCGCGCGTCACGTGGTTCGTCCAGTTGGTGGCATCATCATCTCGGGGATTAGTCGAACAAGTCGAAGTCCATGTCGGCCTCTTCTTCTTCTTCTTCAGCCGCCGGAGCCGCCTCCGCCGCGCCCGCGTCACCGCCAGCCGCGGCGCCGCCGCCGCCGCCGCCTCCGCCGCCAGACGGCACAGAGGCGAGCTTGGCGTTACCTTCGGCGATCAATTCCGCGATGTCCTTGCCCTCGATTTCCTTCATGAAAGCGGCGAGCTTGGAGTCATCGACCTCAGCCGCGGCTATGCGAAACAAAAACAACAATGTCACCGTCAGTCTCTCGCGCTCTCGCTCGTTCGCGTCGGTCGACGTCTCGTCGCTCCACTCGCGGGAAGAGGCGTGCTCCCTCTCGCGCGCGCGAACGACACGTACCACCGGCGAGGATAGCCTTGACATCAGCCTCGGAAGGGGATTCCTTCCCGGCGAGTTGCGCCTGCGTCACAAATCAATCGTCGTCGTCAGTCGCCCGTGCGCGTCGAGATGCGTCATCGAGACCGAAAAGCCCTAGTCGCGCCCACCCTCGCGCGGTCATCCGCGCGCGCCCCGCGCTCGCATCGCCACCGTCGACCGAACGACGACGACGCGCGCGCGACACGAAATCCATTCGCACGAACGCCGACGCCACCGCGCTCGCATCGCGCCTCGCGCGCGACGTCCGGGTCGATCGTCCGTCGCCCCGCCCCCGGCCCATCCCGATCCTCCTCGCGCCACGTCCGAGCGCGTCCCACGCGATGCACGCACCAACAAGAAAGCGGCGACGTATTTCATCCGTGCTGTGAGGTGTTACTAAAGTGCGTTCGTGTGTTCGTAGCCGAGGAATTCGATTCCTGCCTTAGCTTGCAAAGAGCAGACGACTCGCGCGCGCACAAGAGGCGGACGGCGCGCGCGCGCGAGGCGAATCCGGTCGTGTTCCGGATGTCCGAGTGTGTGCGTTTATTTTTATTGTATGTCCGAGTGTGTGCGTTTATTTTTATTGTATGTCCGAGTGTGTGCGTTTATTTTCATTCTCGGACACTCGATACGCGTTGTGGTGGTTTCATTTTCATCAGTGTATCGATACATTGCAAACGCGGCGCACTCGACGGTCGATCCCCGGACCCTCGTCGAGGTCGTCGTCCGTCGACCCCGCGTCGTCGACCGCACACCCGCGTCGGACGGACGGACGGAGGCCGGTCGCGCGCGATGGCGGGTTGGTTTTACCGCGCGATGCACCGCGAACCGGTGGTGATGTGGTCGTGTTTCATCGGCGGCGCGGGCATGGTGATGCCCCTGATCGTCCCGCGCGGCGCGTTCGAGTCGTCCGAGCCGCGGACGACGAGCGTGCCGAACGCGGCGGCGGTGGCGGCGGCGCTGCGACCGGGGGCGCGCGCGGAGTGAGCGGCGCGATCGTTTCGGCGAGAGCTTTGAGTGTACGAACAGACGAACGAGGGGAAGGGCGAGGGGAAGAGGACGAGGAGGAACGTCTCGCCGCGCGTTTTAATAGCGACGGAAAGAATGGCGTCAATAAACGACGGACGACTCTTCAAAAACGTTTCAACTCAGTCGACACCTCTTTTCTTTTTTACACCCAACATGTATTCAACGCGCGCACGCGTACTCGCTCGCGGGGAAAGGAAACGCCCGACGTTCGCGTCGAACGCCTCGCCCTCGAGCGACGTCGCGTCGCCGACGCCTCCGCGGGACCGACGTCGACGTCCGACGGACGATACACGAAACAGTCCACGCGCGGGGACGTGGATTCTACGTCGTTCGAATCGATGGCGAAGAACACGGCCAAGTTCCAACGACAAAAAGCCGCTCGCTTTGGAACCAAATCCCATCCAGACCAGACGGCGTCGGCACCAACCGTCGGGTACGCTCACATCACCACCGACGTCGACCGCGTTCGCCCGAGTCGGACGATCGAGCGTCGGACGACACCCTCGCGTTCTTTAATTCTTTCCCCACACCACCACCGACGTCGTCTTAACGCGTCTCGTCTCGTCTCGTCTCGATCGTCCCGGTCGTCGTCCTCTGTCGCCCGTAAGCGTCCCGCACCGAATCATCGATCGTGCGTCGTGTGTGCATATACCACTGCTCGCTCTCGTACTAGGGCGTCGCGTCGCGTAACTACGACACCGTTACGACCGACACCAAACGAGCTTTCATGGCCAAGTGGTAAGGCGTCCCCTTCGTAAGGGGAAGATCGCGGGTTCGAACCCCGTTGAAAGCATTTAGACTTTTTTTTGTTATAGTACGTATCAAATGTCCGAACTAAATCTGTGTGAGAGCCTATTTTTGTTATAGTACGTTGAAAGCATTTAGACTTTTTTTGTTACGACATGTATCAAATGTCCGAGATAAATCTGCGTGAGAGCCTATTTTTGTTACATATCCTTTTTAAGCCTATCAAACTTTTTTAGTGGAGATACATCACGTATGTACCATCGATGACGTTTTGTACGCGCGTGATGTATGTATGGATCGCGTGTCCGAGAACATTCTCATAGTGTATCTTTTGTTTCGGTATGGATCGCGTACCCGAGGATCGTCGAGCGCGTCGTCGCGGGCTCCACGCGGGCGCGCGGTCGCCGCACTCGCCGTCGACGCACTCGCGCGCGACTCGATCGCGACTCGATCGCGAGCCGATCGCGAGCGTCTCTCCGTCGCGTCCCATCGCGCCGTCGGGTTTCGCGATCGCGCGACGACGACGAGGCGGAGGTTGCGACGAAGAATTGGCGCGCGACGGACGGATTGATTGATTGATTCCGAATCCGAATCGAACGACGATCGAGACGGACGTCGGACGGACGCGTGATCGATCGCGCGCTCGACTTTACGGGCGACGACGTCTCGCGCGCTCGATGGCGTCGTCGTCGACGCCGTCGAGCCCGAGGATGGGATCGGTCGAGCGCATGACGGCCGAGGAGGCGTTGGACGCGTCGACGGCGGTGCGACTGGCGTGGAGCGGGTGGATGCACGTCGTGCGACGACGGCGAGACGTGGATGAACACGCGTTAGCGATGTGGAGGGATCGATCGAGGCGAGTCAAGGCGCGAGCGCTCGTCGCGTGGGCGAGGGTGACGAAATTTCAGAGAAAGAGGAGGACGATGCTGTTGGAACGGGCGGCGGCGACGCGCGCGACGGCGTTGGCGGGACGGTCGTTGCGAGGGTGGAAAACGGTGACCAAGGCGACGAGATCGACGCGACGAGGGACGATACAAAAGTATTTAATGCTCAGAGCGAGTAAGGTGCTCAGGGCGTGGCGACGGGCGGCTGCGGACGCGGTGGTCGAGCGCGGGGGGCCGAAGACGCGCGTCGAGGGGGACGAGGCGCCGAACGCCGACGCCGAGACGGCGACGGTCGTCGAACCATCGCGGAAACCGCGCGAACCGAGGAAGAGAGTGAGCGTGAGGGACATGCAGAGTCGACTGTGGACCAAGTCTGATCCGTCCAAACCGATGCCGGTGTCGAACGCGGTGCAAGAAATCGAGGAATCCATCGTCGTGGCGAGGACGGAATCGACGACGACGTCGACGACGACGACGATTGAATCCGTCCAGGAATCGGAGACGACGTCGACGTCGAAGTCGACGGCTGTCGCAAAGGTAGAGACGAAGGCGTCTCCGTCTCCGTCTCCGTCTCCGTCTCCGTCGTCCGCGCCCGAGACGGAGCGGCGACAACCCGATAAGCAACGCGTCCTGGTGCAGAGACGCAAGGTCAAGGTGCAAGCCTCGGGAGACGGTGGACCGCCGCTCGTGCGAGATGACGTGCGCGTCACGTCGACGAACACGTCGCAGACGAAGACGGAACAGCGCGTCGTCGCGCCTCCGCGAGTTAGAATGGTCGACGCGCGGACGATGACGACAAAGAGCGACGACGGAGATTCGCCGACGACCGTCGCGAGAACGACGACGACGACGACGCTCAACGCCGTGTCGACGTCGGCGACAACATCGCCGTTTTCTATTTTAATCGTCGTCGTCATTTTACTCGCCGTCTTCGGCGTCGTCGCGCTCGCGAGTTTGCTCTCCGGTTTCTCCGTCGCGCACGGCGGCGACCACTCGAGCGCGGCGATGCTCGTTCGTCAGCACCTCTCCGAAGCGCAGAGAAACGTCACCATCTTGGCGCGCGCGTCGGCGATGCAGAGACGTGAGTTAGAGGCGTGTCGAACGTTCGGTGGCGGTGTGGCTGACGCGAGTCAAAACGCCGCCATCACGTCGGCGGAGGCCAAGGTGTCCGACTCGGCGGTGCAAGTCGCCGATCTCGAGGTCAAGTTGGCGCACGCCAAGGCGGAGGTTGTCGCCGCGCAGCGCGCTCAGAAGACGGCAGAGGACAGATTTACTCGTCTGGGCGCGGGTGCGATGAAAAAGTCAGAGCTTCAAGAGAGTTTGGATAAGATGACGACTCGCGCGGCGTATTGCGAGCACGCGGCGTCGACGTCGATGAAGATTAAATTAGCCAAGGACGAGGCGGTGAAACGGGCGGATAACTGCGAGATCGAGGCGTCGAACACAAAGTCAAAGCTCTTACGAACGAAGACGCACCTCATCGCTGCCCAGCGCGCGCTGACGAAGAGCGTCGACGTGGCGAACGAGTGTAGATATCAAATCGGTTTGCCAACCTACGTACCGACGTACAATCCGGAGAGTTCGCTCCTTCGCACAATCGCCGACATGTTTCCGGCGTTTCGAGCGTTTTTCAGCGCCACCGCGCTGATGATGTACGTCATCGGTGGATACGCGTATTATTTGCGTCGGTTGGTGAAAGATTTGCGTCGAGAGCGCACCACGCTCGTGACAGAACTGGCAAAGATTCGCGCCAGCGACGGCGGCGTCGAGACGTCGTCGGGAGACGGTGCCAACGCCGAGGGTCAGGGCGAATTCGACGGAAACGTCGGTAAATTCTCCTTCGACAGGAAACGGTCTCGAAGCGTGAGTGAGATCAGTCACACGGAGCCCACGCACGCGAAGAAGACGGCGACGGGAAGCGACGACGCCGAGGACGAAGACGAGAAGGAGAAACCCATCGCCGCAAAACCGAAAGCCGACGGCGCCGACGCGGCGAAGAAGGAAGACAGAGACCAGCTTGAACTCGATGAATTCGTAGCCGGCGGACAGACGAACAGCGAGTCGCTCGTGCGTAAGTCTCAAGAGGGGATTTCGGGCACCGACGGCGGTTCCGAGAGCGATAGCGAGGGCGAGGTGGTGGAGATGCCCGGCAAGGCGGTCGACGACGACGACGACGACGACGACGACGACGACGACGACGAGCGGGCGTCGGACCGAGCCACCACGAGCGAAGCGTTCGGTTCGAACTCTCGCGCGCAAAGCTCGGGACGAAAGTCGCCGGAGGATGAAATCACCAACGAGATGGCGCGAATCAAAAAACTTCTCGAGATGGAGGACGAACGCGAAAAAAGGGAGGAACAGGTGCAACTGAACGCGTTGCGACGCCAAGCGGATTTAGCCCGCGCGACGTGATCGTCCCCGTCACCGCGACACACTGTACTACTCATAGCTTGACGAACAAACAATCAAACTAATTCAAATCAACAATACAATCGCTAATTTTTGTCTACGAAAATCGTCGGCAGACGCATCGTCTCGTCCTCCATGCGTCGAAGTTTCTTCTCGAGCTCTAAGAATCCATTCACGCGAGCCAACTCACTCGGCGCTTGATTTCTGTCGTCCGGTACGATGTATTCCGGGAGCTCGTTCGAATCAATCAACTTTAGTAAATAATCAATGACACTCTCGTGGCCATAAATGGCGCACTTGTGCAACGCCGAATGGCCATTGACGTTGACGACTGAATAGTCAACCTTCTTCTCTTCAATCAACCATTTCACCATGCTCAGCGCGTCCTCTTGATCGGACTCCGTCGTGCACGCCCACAAGACGGCATTACAACCCCAACGATTCGTGGTTCCGCAATCAAAAGAAGAAGACGCTTCGCCGAGCCATTGAGCCACTTTGCGATGGTTTTTCCAAATCGCCAAGTGAAAGGGAAAATCACCGTCGTAAGAGGCGGTGGATGGGTTCGCGCCTTTGCTCACCAACCACTGGCACGCTTCGAGTTCGCCGTTGCGCGCGGCCCAGTGCAAGGGAACGCGTCCATCCTTGCGCTTGGTGTGATTCGGATTCACGCCGCACTCGTCGACGAGAAACTCGCACGCCTCAATGTGCCCGCCGCCGGCGGCCCACATGAGGGCGTTGCTCCCGAAGGCGTCCTTCTCGATCACGGGATTCCAACCTTCCTCGATGGCTCGTTTCATCCCGTCGACGTTCCCGCGCGCGGCTGCTGACATGCCGGGCGATAACTCTTTGCGATTACTCGCCGTTCGCCACGCCTTGGGCTTGCCCGCTCCTGATCCGCGCCACGCACTCGACTCTGTCTCCGTGAAATCACACGCCATCGCGCGCTGCGCCGAAGCGGCGCAGTCTGCGTTTTCCCCACCAGACTCCCAATGTTTACGGAGACCACCACCGTGCACGGCGTAATACTTGAGGCATCCTTCACACTGTTTCAACCCGAGAGAAGTCAACGTCTCATCGTGCTTCTTCGTGGTGAGCAAAACCTTTCCATCCGCGGTCGGTTTCGCGTGAATGAAGTGATCGTCGACGTTGTCATCGTCACCATCGTCCTTCCCATCGCCGTTTGCCTCCCGCGAAGCTTTCAGAGCGACGGCGCGTTCGTTGATGACGTCGGCGATTTCTCTCGCGAACCTCGCCTCGCGCGCATCCGCCATGTCGCCGACGACCCCGCGGGAAGCGAGCAGACGAATCGGCGCGAGACTCGCGTAGTCGTTGGACGGACGTCGTCCATTTACGGCACGTCGAAGTTTACGCACCACGTCTCGCTCAGCGTCGGTGAGAGGCGGCTCGTCGGCGCGCGCTAAAGCCAACGCCACGGCGTTCACGACGCTGTCTTGCAGCGTACACGTGGACATCGACGACGCGAAAGACACGAACGTCCCATCGCTCGCGGACGAATCGCACTCCGACAGCGAATCTATGTCAGAATATTGCTTTTTTACCGCGTACGGTTTCACCGTCTCCGCCGCCTTTAGCTCGTCGATGACGGACTGCACCGCCGGTTCCAATTCCGCGCACATCGAAGCGTTGACGCCCCGCTCGTTGAGCGTATCGAGCACGAGCTTAATCTTCGTCGGGTCCACGCCGGCGAATTCTGGTATGCGTTCGGTCAAGATGCTCGGACTGTGAAACGTCTCGCACGCGTCTCTGCTGGCGCGCACTTTGACAAAGGCTCGAACGACCATCTCGCGATGGAAACACGCCAAGGCGGCTCGCGGCGGCGCCTTGTACAACCACTTCGAAAGCGCCCAGGCGTCGTAGAGAGCCGTGTTGGCGCCTTGGCCCTTGAATGGGGACATGGGGTGCGCAGCATCGCCGATGCAAACGACGCGAGACGTGGAGCTTCGCAACGCCAAGTGAGGCGTCTCCGCCGCCCGCGCCTTGCTCGTCGGCGGTTCCTCTCTGTCGTACAGCGGTCCGGCCCACGCGTCTTCCCAGTTCGTCGTCTCGAGCATCGCCCCGACCGGATCGTGCCAGCCCTTCGTATGCTCCAACACAAAGTCCTTCACCTCGCTTCTCGGCGCGTTGGTCAGCGACCGCGCCGTCTCTTCGTCCACCCGCACGCTGAGCTGCCACATGCTCTTCGGAGGCGTCCCTGCCACCTCGTTCGCCGCGCGAAACGGCATCGTAAACAGTCTCGATCGTCCATCGACGGTGTAGAACCCTTGTCCACGAAGGAGCGCGTTGTCTAAATCCGTAAATCCGGTGACGAGCGCGACGCCGAGGTATGCGAGCGCGCCCGACTTGACGTCGTCGCCCGCACTCGGCGCGCGTCTCGTCCCCGATCGAACGCCGTCCGCCGCCACCAAAATCGTCCCCTCAACCGTCTCTCCCGACTCGAGCGTCACTCGAACCCCGTCCTCGTCCTCGACGTAATCTCGAAGCTTGGCTCCCCACTTGATCCAATCTCGCGGAATCTCCTCTAATAAAATGCCCCGCACTTCGTTTCTCGGCACGCGTAAATTCGTCGGCGGTCTCTCTTTCTCATCCGATCCCTCCGCCCCCGTCGGCGAAGAGCGCGAGGACAAAAACGTCGTCCCGTAGTACCCCAACACGCGTCCACTCGCCCCGAACGTCCAATGCGCGCTCGATTTACAATTCCTCTCGCGACACCGCGCCGCCACGCCCAGTCCCGCCAACGCCGCGTTCGTCTCGCTCAGCGTCACCCCGTACCCCTGCCTCCGCGCCGCCGCGCTCTCGTCGCGTTCGAGCACCACACACGTCGGTCCATCACCGCCTCGTCGCGCCCTCTCTCGCGCGAGCGCCGCCGCGAGCGCCAATCCCGCGATGCCGCCGCCCACCACCACCACCACGCTCTCGGCGCCCATTCGTCCGCGGTCACCGCGCGCCCGCATCGCGCGCGGACGTCCACCGTCGACCGACCGACCGTGGACTCGTCCACCCGCGCGCACGCGCCCTCGACGCACCGCGCGCGCGACGCTGACGTCGTCGTCCCGACCTCTGACGCGCCCCGACCGACCGACCCCACTCGACGACGACGACGACGACGACGACGACGAGCGCATGCTCGGCCGCGCGTCCGCGTCCCAAGCCTCGGCGCGACGACGCGCCGAGGAATTGCGCATGAACCGCCCCGGCGGGTCGTGGCCGGCGAAACTCGCGTGGGGGATCCGCCAGCGCGTCGGCGAGCTCGATCCCGAGGCGAGCGGGGCGGCTGCGGATGGTGATCCGAAACGTCCGGGAGGGTTGTTTGACGCGTGCGCGAGGGGTGATAACGCGCTCGCGAAAGATATTTTGAGCGATGGGAACGCGTGCGTGCGATGGTTGTTGTTCGGGGAGGCGAGCGAGCGCACGGGGAACACGGCGGTGCACGGTGCGTGAATGGATTGAAACCAGACGCGGCGGAGTTTTTTTGTCAATCGAGCGCGCGAGAGAGAGAGAGAGACGAGAGACAGGGGACGAGGACGCGAGGTATGACGAGGAGAGGAGATGTGTTGGATGGAAAATCGAATGGGCGCGAGAGAGGGTGAGAGGTGGATGGTGGTGGTGGTAGAGAGACTGACGAGACGACGCGCGCGCTCTCGAACGCAGTGGCGGCGTCGAAAAACGACGACGCCATGTTGGACGTGATTCACGATGGATTGAAGTTTTTAGGGAAGATGATTATGTTTTATGATAGACAGAAAAAGTTTTTACAGGGATTCAGAGAGCTCGCCGAGGCGCACGGTGCGCCGAATCAATGGACGAAGACAGGAGCCAAGGAAATCGTCGAGGCGTTGCTCTCGGCGCCGAATAAAGATCTCAGCAACTCTCCCTTGCACACCGCGTGCGCCGTGGGAGGGCTGGACGCGATCAAATGGCTCATAAAATACGGTGGTAACAAGCACGTGGAGAATGATGAGGGTTTAGATCCAGTGTCGATGTTGTGCGCGTATCACTCCGCCAGGATGGAAAAGGTGCGAGGTCAAAGCCGCCTCGAGACTCAAATGTTAAAGGTTGAGGCGGAGTGTTTGAACTTTTTGATCGATGAGGGTCGATTCAGCATCGATCACGTTGATCTGACCGGTATGCAGCCGCTGCATTTCGCGGCTAAAAATGGAGCCAAGCAACTCGTGACCATGCTCTTGGAGCGCGGCGCCGATCCGTTTCGCACGCCAGCGATGAATCTCGCGGCGAACGCCGGGGCGAAGGGCACCACCAAGTCAAAGTACGCAAGCATGAAGCCTTCACAGATCGCGAAGAAAGAGCGTCACTTGGCGGTGTTCGTTGTGTTGGATGAGTGGGAGTCGAAAGTCAATGAGCAGCACCAACGCGAGGTGGATAAAGTGTTTCCCGAGAAGGACTGCGAACCGACCGCCGAAGAGAAGGCGCGACTGGCAGAGGTTGAGAAAGATAAAGCGCGAGAGGCGGAGGAGGATAGACGTAAAGTGCAGGAAGCAGATGAGGAAGAGGCGAAACGGAGACGAGCGATCGAAGAGGCCAAGCAAAGCGAGGCTGAGGAGTCCAAGCGTAAACTGAAGCAAGCCTGGGAGGCAGCCGAGAAGGTGAGGGCGTCGGAGAAGGAAAAATTCAAAAAGGAGGCTGAAGAATTGAAGCGACAAACTAAGGATTCTGAATTGGCGAAGCGTAAAGCCAAGGAGGCGGAGGAGTCCAAGCGTAAAGCCAAAGAAGCGGAAGAGGCGAAGCGTAAAGCCAAAGAAGCGGAGGAGGCGAAGCGTAAAGCCAAGGAGGCGGAGGAGGCGAAGCGTAAAGCAGCCAAAGAAGCGGAGGAGGCGAAGCGTAAAGCAGCCAAAGAAGCGGAGGAGGCGAAGCGTAAAGCAGCCAAGGAAGCTGAAGCGGCCAAGTTACACGATCAAAATTCGATTGAAAATGCTGACGATGGCAGTCCTCCAACGGTGCTTATGAACAAATCTTCGCGTTCGCAATCCATCTCTAGTTTTGATGATATCATCCCTCCCCAACTGGTCCAGTACGCCATCGAGCACAGTCCATACACACTAGCGGAGAACGACACCGACTCATCTCCATCCACGAGTGCGGCAAAAATGTTGCGAAGACAACGATATGGTACCGGTGTCAAACTTGTAGACGACGCGGCTGACGAAGACGAGGACTCCCCGGAGTGGGTCACAGAAGCTGTACCCGTCAGACCGATGGAGCACCACGAAATGGTGATGCCGGGACAGTTTGATCAGCAGCAGCAGCAGCAGCAGCAACAACAACAGCAGCAGCAGCAGCACTCCATCAGCGATGGATTCGCGTCGGCATGGACGAATATACCCGAGGCGGTACACTCGTCGGTTGGAGTCGCGCCGATCGAAGAGAGACCGATGAGAATAGAGAACAACGCATCCAAAATCATCCCAACGTGGGATCGCGAAATCTACCAGAGCGACGTCAATCCGGACTGGAACGCCTTGAACTGGGTGTCGCGAGCGACCAGAAGGATGGAGGACGTGCACTTCGAAGCGAGTGCGTCAGGTATCGGATGCGGTCACATTCTCGGCATCGATCTTGAACACTTGAGTTTTGGTCAACTCGACGCCGTCGAAGAAGTTCACCGTGAATTACTCGCGCGAGTGACGGACGCGCGAATCGCGTTAGCGCGGCAACAAGAGCGCGCCGTCGTGATGGAGGAACTTGCCATTTCGAACGCGCATAGAGAATTCAAGAGACTCAGCGAATTTGAGCGCACGATGGAGTGAGCGCGACGCCAACTGTTCTCGTCTTGTCCTAAACCCAAAACATGTATTAATGAAGCTAAAGCAGCGAGCAAACTATCAAGTACTTCTTCTACGAGCTATTCTGTGCATCTTTCGGCTCGCGCGCAAACGAACCGACGTCGATCGCGCCCACACGTTGCCAACGCGTCGCAGTCCACTTGGTTCCTTTCAGGACGGGACAGCCGGCGTGCAGCGACTTGTCATCCATCTCGCCGTTGAGGTGCGCACTATAAAACAAGAGCGCGTCTCCTCTCCTCGGTTTCACCGCCAAAACGTCCGGGTCGCCCTTTCTCGCCAGTTCGCACCCGTCTTCCTCGTTGAATCTCTTTTTATTCGAAGATTCTCTTCCGAGAGGCGTTCCGAGCGGAAAAACCGTCTCGCCGCCCTCCTCCACGTCGCTCAGGTACATCAACACCGTCGCCAGACGCTGACCTCCGTTCACCACGTTCACATCGTCGTGAAAGTAATCATGATGCGATCGATACTCTTGTCCAGCCTCGTAGCGCATCACCTGTATCGTCTCCCCTCTGTTCGGCGGCAGCATCGTCCACGCCGCGACGCGAAGTTCGACGTCCGCCACCGTTTCGCTCTTCTCCCCATCCACCCATCCACCCATCGACGTCCTCTCGTCCGTCGTCTTCACGCCTCCGGTATCATCGTTCACCACCTGCGACCGATGCATCGTGGGGTGCGCCAACCGCACGATCTCCTCCGTCTCCGCCTCGCTCAAAAAATTTCTATACACGTACGCGCGCGGCGACGCCGAAATCTGTTCGATCCACTCCCTCGGCCGCTCTCCGCCACCGCTCGCGCCGCCGCCGCCACCGCGGACATCACCGAACGTCTTCCGCTCCGTCGCGTACGCCACGCTCTCGCTCGCTCGCAACCGCGCGTCGTCGTCCAACGATTCGTCTCGGTAATCTCTCGGCAGACTCGGTCTCTCCCCTCGCGCGAGCTTCGCCGTGAGCGCCAGCGCGGACAGCGCGGAGACGACGATCGCGCGCGAAGACGCGCGTCGTCCCTCTCGACGAACGCCCATCGTCGTCGGCGTCGGCGTCGGCGTCTCCCGCGCGCGATCCGATCGACGCGCGAGGCGCGCGTGCATGTTCACCACACATGGGTTTTACACGTGTTTGAATATGTATGTGTATTGGAGGGTCGTGAATCGTCAAAAGAGTCTCTCGTGCCCAAAGTGCCCAAAAGGGGGACGAGACGAAGCGACGCCGCGAGGGAATCGAGGGCGACGGGAGACGTCGACGCGAGGCGTTCGGCGCGGCGAGCGCGGCGAACGAGCGAAGAAGAGTGACCGACGCGATATGGCGTCGACGACGGGGATGATGGCGCCGGCGTTTTTCGTGGGGAGGAACGAATTGATCTCGTGGGTGAACGATTTGCTCGGACTTCGGTTGACAAAGGTGGAGCAGTGCGCGAGCGGGGCGGTGTACTGTCAGATCATGGACGCAGCGCACAGGACGACGGAGGTGGTGCCGATGAGACGGGTGAATTTCGAGGCGAAGAGCGAGTACGAGTTCGTGGCGAATTATAAGATTTTGCAAGTCGTGTTCGAGAGACTGAACATCGCGAAAAACGTCGAGGTGAACAAGCTCATCAAGGGACGACCGCTGGATAATTTGGAGTTTTTACAGTGGATGAAGTGTTATTACGACACGACGACCGGCGGAGCGAGCGCGAGAGAGTCGGGTGAGGGTGGGTATTACGACGCAGAGGAGCGACGAGCGCACGCGCGGGGCGGAGCGGCCTTCGGCGGGGCGAAGAAGGCGAGCGTGACGGCGAGTGGACAAGAACGCGGCGGCGGTGGACAACGCAGAGCGTCGAAACGCGCGCCAGCGACGCGCGAGGGATCATCAACGGCGGCGACGGCGGTAAGCGCACCGATGGGGGCGAGCACGAGAGCGGCGAGCGGCGCCACGAGCGTGAGCTCAGTGCGCGCGCGCGAACTCGCTGAATCCAACGCCGCGTTGGCGCTCCAGGTGGAACGCATGGAGCAGGAGCGAGAATTTTATTTTGAAAAGCTTCAGGACGTAGAGTACGTGTGCCAGCGAGCTGAGTTTGAGAACAATCCTCTCACCAAGGTTATCGAACGAATTTTGTATCACACCGACGGAAAGGCTGATGTGGACGCCATCATAGCCGAGTGTTTCGAAGCCGAGGGAAAGTCGAGTGAAAAGAGCGACGCAACGATGCCCGCTCTAGTGGCGACGGAGGAAGAAGACACGGCTCTCGTGGTCAAAGAAAAGGAAACGCCCTCTGTATCAATGATTTCTCCAGCGCCGGGAATCGTGCGCGCAATGGCGACGTCGATGGAAAATTTGACCCTTGAACGCGTCAACTCGGCAGATAACGGCGTCTTAGGTGCTTCTCCACTCGGAACGCCTCCGCCCATGTTCGATGACTCTCCGAAACCAGTCAGTAGCCCAAAGATGACGATGACAACGACGACGCGTGAGCCTCTCCAGGACGCCAACGCCAGTGCGATGCCGTTTGAATGAATAAAAATAATGCGTGTCAATTCAACAAATTCTAAATCATCTACCTACATACGGCTTTAACTAACGCACGCCCCCTCCGCGAAGGCGTTGTCGCAAAAGATCCACCTCTTCGCTCGTCGCGTCGGCGCTCGCATAGATGGCAACCGCGTCGGCGTTGTCGAGCACCTCTTTTCCGATCGTCTCTTTGCTCATCAAATCGGCGTCGAGGAGTAATTCCACGAATAACAGCCCGAGCATGACCCAGCGTTCATTCGTGAACGCTGGCACGGCGCGATCGAACGCAAACGTTCGCAACAGCGTGGTCAAATTTTGTTCTATTCTGCGTCTTTCAGAGCTGATTTTCAGCGTCGAACACAACAAAGGAACCGCCTTGGAGGCTAGTGTTTCGTTCCACGCTTCGCTCACGGAGACGCTGTATTTATCCCGCGGAGGAAGTTTGTCGACGAAACTGCCGTCTCCCGACACGAGCGCAAACGTCGCCTCGGTGACGAGATTATCGACCGCCATCCAAGTCAAACCAAACTGCGAAATGGTCGGCATCGACGTCGAGACGTCGTCATCGTCTGAATGACTCGTCATCGTTCCGTTCTCATCGTCGTCGTCGTCGTCGTCGTCGTCGTCGTTATCATCGAAAAATCCGGGTATCGGTTTCGCCGTCAGCGTCGACGCGAGCGCCTTGCGAGTCGACTCTGCTTGATCTTCTTCGACGTCCTTCTCCTTCTCGACGTCTTCATCTCCGCCCGTCGACGCCGACGTTTCTGCTTCAATTCCGAGCGTTTCCAATGCTTTTAAAACGCTCTCCTCGTCCACGACGGGGCGCGGGTCGGTGCGCAACTGTCCCTCGGCGAACCGACCGCCGATGCTCGGCACGTACTCCTTGTCCGGTTTTTTACCTTCACCGAACGTATCAAAGTAAAACACCCCGGTCGCGACGTTTGGATCGGCAGCTGCGGCTTCTTTCTTTTCCTCTTTTTCTCGCTCAATGTTGGCCAACTCTTCTTCGTTCCACGTGATTTTCGTCGTCGCCGCGGTCTTCTTCTTTTCTTTTTCGGCGTCTCTCCGAGCGGCACGAGGTACGTACCCGTCGACCGCGGACGCAGCGAGCCGAGCGTCCGCCGCGCTTAACGGCGCCCCTGGCGGTTTGACCTCCGCGCTCATCGTCGTCGTCGTCGTCGTCGTCGTCGTCCTCTCCTTGATCTCCACCACCTCTCGCTCGAGCACCTCGTCCTTCACCGCGCTCCGCGCCAATCGCGCCGCCGCCGGTTTCGTCGCCGCTCCCTCCTTCGCGCTCATCGCTCGTCCATTCTTCCCCAATCGCTTCGCCAACGCCTCCGCCGCGAGAACGTGTTCCTTACAACAAAACGAACCCACGAACGCCCCGTCTCGCACCACTCGCGCCGACCCATCGACGTCGTACCTCTTCCCGCCCGCCGCCCGCGCGCTCGCCTCGCGACACGGCAACCACGCGCACCGTCCCATCCTCCCTCGCTCCGCGCACGCCTCCCTGTACTCGCTCTCCGTGAACGCCAACGTCGACATCTCATCGTACCCATCCCCAGTCGCCTCGCTCGCCTCGCTCGCGAACGCGCGCTCGACGTACGCCAACTTCGCGCGTCCCACCGTCGTCCCCACCGTCCCCGTCCTCGTCGCCCCTCTCGCCGACGCGCGTCCCGTGTCCGATTCCCCGTCCGACTCCGAGTCCGACGCCGACGACCCGACGTCCCCGTACGCGAGCGCGTGCGCGCCCGCGGACATGACGATCGACGGGCGACGAACGCGACCTCACGGGGTGTGGGGACGCGCGTCCATTGATGAGAGGAGACGCGTTCGCGTCGTCCTTCCTCGGCGTGTGCCCCCGCACGCAACCGTAAGTTTAAAGCGGTCGTGCGCCTCGGTCGGAGGGCTCGATGAAAGTGCGACAAGAGAGCACGATCGTAGTACTCATCGTCGTACACTATGGCGGTGGGGGCGACGGCTCGGACATCCTGCCTTAGCTCAGATGGAAGAGCAGCTGACTGTAGATTATGATGTCGTGGACGATCTATGTTCATGAGACGACGAAGTAATCTGAAGAAGACGACACGGGTCACACCGTGACGACGAAGCAGAGCGTGACCACACTCGCACGCGCGAGTGATGACATATCATGTGGATATCAGCGGGTCACCCGTTCGATTCGGGTAGGCAGGACTTTTTTTATAGTCCTATTTCCCTTTAAGTATGTGTCAAATGTCCGACTATATGGAAATTCTTTATTTTTGTGTGTGTGCCGGCCGGCCTTTGATGGGAGGTTGGACGCGGGCGACTCAGACTTGCGCGCACGAACCATGAGGTCGTCGACTCGATCCCAACGTTTTGTGGTTCTCGGGGGGCGAGGGACGGACGACGAAGCAGAGCGCGCGGTGGCGTGATAATGAATGATGATCAGGCTAAAAAAATTAAAACAGACGACGACGCGTCGCTCATCTTTTTCATCTACTTTACTTGCCGCGCTTGCCTTCCTTTTGGATGACTACTTCGTCCTCGTAGCGGATACCCTTACCCTTGTACGGCTCCGGCGGACGCTTGGAGCGGATGATCGCCGCAAAGTTACCGACTTCAACCTTGTCGTAGCCGCTCACCACCACCTCGGTGTTCGACGGGCACGTCACCGTGATGCCCTCCGGCAACTTCATGATGACCGGGTGGGAGTAACCGAGGGACAAGTTCAAATCCTTTCCTTGCATCGCCGCCTTGTAACCGACACCGAGGAGCTTCAACTTCTTCTCGAAACCGGTAGAAACCCCGACCATCATGTTGTTGCAGAGCGTGCGGTACAAGCCGTGGCCCTTGCGCGCCTCCGGACTGTCGTTCGCGCGAGAGATCTTGATCGCGCCATCCTCTTCCGCGAACACCATCGTATCCGGGAAAGACATCTCCAAGCTACCCTTCGGACCCTGTTCATTCGAGAATACACGCGTCGACGCATTGTCGTCAGTCGTCGGTTCGGCGGCGTGATCGCGCGCGAGAGAGACGCGAAAACCCTACAACCTCAAGCCCTCCCCTCTCATCCGAGACGAGCCGCGCGCGCACCGCGCGCACACGTCTCCGATTCCCCCGCGCGATGGTCCGACGCGTGAATATCTTCAACCTCTCGCGCATCGTTCGTCCCGTCGTCGTCTTCGCACGCACCTTCACCGCGAGATGGTTATCCTTGAGGGTGTACGTCACCCCTTGCGGCACTTGCACCGGCTGCTTCCCGATGCGCGACTCCTTCGCCTCGACGACGCGGCGCACGGAGGTCGTGCGTCGCGTGGACGATTGCGAAGAAATCGTCGCATCGCCGCGCGCGAACGTGGACACTTGCGAGGCGAGCATCGCGAGTCTGTGCGCGCGTGCGTCTCGTAGTGTCGGCCCGCGCGCGACGACCGACCCCGAGGGCGGGGGCGAGTTCTGTCCATCCCGGAGCGAGTCATGATTGGTCGATCGAATGTGGGGGGTAAACGGAGAGTCGTGACTGGTCGAATGGTCCGAGCTCGAGAGAGGGAAACGAATTGACGAATTGAGCGACGATGGCGCGCGTCGCGACGGACGAGAGACGGCGACGATGGCGACGACGACGATGGCGACGAACGACGGGGCGTCGGCGAAGACGCTCGTGATGCGACAGACGCACGAGGCGGTGGAGAAGAGTGCGTGCGCGCGGATCCGAGACGTCGGTTCGAGGGCGCGGGCCGGGGCGCCCTGTCGTTTCGTTCGGTCGAGGGGGGCGCGGCGAAGGCGCGAGCGAGGGACGAGATCGATCGACTGACCGAAGCGAGGAGCGTGGACGCGCGCGCGTAGGCTTACAGGAATTGCAGCGAAGGAAGCGAGCGACGCTGCGACGGATCGAGGCGATGGAGAGAGATTCAGACGCTCTGCGAGCGCGCGCGAAGGAACTCGAGCGAGGCGTCGAGCGCGACCGAGCGCGGTTGGAGGCGTACGATAAAGTCATCAAGGACGGAGAGTGTTCGCTCGATAGGATTCTTGAAAGTTCGGAATTTCTATTGAACGCGTTGTCGCGGGAGACGCGGGGATTTGAAGACGACGACGAGGAGAAGTAGAGCCCGTTCGAGCGCTCAAACTCGACTCCCGATAACGGTGAGAAATGGATTTGGATGACGCGCGCGTGCGCACTCGCGCTTGTATTCTACATTAAATTCTTTTTGAGTCAACTACCAGAGACACTACACTACGCTCTACAACTCGCCGCCGCGCTCCGCGTTTGCGTACGCTTGCGAGATGATCTCCAACACTCGTTTCGATCTGAGTTGCTTGGCGAGCTTGCGCAAGTTACGACCCTTCGAGTCTTTTTTCATCACGTCCGCCTGAAACGCCAGCAGTGTCTCCACCGTCTCGATCTTTTGCTTGCGCACCGCCGTGGCGAGCATCGAATCTCCTCGCTTATTTTCAGAGTTTGGATTCGCCCCGAGCTCGAGCAACACGCGGAGCATAAAGTCGTTTCGGTGCTCCACCGCCCTATAAGCGGCGGTGAAACCCATGGCGTCGAGTTCATCGACGTTTGCACCGCATTCACCGACCAGATACTTCACGACGTCCACGTGACCCGCGGTCTTACCCCACGCCGCGCGTTGCAATGGCGTGAACCCGTCTCGCGACAACTTCAACACGTTCACTCCGCGTTCATGGAAAAGCCTCATGAGTTCGACGTTTCCCAACGCCGCCACTATGTTCACCACCGTGTGTCCATCGTGATCTTCGATCTCTGGATCTCCACCGATGGATAAGATTTTGTCCACCACGGTCGCGTTCCCGCTCGTCGCCGCCGCCGCGAGTGCCGTGTACCCGTGATCCGATTCCTGTCGATTCACCAGCGCTCGCAGCTCGTCTCCTTCATACGCCAACGCCGCGTCGTCGAACCACGATAAATCTCCACGCATCGCCGCCGCCACCGGTCCGGGCACTCCCTGCGCCAGCGCGGACGACGCGAACACCATCACCAGCGATATCGTCGTCAACAGCATCCTCCGCACCGTCGACGATCTCGACCCACGGCTCGCGCGCGCGCCCGCGTCGACGCCGTGACGGCGCGGCGAGATCGAGATCGTCATCGCACGCATCGATCGCGCGCGACAGAGAGGGTGACGACGGCGACTATCGGCGCGTCGCGCACTCGCGCGCGGATGCGAAGCGACCGTCGTCGCTCGCGTCAGAGCTCGACGCGCGCCCGTACGCGCGCGCGGGCGACGCGGGCGAGCGAACGAACGAACGCGTGCGATGACTCGGGCGCAATATTTCGGTGCGCGCGAACGCGCGCGCGAGCGAGGACGACGCGAGAGGGCGCGAATGCACGCGCGAGTGACCTTCGACTGACCGTTCCGAACGCGCGCCTCTTCTCACCCAGGCGCCATCGGCGCGGCGCTCCTCGCCGCGTGGTACGCCGCGTTGACCCACATCGAGCTCTCACCGAGCGCGCGTCCACACGTCGTCGCGGTACGTCCGCGCGTCGATCGACGTCGCTCGAGATCGAGACACCGTCTGGCTGACTGACTTCCCATCCGCCTCGGCCTCGCGCGCGCCGACCGACCGACCGACCGACCGACCGACCGACTGACCGCTCGCCCGCGTCCTCCCAGGCCCCGGCGTACGCCATCGCCGCCTTCGCCCTGTACTCCCTCGTCCTCATCGCCCACTCCGTCGTCTTCTTCCCCTCGTGCGCGTCCGAGGCGTCCTCGCTCGCGCGAGACGTCTCGCGCGCGCGCGCCGACCTCCTCGCCGCCGGCGTCCTCGCCGCCGAAGACTTCGTCCGCACCACCGACGACGCTCACACCGAGCGCTAGCGCGTCGATCCATCCATCCATCGCTCGACGACCGACGACCGACGACCTTGGGACGACCTTGGGACGACCTTAGGAGGATGGGACA
>Ga0181577_10000321_pt1 | contig 38544 bp, 31 predicted proteins | sample 101ome_21_FD_132468 | JGI IMG/M metagenome (GOLD analysis project Ga0181577, IMG submission 132468) | Coastal salt marsh microbial communities from the Groves Creek Marsh, Skidaway Island, Georgia - 101413BT metaG (megahit assembly) | ecosystem: Environmental > Aquatic > Marine > Intertidal...
ACTATTATGCTTGGTATGGAATCATGGCATCCGGTCGCCCTGGCATCATCGATGCGCGCTTGAGAGATGATGCTGACGCCGAACATCGCGAAAGCCTTGAGGAAATCAAACATCATCTCAAGGAGCTGATGATTCACACCTGGAGGAGCTATGCTGACCAGCTTCCTTCGAACTGGGAAATCGCTCCCGAAACGTGGAAAAAGGGAGTTCAGGAGTCAAAGGCTGGGGATCTTTTTTGGCCCTTAGCCAAAAAAATGGAGTCTGATCAGGCTTTCAGATTACTGATGCATAATGCTGCCAAGATAAGGGAACACTCACCGACTAACCGAGCCTTGCATCAATGGGATTTCACCAAGCCAACAGCGGCTGCCCCATGGTATGGCCTGGGACCAGCCCTTGAACAAGGCATCACTTCTGGTAGCTGGATTCCTACCCTGCAAGGAGATCAGGTGATAGAATCCATCCTTCCGGCTGGACTGTATTCACATCTTATTTCTAGCAAGGACGCTGGAGCACTGCACTCACCCAAGTTCAAAATCGATCAAGAGATGGATCTGTGGATGCTTATCCGGGGTGAGGGTGGATCAATGGCTCGCTATGCTGTGGCCAACTACCCAAGGAATGGGACAGTTTATCCCGTAGAAAACCTCAATGGAGGTCCCTGGACATGGAAGCGTTTCAACCTCAACTACTGGAAGGGCGATTCCATTCATGTGGAGCTCACCACTGCCGCTGACCAGGCAGTGCTAGCCCGACTGGATCGGGAAAGGTCCTGGTTTGGTGTCAGGAAGATGCTGATCATGCCCAGTGGGGTTGAACCTGAGAACACCCTACTGGAGGAAGCATACCTCCCGCTCAAGCAGGCCTATGACCAAGCCTCTTCCGGGGACATCAATACTTTGCTCGAGGCCTATGCCACATCCCTCCAGGCTTGTATTGAAAGCTGGTCTAAGGGAAGGCTCGAGGAGGGCCAGGCACAATGGCTTCAGGCATGGCTCGATGCGGGTTTGCTCCCCAACCAGGCACCCTCAGAATCTGAAATGAGTAAGCTCCTCGAAGCCTGGCGCCACAAAGAGCTGCAATTGGCTATGCCACTGCGCGTTCCTGGCAAAATTGAAACCAAGGGCTTCGATCAACCACTGCTAGAGCGAGGTGATGCCAAAAGGCCGCTGGATGCAGTCCCTCGAAGTTTTCTATCCTTGGTGGATGACACACCCTACGAGTGTGAGGATAGCGGCAGGCTCCAATTGGCTAGGGATTTGATTCGCCAAGACAATCCCCTGACTCGCCGCGTGATTGTCAACCGACTATGGCATCATCTCTTTGGCAAGGGACTTGTGGACACACCTGATAACTTCGGAAAACTGGGATCCCAACCCAGTCATCCAGAGTTGCTAGATTTCCTGGCCATACAATTTTCAACATCAGGATGGTCACTCAAGCAAACCATCCGCTTACTGGTCACTTCCAATGCATGGAAGCGGAGTAGTCTTGCCAGTGAAGAAGCTGGCCATACAGACCCCGAAAATCATTTATGGTCTCATTTTGATACCCTTCGCCTTGATGCTGAAGCAATCAGGGATCAGTTGCTCTGGGTTTCATCGAAACTGGAGCTTGACCCCATGGAAGGCCCACCAGTCAACGGCATCAACCAGCGGCGTAGCGTTTTTCAACGTATCAAGCGCAATGATCTTGACCCATTCTTGGCTCTCTTTGATGCCCCCACCCCCCTGAGCACGGTTGGTAGCCGGGACAGCACCAACGTACCAGGACAATCGCTCAAGCTGCTCAACGATCGGTTCATCGTGGATTGCGCAGAGGCATGGGCTGATCAGGTCATCAAGTCTCATGCTGGCAAGCGGGAGCGTATTGTGGCCATGTTTGAAAGGATATTCAGCCGAGCACCCAGCTTGGGTGAACTTGCCTTATGTGAGGCTTATGTCAGCAGCATGGAGGAGCAGAAGAACCAACGCCTGGCAAGGGTTGCCGAGTTGACAAGGCAAATGGACACTTCCCAACAAGCCTTGGATGCGATTAATGGAATGGCTCGATCCCGGGTCATGAATCAGCGCCAGAGAAGCGAGAGGACCAGGATCAATACCGGACCAGAGCCGCTGGCCGCTTGGGATTTTTCCCAAGGGCTTGACGATCAGATGGGCAACCTTGAACTCACCCTCCACGGTGAGGCCAGACTTGAGGATGGTGCTCTGGTTCTGAGTGGCGAGAAAAGCTACCTAAGCTCCAGCCCCATCGGCCATGAAGTGGGACCCAAAACCTTAGAGACCTGGCTCCAGATAGATGATCTCACACAGCGTGGTGGAGGGGTTATTTCACTGCAGGATCTTGATGGGCAGGTATTCGATGCCATCGTGTTTGCGGAACAGGAACAGGGTCGATGGCTGGCTGGCAGCGATGTTTTCGCCAGAACCCAGTCTCTGAAGGGACCCATAGAAACCACAAGCGGACTTGAGTGGATTCACCTGGCTGTGGTTTATGAGGAGGATGGTATGATTCGAGCCTACCGAAACGGTAAGCCTTATGGGCTTGCCTATCAAAGCACGGGGCCTGTTGCCTTTGCCGCCGACCAATCCCAGGTCCTGATTGGTAACCGTCATGGCCAGCCAATTGGCAACCGCTTGTTCCGAGGTCGGATCGGTCAATGTAGACTGTATCTCCAGGCACTGAGTGACAAAGAAATCCTTCAATCCTTTGAGCAGGCAGGGTCCTGGATTCCTCAAGACCAGTGGATCAAAACTTTGACTCTGGAAGAAAAACAGCAACGAAACGACCTCAGTCATCGTGTGCTCGCCGCTAAGGAAGCTTTGAAACGTTCCTCTGACAAACCTGGCTTATCTAACTCCTGGGCCGACCTTGCTCACAGCCTGTTCAACCTCAAGGAATTTATCTATGTTCGCTAATCACTCAGAGTTCTCAAGGCGTTCGATGCTGAGCCGATGCGCGTCCGGGTTCGGCCTGATGGCATTGGAAGGTATTCATGCACTGGAGACAAGGGCTGGCACAAGACAAGGTGGAGGCAAACACCACCAGGCACGGGCCAAGCAGGTCATCCTATGCTACATGTCGGGCGGGTTTTCACATATTGACAGCTTCGACCCCAAGCCAAAACTCCAAAAACTAGCTGGCAAACCCATGCCAGTGACCGTCGAGCGCACGCAGTTCAACAACAATGGCAATATCTTTCCCAGCCCTTTCACCTTCAAGTCTTGCGGCCAGAGCGGTTTAGCGATCAGCTCCATGTTCCCGAAGATGCAGCAGTGGTGTGCCGATGACCTAACGGTCATCCGCTCCATGACGACACGCTTCAACGAACATGCGCAGGGTAATTTTGCTTTTCACACTGGTTTCCCCTTTATGGGCCATCCCAGTGCTGGAGCATGGATCAACTATGGGCTGGGAAGTGCCAATCGCAATATGCCGGGATATGTCGTGCTGCAGAGTGGCGGCGCGGTCCCTCCTCACGGAGGGGTTGGCCTATTCAGCAATGGATTCCTGCCTGCTCATCACCAGGCCTCAATCCTGAAGGTCAATGCGGCCGAGGCAGTCGCCAACATCCAACCAGCCGAGGAAACCGATTTACAGCAATCCAGGCTTCGATTGATCAACCGACTGGATAGGGATTTCCTCAATTTATCTGGCAAGCCTGCTTCAGTGGAAGCTGCTATCAAAAATTATGAAACGGCTTTCCGCATGCAACAGGCTGTTCCTGAGCTGACCGATCTGCATGAAGAAAGTCCCGCGACAAGAAAATTGTATGGAATCGACGACCCTCACCCCCAGAAGGCGGCTTATGCCCACCAGTGCCTCATGGCCAGACGCTTGGTCGAGCGCGGTGTCCGATTTGTCGAGCTGAGCTGCCTGAGCGAGAATATCGGAGCAGGTGGGGCTGCCAATCCATGGGACCAGCACGGGGATCTGGAAAAAGGACACGGTGCCATGGCCCATCAGGTTGACCAACCTATTGCCGCCCTGTTGGTGGATCTCAAGCAACGAGGATTGCTTGAACAAACTATTGTGGTGTTCGCCGGAGAATTTGGAAGAACCCCTTTCTCTCAAGGAAGCAATGGTCGAGACCACAATCCTTTCGGATTCAGCCTATGGGTCGCTGGAGGGGGCTTCAAAGGTGGGGTGACTTACGGAGCCACCGATGAACTGGGCTACCACGCTATCGAGCGCCCATGTGACATTTACGATCTGTGGGCAACCATCCTGCATCAACTTGGCATTGACCACGAGGCCCAGACCTACCTCTACGGCGGCCGGAACATGCGGCTGACAGACGTACATGGATCAATCCTCCGCGATCTCGTAAGCTAGGTATTTGGCTAGGAATCTTTGGCCATTGCTTGACTCAGGTAGTCAGTCACCTCGAAAGATTCGAGCACTGGAATAGTGCTTCCATCGCGCACCATCCTCACTTGACTGACGAGGATTTCCGGAGTCTTGGATGGTGAGAACAAAATGTCATCGTGGGTGGCATTCACTGGCCTGGCGAATTTGTCAGGAGTTAGGTTACCACCTAGATGATCACTGCGCCCGGTAGCAACATGCATAGTTCCGAGGATTTTTTCGTCTTGGATATCTTTGCCTGAGACTGGCAGGGTTTGAGTTCCAAATCCAAGCTCGCCCAAGACACCTGTGACAGGGTCGCTCGCAAGCTTTTCGTTATGCGCATCGATGGTGGACTGATCCCCTTTGATGAGGGAGGCACGTTTGATCCGACCTTCAGAGACTTCCATTTTTCCCAGAGTACCGTCCTTGTATTGCATGGGGAAACACCCCTCAGCACCTTTAGGTACAAAATAGACCTCTCCTGCTGGCAAATTGGCTACGTCTGGTTCACTGCCAAGACACAATCCATGGCTCTTCTGGGCTTCCTGCCCATCACATAAAATGGTCAGGGATAAGATCTGGGAATCAAGCTTGAAGTCGATCTCAAAGGAATCAGCTCGAGTCAACGCACTACGAAGCTTTTCAGCTTCCTTGCTAACCTGGTTGTAGTCCACAGACAACCCGCTTTGAAGGATCACATCATTGAGACCATGTAGGGTGGCACCGCGGAAACCGTATTCTTTAGCAAAAGCGGTAAGAGGCGCCGTCGCCGAATCAGTCGAGATGCATAGGATGATGTCATAAACCTTGTAGATGGCCTCTCTAAAAGAGAGTTGATTTCCCTGATCATCGAAAATTTCCTCCGGAAGATCTAGGTTGCTACCACCTGTACGACGGTAGGCATACATTTCTCCACCCTCTAGGCCAAGAGCGCTGGCAACACCTTCGCGCAGTCCGAGATAGAATACATCGTGTGCCTTACGCTGAACGGTGAGTGAAGGGTTTTTCAAGTAGGCGTGATCTTTCATGAGCGTTGGCTCCTCCAAATCAATGAGGATGGCAACTTTCTCACCCCCATTGGGGCCAAAAACTGTACGGAGCAGCCTCTCCAGGCTGAAAGGTGGGAATGTCATCCCGTCAAGGGTCGTTTCTTGGGTCAAAGCTTCCATGTCTAAATGATATAAACGCTAATTTCTGAAGCCAGCATAACGGTATTTACCATGAGCGCAACCCACCAACGTTTCGGAGCTGATACCCCAGAGGCTCAATGCCTACCCTACTCGGCATATTAGCCTTGAGGAAAATTGCCTGGTGATAGAAAAAAGAATCATGCGTGTTCCCCTGTTAAGTTCCATGATTCGATACCACAGCCCCCATTTTCCAGCCACTTTCCTGTGGGCATGGGTGCTGCTGCTCTCTCATGCAGCCACGCTCGGAGACAAGGTGGCTGACCATCCAAATGTCGTGATCATTTATGCCGATGATCTGGGATATGGAGACCTGAGCTGTTATGGGGCAAGCGCCCTCAAGACCCCCAGAATCGATGCCTTAGCAAAGGGTGGATTGATGTTCACTGATGGCCATGCAGCCGCAGCAACCTGCACCCCTTCGCGCTTTGCCATGTTGACCGGACAATATGCTTGGAGGAGGCAGGACACGGGTATTGCCAGAGGCGATGCACCCCTGATCATTCCACCTGATACCTTCACTCTTGCTGACCTTTTCAAGCAGGCACATTACACCACAGGCGTTGTGGGTAAGTGGCACTTGGGACTCGGGCCAGCAGGTGGTGCAGACTGGAACGGCGTCATTCAGCCCGGCCCTCTGGAGCTTGGTTTCGATTACGCTTTCCTCATCCCTGCTACGGGGGATCGAGTGCCTTGTGTCTATGTGGAAAATCACCGCGTTGTCGGACTTGATCCTGAAGACCCTATCCAAGTCAGCTTCAAAGAACGTGTTGGATCCGAACCTATTGGCGCAGAACGCCCAGATTTACTGACCATGCATCCGAGTCACGGTCATGATCGAACCATCATCAATGGTATCAGCCGCATCGGTTATATGAGCGGTGGGACTGCCGCGAGGTGGAACGATGAGAATATGGCCGATGATATCACCGATAAGGCCCTAGAATTTATTGAACGCCAAAGTAAGAAGCCTTTCTTCCTATTTTTTTCCCTACACGATATCCATGTGCCGCGTGTGCCCCATCCTCGTTTTCGGGGACAGACCGCCATGGGACCCAGGGGAGACGCCATCGCACAAACCGATTGGTGCGTCGGACAAATCATGGATAAGTTGGGAGAGAAAGGTCTCGCTGAAAATACCTTGGTGATTTTCACCAGCGATAACGGCCCAGTCATTGACGACGGCTACAAAGATCAAGCCGTAGAGCAACTGGGTGAGCATCACCCATCAGGCCCTTTCAGGGGTGGCAAATACAGTGCTTTTGAAGCTGGCACCAGGGTTCCTTGGATCATGCACTGGCCCGCAGGTATCGCCCATGGCAGGAGTGCAGCCTTGGTTTCTCAAGTGGACTTGATTGCGAGTTTTGCTGATCTTCTGGGGCAGCGACTTGATGATGAGTCTTCACCGGATGGTCAGAACATGATGATGGCGCTATTGGGTAAAGACCCAATAGGAAGAAAAGAGCTGGTCCTCCAAGCACGATCCTTAAGCCTCAGGCGAGGTCAATGGAAATGGATCGAGCCCTCGCGTGCCCAGGCTTTCAATCGACAGACCCAAATCGAATTGGGCAATCATCCCGACGGCTGGTTGTTTTACTTGGGTGATGATTTAGGCGAATCGCGGGATCTCAAAGAAGACTACCCAGGAATCGTCACATCCATGCAGGACTCGCTGGACAGGATACGGGGACAAAAGCGCGACCCTAAGTGATTATCGGTATCGTTAAAGTCAGTTTTCACTGGCTTTCAATGGCAAAACGAGCTAGAAAATGAACTGTATGGTGAATCTAGCCTCACGCAAACCTTGCATCCATTCAACCAAGGGGTTCACGCTCATCGAGCTTCTTGTGGTCATCGCCATCATCGCCATTCTAGCTGGCATGTTACTCCCAGCGCTCAGTAAGGCCAAGCTCAAGGCCACAGGGGCTGTGTGCCTGAGTAATCAGAAACAACTCGCCCTTGGATTTGTCATGTATGCAGATGACCACGATGACCGCATGATCCCAACCGATGGAAACCCTGGAGGAGGCTTCTGGCCGGGACCAGGCACCATGAACAATGGCCGCTTTAATTACACCAGCATCACTTCTCGCATGGGTAAAGACGAGGCTCAAGATTTGGTCGAGATAGGTCTTCGCAACGGCCCACTCTTCAAATATGTAGACGGTCCCGGAGCCTACCATTGTCCTGGTGATATACGTACCAAACGTAACAAGCCAGGAAGCGGTTGGGCATGGGATAGTTACTCCAAAGCCAACGGCATGAATGGTGGGGGTTGGCAGGGCTCAGGCACCAACGGCAGCTCTTCTGGCCCGCAGCCTCCCTACGTCAAATTATCGACAGTCAATGGTCCTTCCCAAGCCATGGTATTTCTCGAGGAGGCTGACCCCAGGGAACATAACCGCGGCACTTGGGTTATCAACGTGCAACCTTCTTTGGGATGGGTCGATCCATTTGCAGTTTTTCATGGCAACAACAGCACCATCTCCTTTGCTGATGGACATGGAGAGACACATACCTGGCGAGAGGAGGCCACAGTAAAAGCTGCAACCGACTCATCCAATGGCACGAGCAGCTTCTACTGGGCGGGAGGAAACGAAAACAATCCGGATTTTGTCTGGGTACACACCCGTTACAAACACCAGAAATATCAGCCACTCCCCGGCGCACGGTAAAAGCCATGATTCATTGAAGTTTTCTGTAACGAAACGAAGTCCAAGAGTGTCAAAATGAGCATGAGATCCTATTCCATCACCCTATTGTGGTCACTCTTAGCAAGCCTCATATTGATTCAAGATGACCTCAATGGATCTGAGTGGACCCGCGACATGCAATCGGGTGAGCTGGACTTACGCTCAGCAGGAAGTCTGGCCTTTGGCCCTGAGGGTATCCTCTTTGTAGCGGACTCCAGATCTGCAGCCATCCATGCCATCGCCACGGCTGACACAACGCCAGTAGCGTTTTCTAAGCCCCTGAAGCTGGAGGCGCTGGATCGCCAACTGGCTTCTATGCTCGGAGTGCCTACCGAGGAAGTGATGGTTCATGATATGGCCGTCAACCCCATCTCCCATAATATCTATCTCTCACTATCTCGAGGGAGAGGTCCTCAAGCAGCCCCAGTCATTGTGATGGTGACCCCCGCTGGCAAGATTTCGCCCCTCGAGATGACGACGCTCCAGCACAGCACCGCCCTACTGCCCGATGCACCTGTGGATAAAGAAGTTGGGGAAGGAAGACGTCGCAGCAATCCAAGACTCGAATCCATCACAGATATCGCCTTCTTGGACGGACGGGTGTTGGTTGCAGGATTGGTGAACGAGGAGTTTGCCTCCACCCTTAGAGCAATCCCCTTCCCTTTCAAGCAAGTCAGCGCGGGGACCAAAGTTGAAATTTACCATGGAGCCCATGGGCGCTTTGAGACACGGTCCCCAGTTCGGACTTTCGTACCGTTCAGTATCGGTGATCAACCCCACCTGCTCGCAGCCTACACCTGCACTCCCTTGGTTCAGTTTCCGGTGAGTGCCCTTCAGCCTGGGGCGGCGATCGTTGGCAAGACCGTGGCGGAACTTGGCAATCGCAACCGTCCCTTGGATATGGTCGTCTACCACAAGGACGAGAAAACTTTCCTGCTCATGGCAAACAGTAGCCGGGGCATCATGAAAATCCCTGCCGAAGGCATTGAAGAAGCCTCCGGCATCCAGGAAGCCGTCGTGGACGGGGCTACAAAAGGTCTCGACTATCAGACTATTGAATCCTGGCAAGGTGTCGATCAGCTCGATCTGATCGATAGCCGTCATGCCGTTTTGTTGGTGCGTGCTGACAATGGGCCTCTCCATTTGGAGTCCCGACCTCTCCCCTGATGCAAACCGGAGAGGAATCACTCAACGGCGGCCTTGTGCGGGGCCGCCGTTGTTTTTTTAAGGCCCACCTCCTGAGCTGGATTCATTGCATGCGCAGGATGATGACTCCATTTTCTCGTGCACTGGGCAGGGAGGCTTTCCTTTGGAGTCTGGCAGCCATCCTGCTGGCTGATCGCCCCATTCTGGCTCAAACTAAAATTCAGTGGGTTTATCCGGCATCTGGGGGGACGGTTCCTTTGGGGGTACGGCTACTAAACTGGCATCATGAAGCCAAAGGCCATCCCAATCCCGAGCTTATGGCAAGGTTGCTCAGGGTTTATGTGATGGAAAGAAGCATTGATCCTTCGATAGATCCCCCCATCATCGGCTCCTACCTTTTCGATGAAAAAGGTATCCTCTTCACACCAAGATTCCCTTTTTCTGAGCGGATAGGCTATCTTGCAATCCATGAAAGCATGACTTCAACTTGGATCCCTGATGAAAAGGAATCCAACCCCACCCAAGTCAATCAAATAGACCCTCAGGCAGAGGTCCTTCCAGAGAACCTGCTCAAGTTCTACATTCATTTTAGCGCCCCCATGAGTGGGGGCGCCATCTACAAGCACTTGCGGCTGTTCAACCTCTCGGATCGGTGTGAAGTTCAATGGCCGTTTCTTGAACTGGGTGAAGCGCTTTGGAACCCGGAGATGACCCGGCTGACATTGTTCATGGATCCAGGACGCATCAAGACTGGAGTCAAGCCATTGATCGAAGTAGGGCCCTCTTTGGAAGTAGGTAAGGCTTATATTTTGGAAGTGTCACAAAAGTGGAAAGATGCCACCGGAAATCCCCTATCCGAGCCTTTCCGAAAGACTTTCACCGTCGGGCCATCCGAACGCAACCCCATCAACCCAAAGAGTTGGAACATTCTCCCGCCAAAACCAGGAACCACGCAATCCCTTCAGGTGAGCATGAACAAGCCGATGGATGCGGCCCTTGCCATGCGTATGATTGGCGTCATTCACGATGGGCAACCTCTTGAGGGAACCCCTTGGCTGAACGATGAAGCCACCATTTGGCGTTTTGAGCCTGCGGCGCCCTGGAAGGAAGGCACCTACGGCCTTAGGGTTGAATCTCTCATTGAAGACCTGGCTGGCAATAATATCGGCAAGACATTTGAAGTCGACATCCAGGAGACAATCCAACGACGGATTGTTAATGCCTCGGTGATTATTCCTTTCTCCATCCAGCCAAAAACCCCCTAGGTAGACTGAAGTTTCACCTCAACACAGGCATAAGCATTGTGATTGTGAATACTCTCAAAGTTTTCTGCCTCCACCCTGCATTCCTTCAACCCGGGAATGGCTCTTAAGGCCAGAACAGTGTTGCGGACCAGGTCCTCGACAAAAACAGGATTCTCATAGGCTTGCTCTGTCACCATTTTCTCATCGGGACGTTTTAATAGCGCATAGAGCTGGGAGCTTGCGGAACTTTCGACTGCCTCAATGATTTGAGGCAAAGATGGTGGTTCATCAAAGGCTACCAGGAGTCTCACTTCCCCGCGTTGATTGTGAGCACCGTAACGGCTGATAGCCTTGGAACAAGGGCATAGGGTCGTCACCGGTACATGCAACTCCAGGGACTGTTCACACCGACCATCCAGATGTTTTGCCCGCAGGGTCAGGGAGTAGTCCATGAGACTTTTTTTACCCGAAGCTGGGGCTGTTTTTTCGACAAATATGGGAAAGCTCATGCTCACCGATGCATGATTGGCGTCCAGCCTACTTTGGAGTGAAGTCAGCATTGAGGGGAATCCAGCCAGTTGAAAAGGATCACTCAAATGAGATTGCACCACCTCCACGAAACGGCTCATGTGGGTTCCCTTGAGGTGCTCGGGAAGGTTCACGCTCAAATCCACCAATGCCACCGAGTGTTGCGGCCTCATATCATGCTCATGAAGGCAAATCGGAACACGAATCCCCTTCACGCCCACCCAGTTGATGGCGATGCCTCGAGTATCCCTTTCATTTTGTGTGTCGGGCAAACCCGTTGAGTTTTGCTTCAAATCATCGATCACTTTTCGTTTTTCCCTTGGTTTATTCTATCCAATCCCAGTCAAAACGGGTGCGCCAGCAATAACACCCCCCTCTGCCAAATGCAATGGCATGCTTGAACAAGAGCTCGAATGGGACCCCTGAAAAAGGTGTTTTTTCTGGTGGAGTCCTCCCTCTGGGGCTGCTTAACTTGGCCGCTCATGATTCGCTCTCTACTCCTGATCTTCAGCCCGATGACCGCATGGCAGAAAATAGCCGACCAATCCTGGCATTTTCTAGTTGTCTTCCTATTTTCGGTAGCTCCTCTGCTGTTGGCATCCTGTGCGCTTGAGGGCTGGGCCATGCTCAAATTTGGCGTAGGCAAGGGAATCTTTGGCGACACCATTATCATGGATCAAGACAAGATCATCTCCTTCCAAATCTTGCAACTCATCCTGAACCTAGGGCTCATGTTTTTAGGCGCCCTTTTCATCAAATGGATTTGCCAAGGTTTCCAAACCGAAGCTACGTATCAGCAGGCTTTTACGCTAACAGCCTATGGCTTGACACCCGTTTTCTGGCTACGCTTTTTGGATAGTGCACCAGCCATCCCCACATGGCTCTGCTGGGGAATCGCTGCCCTGGGCATCATGACCATCCTCTACCACGGCATTGCACTGATGCTTCAGCCTAGCACCAGTATCGGATTTGGGCTTTACCTGGTGAGCTCGTTCTCTTTGGTGGCATTCTCTGGCATTGCCCATTTCGTGGCGACAGGCATCCTTACCGAGCGCTTCGAACTCCCCTCCCTAGTCAGAGTTCTCGGAGCCTGGATCCCTTGAAATGCGGCGACAGGCTACCTGAATATTCCATGCGGACTTTGTCAGCGCTCGATGAGCCTCAGTGACGCTGACATCACTGAGGGTTGCAACCATCCTGGCTGCCCTATCTCTGAGTTTTTCGTTCGTAGCCTGCACATCGATCATCAGATTACTCTTCACTTTCCCTAAACCGACCATTGCCAGGGTGGTCACCATGTTCAAAATCAACTTGGTAGCCGTTCCTGCCTTGAGACGAGTTGATCCGGTAAGGATCTCAGCTCCAGTGGATGGATTGATAACCAAAGCTGGGCGATGATCACGAGGCCATTTCAGGGCCGGATTAAAGCACAGCATCACCTGAAAGGCATCAGCGGCCGCGGCGTGAGCCAGAGCCCCAAGCACAAAAGGTGTCTTCCCACTGGCGGCAATGCCCATCACTGTATCGTTGGGTCGTATTTTATGAAAAGTCATGGCTCGCCAGCCTGCCAGTTCATCATCTTCAGCCCCTTCGATTGCTTGCCAAAGGGCCCTGCGTCCACCTGCGATCACCCCCAAAACCTGGTTGGGAGAAACGCCAAATGTCGGGGGGCACTCACTGGCATCCAATACACCCAGACGACCGCTGGTACCCGCACCCACATAGATCAAGCGACCACCGGATTTAAAGGATGCTGTGACGCGGCGAATGCACTTCAAAATGGCTGTTTTCTGCGAAGCAATCGCCCTCATCACGGCTGATTCCTCCTCTTGGAAAAGATCAAATGCCCTGGAGAGTCCCATACGGTCCAAATTCATCGAAGCCTCCAACCGCCTTTCGGTGGCTGCAAGCGCGGTGGATCTAGGACGCATACGAAATTGGATGAGCTTATCAGGAAGCCTTGCCTGCGGGGTGTTCACCAAGGAAACTGGTTCCTTACCCAACAATTCCATGGCGGCACAAATCGTTCCCATGGCACTGTCTCCTCCCAGCGACTGGATCCTAACTCCAGGCAACAAACTTTTGAGTCGGCGCGAAAAGCGTCCCTCAAAACTTGGATTCTTGGTAAACATGCTCCCAGCTAGGGCTACCATTGGGGCCCTCACCTTAAGTCGATTGGCGCAGGCATGGGTATCCTGAACGAGTTCATCCAAGGCCTGATGGATGACCTGAGTAGCAAGGGGATCTCTCGAGCGCCAGGCACTGAGCACGGTCATAGCGAGCGCTGCGATTTGAGATTTATCAGCCTCTTGAAACCACTCAATCCAGTCATTGGGTTCGTTATGTGCCGAGGCTTGGAGCAATTTGTCTCCAAGGGCTGGCCAACGCCCATTTCGGTCGTAGGTAGCTATCACCTCTCTGACGGCTCGACTAGCCACATCATAAGCACTACCTCGATCACCAAGATGCTGCCCCCATCCCCCGCACTTGACAACCCCTCCAGATAGAGATCGGCCGTAACAACAACTCCCTGTTCCCGCGACCACCATGAGATGAGCGGGAAACTCCGGGAAGCGATGTTGGGCCAGTTTCAGAGCGGAGTGTAAATCATGATCGACCCATAACCGAGAGCTTGGCCAGATACTTTGAGCCACTTCACGCACCTTACTGATATCTTCCTGCTCACGAATACCGGCCATCCCCATGCCGATTGCAAGCGGCCTGGAAGCAAGACTACGACAGGCCTTGAGTAGGGCCTTAAGGGCCTGTGGTTTTAGAAGCCGGAAGTTACCGGGGCCAAGAGTGTGCCGGGCAACGAGCTTACCCTGGACGTCGGCTAAAAGCACCGAGGTGTGAGTACCCCCACCCTCAATCCCCAGTAGGATTCCATCGGGCACGGTGAGCGTCTTATTTTTCGATGATGAGCTCATCCTTCAGGTTACCGTCGGTATCGTAGGCTCGATAAACCAGTCGATCTCCCGATATCTGGATATCCAATACCTGATAAGTCGCGGTATTGGTCATACCAAACTCCGTGTAGTCTCTGGGATCTTGGTCATACATTTTGATCCCACTCACTGAAACAATATAGACTGTGCCTTCCTTAGGACTGGCCACTGGCTTCTCATCCTTCATGGGATAAGTCCTAAGATAAGCATGATCATGACCCTGAAGGGCCATGTCGACATGATACTTGTCAAATAGCGGTAACCAATGCTGTCGAATAGATGGGTTGTCTCGACTCGGGGCTGAGGAATAGGCAGGATGATGGTAGACCACAAATTTCCAGGCAGCCGAGGATTTGGAAAGGACCTCTTCCAGCCATGATGCCTGGCTGGCTGCACTGATATTGGTATCTAACACCACGAATAAGGCATTGCTGTATTCAAACCAGTAGGCCCTCTCTGCTTCAACCCCTTGCGGGCCATTTTTGAGCAAATCAAACTCCTTGAGGTAAAGAGATGGATGCCCGCCCTGATTTTCATGATTCCCAATGGCAGGCACCAACTGACGACGATCGTAGATGTCCTTGGCATTCTCAAACAGGCTATCCCAGTCATCTCGATCATTACCTCGGTTCACCAAATCCCCCGCCATGATGTAAAAGGCCGCATCGGGTCGCTCCCTGAAGGCGGTGTGCACCAGACTCCCCCAACGATCTAGACCATTTTGAGCGTCACCCATGTAGATGAACGAGAAAGGTTTGACCCGCGCAGGAGCAGTGGTGAACTCAGCCAGCTCTGTCCAACGATGCTCGGCTCCATCTCCTACAGAGTAAACGTAGGTCGTGTCAGGCTCCAAACCGCTGAGTGTGGCATGAAAGCGATGACAGAGCGGATCGTTGATGATGTTGGGCGTTTCGAGCACTTCCATGGTGGCACGGATTCGCTCAAGTGGTTTGGGGTCAAATTGGCGATACAGACTCTTCTTCTGATACTGAACCAGCCCCGATCGGATGGTGCGATCAGTGCGCCATGTGATCGTCTGAGTCGTTTGAGGGTCATCACTCCAAGTCAAGATCACCTGATCAGGGGCTGGTTTGCTGGGAAAGGGCGTCCATTTGAAATAATTCACCAGAGAGGCGTCCCCTTTGCTACCATAGCTAACCTGAAGGATATGCGCTCCATCAAATCCGGCCGGCACCTTTTCGAGCGTCTCTTCACGATCTGAATAGATCTTGACCCCATCAGCCAGAGCTACGGATCGAAGGGTTCCAGGATAGGGCTGACTGATGGTCAGCTCGGCACCTTCCTGCCCAGGCTGCAGCAGGGGGATGTAATGCACGCCACCATTGCCCAGCGAGTTAACCCCCAGCCCCACCTCACCTGCCGGAAAGTCTTTCTGCCAGACGTCCAGTTCCTCATCCTGCACGTTGAGCACCATACCAGTGAGTTTCCAGCCATCTTCCCGAATCCAGAAAGGCTCGGACTTGAGTGCTCGGTCACGAAGAATGCTGATACGTACCGGAACGTTCACGGTGAACCGAATATGTTCGTTGGCCAGCACATGTTTTTCTTCCTCGGTTAGGAATTGCTCAATCTGATGGGGTGTCAGAGCATTAAGCTGGTCTTCGCTGAAGTGAGATTTCATCCGCAGGGCAATGGCTGCGACAGTATCATGAACACTGGCATGTTCTCCAACGTGGGCACTGAGTTCGAAACTCAACCCCAAAAGGCCGATGATCAGCCAGGAGATCATGCTAAAAAGTTTGAATGCTTGCATGGGTGAGGATGTTACGAAGACTTTCATGACTCAGACAACAAAAAGGTCAATCTTCACCTCCCATGAATCAGCCATGCCACCCAGACGCCGGCAAGCACCCCGCTGAGATGACCTTCCCATGAAACGCCAGCTTCAATCCTTAGCAAGCCATGAAAGAGACCCCCAAATAAAGCAAGGACAATGAGGGACAGGAGGAAGGCACGCCAACTTTTCATCCACAAGGTAGCTGTCAGCAAATAGGTGACCAGACCATAGACAAGTGAACTGGCCCCAATATGAATGGCAGGACGCCCAATCATCCAGGTCCCTAGCCCGCTCACCAGCCAAATCATGGCAAGGCTTTGCACGGGCCGATAGGCCCGTTCCGCAAAGAGCATGGCAAGCAACAGGGCCAAAGGACCGGCATTAGCGGCCAAGTGCGCCCAATGTGCGTGCAAAAGAGGACTCCATAGAACACCGGGTAATCCCTCCGTCTGGCGAGGTAGGATGCCGTGGAGGTCAAGGGTATGCCCCATTAGCCAATCGATCCACTCAGCCACCACCAGCACCACAATCGATGCAAGCCCCACCTCAAACCCCCTCCCAAGGCTCATCCCTGAAGTCTTTCGAGACGATTGTTTCTTTCTCCTTGCCATGATGAAATCACGTGTTGCCGTTCTGCATCCCGAACAGGCGTTCTCATGAATGATTTTCATGAGAATCTCTGCCGGGTATTTTATTGGGGAATGGTTTGATCGCCAAGCGAGTTTGCCTATGATCCGCTCCGTGCAGTCGGCTTGAAAGCGCACGACAAAAAGGCCGTCTTTCACGAAACCACCCCTTCATCATGTCCAGAATGTTGAAATCATCAGGTGCCATGGGGCTAGCAACCTTGCTCAGTCGCGTATTGGGCATGTTGCGGGAAATGGTTTATGCCCGATTTATGGGAGATGGCATGGTCGCCAGCGCTTTTTTTTACGCCTTTCAGATTCCAAATCTATTCCGTCGCCTCCTAGGGGAAGGGGCCCTGAGTGCAGCTTTCATTCCCATGTTCAAGGAAAAGGAAGTCCAGGAAGGTGATCAAGCCATGTGGCAGGTGGCCAACGCCACCCTGTCGGCTTTGATCACTGCCTGCAGTCTGGTTGTTGTAGGCCTCATCTTATTAGCCACAGCCCTCGTCAACGGCATGACCCTGAGCTTGGAAACCTTGCTGTTTCTTAAGCTGATGCGCCTGATGTCTCCTTATGTCCTGATGGTCTGTGTCGCAGCGGTCATGATGGGGATGCTCAATGCACGCGGCCACTTCTTCATTCCCGCATTGGGGGCCACCACCATGAATGTGGTGATGATCGCCTCTGTCTTTTGGTTGGCACCACGGTTTGGGGAAGATCTTGTTGATCAGGTTCATGGACTGGCCCTGGGGATTCTGGTGGCGGGTCTGGCTCAAATGTGCTTTCAATGTCCCCTGCTTTACCGAGAAGGATTCCGCTTTCGTTGGATCAATCCATGGAGTCACCCCACTGTACGTCAGCTCGTTGGGCGCATCCTTCCTGGAGTCGTGGGCGTAGCTGCCTTTCAGATCAACATTGTCCTGACCAATGCCATCGCCTTCAGCCAAGGTGATCATGTCGTGGCCTCCTTCAATTATGCCACTCGACTCATGGAGCTTCCTCAGGGAATCTTTGGGGTTTCACTCGCTACCTTCATGCTGCCCATGCTTGCAGGCCTGGCTGCAGAAAAGAAGTACGGTGAATTCCAGACGGGATTGCGCCAAGGCATGCATTACCTGATTTTTGCTAACTGGATTGCCACGGTTCTGACGATGGTTTTAGCCGAACCCATTGTGAGACTCCTCTTCGAGGGAGAGCGCTTTGGCGCTGATGCCACAGCAAGGGCAGCCCTAGCCTTGCAATGCCTCATCCCAGGGCTTGTGTCCTTTTCGCTCGTAAATATCCTCGCGCGGGCATTCTTTGCTTTGGGTGAAGTACATCTGGCCATGCGAATCAGCGTCCTGAGTCTTTGCTGCAATCTTGTTTTCGCCTTTTTTCTCATCCCGGCCTTCAAACAAGCCGGGATGGGACTTGCCAACACCTTGAGTTCCTTGGTCAATCTCGGCTTTCTGTGGTATGCCATCCAGAGAAAATTCCCTAACATGAAGCTTCGAGAGATGGCGGGCCCAACACTCACCATTGCCGGAGCGGGGCTGCTTGCCGGGATCTTCACATGGCTCTCTAGTCACTGGCTCAAAGGTGCGCTCACAGATCTGGATAAGCTCTCACAGGCCATCCATGTTTTTTTGCCACTTGGAATGGGTCTGGCAACTTATCTACTCATTACTTACTGGGCCAAAATTGAGGCCTGCCGGGATATCCTGGATTTATTGAAGCAAAGGCTGGACAGGTGAGTCCAGAAACCCTAGAAAAGAGTCATTCCAGACGATAGCTTTCACTCCTAGGAGGGAACCGTCATTTCTTGGATCATGTCCCAGAAAAACAAATCGATTGATGCTGGTATTTGGATGAAACTCACCAAGGTCGTCGTGGCCTTGGTGATCGTGGCCGGAGTCATGGCCATTATCCAATGGTATCAGCCTGTTATTCGGCAAAATGAGGGCATGCAACGTCGCCTCATCCACCTCAAGGAACAAATCGCCGAGGAAAATCGAATTGCCAATTCTTTGCAGGAGAGGATTGGAGCCGTTTCAACCAACGACTTTACGCTGGATCGACTGGCTCGGGAAAAGTTGGGATATGCCAAACCCGGGGAAAAAGTCGTGCGGTTTGAGACTGTGAACGCCACCCTGCCATCTCGTTAAAGTCTTACGATCGCAGTTCCGCCGACCAGGCGTGAGGATGGTTTTGATCAAGGCTAGTTCCCTAGGCAAGCACGAGATGGCCTTGCCTGCACTCCTTCAAATCGTTCCGTCCAAGAAAGGTTTCAGTAATGGCGTATAGCCAGCCTTGAAATCAGGGTAGTGCCAGCTTAAACCCAGCTCAGTCTTAATCTTTTGGTTCAGAATGCGTTTGTGAGTCACCTGCCGTTTGGTAGCCGCAGCATGGCTTGGGTCAATCATGACTGGTTGAGGACGTTTGAGCTGTTCAGCCAACCAACCGTAGAGATGCTTCATGGGCACCGGCTCATCATCACTGACGTTGTAGATGGCTCCTTGAGCTCCCGATAGCATACTGGCAAGGATAGCTTGCACCACATCCTCCCGGTGAATCATGTTTACCCACCGAATCCCTGGGGATGCAAGTTGCACCTCGCCTTGCAAGACTCGATCCATGGCATAGGATCTGCCCGGACCATATATCCCTGAAAGACGGAGAATGATCCCGGGAAAATGATCTTGTCGACAGGCCTGCAGTAAGATTTTTTCAGCCTCAACCAGCACACGTGCTGTCTCTGAGTCAGGGCGGGTTGCCATTTTTTCATCGACCCATTGCCCCTCATTTTGCCCATAAACCCCTGTACTACTCAGGTAAACAAAGCGGCCTCCACATCCCAATGCCTGAATCTGGGGGATGACCTGTGTGAGTCCTTCCACATAGGAACGCTTATAGGCCTCAATGCCGCCATAACCAGAAGAGGCGGCATAAAGGACGTGAGAACAATGGTCCAGGTGTTTTTCAAGGCATTGTGCCTCGGCCAGATCAGCGTGAATCCAGGTAAGATTGGGATGGGCCAGAACCTTCTCTGATTGGGTGTGAGCCGTTCGCTTCACTGCGACCACCTTGCCACCTTGCTGCAGAATTTCCCTTGCCACAGCTAAACCGATATACCCGCACCCGAGTATCAGGACTGGGTGTGTCGCGTCCCACGCTTGTTGTTGCATCCTCGCAACCATTGTTTCATCCTGCCACAAGATGGCGAAATGCTCCAGCCCTCGATCCGACGAGTTAGCCGCTTTTTTGAAGAATCATGGATGCAAGAAGTATTCACAAGCCGATGCCAGAGACTGAGGTCAGAAAACTCCCCGAGCTGCTTGCCCCAGCCGGCGATTGGGATTGCCTGAAAGCGGCGGCAGCCAATGGAGCCAATGCGGTTTATTTTGGCTTGGATAGCTTTAATGCTCGCATGCGAGCCAAGAATTTCACCCTGGCAGACCTACCCCTGGTCATGGATTTCCTTCACTCCCGGGGCATGCGCGGATACGTGACGATGAATACCCTGGTCTTCCCTGGGGAATTGAATCAGATCGAAATTCAACTCCGCGCCATGCTTGCGGCAGAGGTCGATGCGGTCATTGTTCAGGACATGGGTCTGTGTCGAATGATCCAACAGCTTTGCCCCGATCTGCCCATCCATGCCTCCACCCAGATGACCATCACCAGTGCTGCTGGGGTCGAATTTGCGCGGAATCTCGGTGTCAGCCTGGTAGTCCTGGCAAGGGAATGTTCTTTATCAGAAATCAAAGCCATCAGGCTCGAAACCCGAGGCAGCATGCCTTTAGAGGTGTTTGTTCATGGTGCGCTGTGCGTGGCTTACTCAGGACAGTGCCTGACCAGTGAAGCACTCGGAGGTAGATCGGCTAATCGAGGGGAATGTGCTCAGGCCTGTCGCATGCCCTATGAATTGATTCAGGACGGCACCCCTCTTGAGCTAGGAGATCGTCATTATCTGCTGAGCCCTCAGGATCTAGCTGGTATCGAAGTGCTGGATGAGTTGATCGAAGCGGGACTGTGCTCACTCAAAATTGAGGGGCGTCTCAAGTCAGCCAACTACGTGGCTAATATCACCGGGCTTTATCGACGCAGGTTGGATACACTTGATGGAAAGCATTCAGATGATCTGCTTGGTCAGCAAGGTGAGTTGCAGCCACAGAATCGTTACGATATGGAGATGGCTTTCTCCCGTGGGCTGCATACTGGATGGCTCAAGGGCATCGATAACCAACAATTGGTCCATGCCCGCTTTGGCAAGAAAAGAGGTGTCATGCTGGGCACCATCACCTCTATCCGGGGCAGGGGCCTGAGCCTGCGAAGCCATCATCCGATTCAGGCAGGTGATGGCATCGTCATTGATCAGGGCAAACCAGATCAACCTGAAGCAGGTGGGCGCATTTATCGCGTCAGCTCCGAGCCTTCAACACGGCCCCAAACTGCTGGCAGGCTTTACCACCTTGAGTTTGAGCCGGGCAAGAGCCTCACTGGGGGATCGAAGGTGGGAGACCGAGTCTGGAAAACCAGTGACCCCTTTTTGGAAAAACGCCTCCAGCAATCCTACCAACACCTGGACACTGAGGTGGATCAAACCATTGCCATGGAGTTTGAGGCCAAGGTGGGCAAGGTTTTTAAAATCATTGCTACCTTGGGGGAACACTGCGTGACATGCACCTCAAGCATGAAAATCGAATTAGCTCAAAAGCATCCTCTGACCATGGAGCGTATAGCTCAACAACTCAACCGACTGGGCGGGTCGGGCTATCGCTTGGGCTCACTGGACGGAAAGTTGGACAAAGATGCTATGCTCCCCATCAGCGAACTGAATCGAATGAGGCGTGACTTGGTCGAGCAGCTTGATCAAAAACCAGCCAACCCAAAGAGTTCGACTCGTTGGCCAGTCAGTCTTAAGTCACTGAATTGGCCCAATCTGGAAGATTCATCCTGGGGACAAAGCCAAGCACCTGAGGGTCCCCTTCTCATTGCCCTGGTTAGGAATCTCGAACAACTGGAGGCCATTTTAGAGGTGGGCCTGACCAGCGTTTATTGTGATTTTGAGAATCCCAAAAAATATCGTGAAGCCGTCACACGTTTCCGCCAAAAAGCGCTCAAGACCGATCCCGAAAAGGGGCATGGCATCTGGTTAGCTGGCCCTAGGATCAACAAACCAGGTGAAGGATGGATCCTTGGGCAGGTCGCAGCGGCTGAACCCGATGGATTCCTGGTTCGCAACCCAGATCAATTACAATTTTTCGCTGACAAACCATGTATTGCAGATTTCTCAATGAACGTCGCCAACGCATGGTCGGCCTTTCATTTGTTGAGTCAGCAAAGTATTGCACGGGTCACGGCATCCTATGACCTGAACGTGGGACAGCTGGAATCACTTTTAGGCAGTATGCCACCCCATTTGCTCGAAATCACCCTGCATCAACATATGCCCATGTTTCATATGGAGCATTGTGTTTTCTGTGCCTTCATGTCTTCTGGAAAAGATTATCACGATTGCGGTCGTCCTTGTGAAAAACACCAGGTTGAGCTCAAAGACAGGGTAGGTCAAAGGCACCCTCTTGTCGCCGATGTGGGTTGCCGCAATACTGTCTACAATGGCAGAGCACAAACCGGATCCGAATACGCCTCTCGCTTGATGGATCAGGGGGCAAGGTTTTTTCGCATCGAATTCCTAAGGGAGAGCCCTGCAGAGGTTCGCGCAATCATGGAGGCCTACCAAGCTCTGATTGAAGGGCGAAAGGATGGAACCTCTGTCTGGAGGGATCTCAAACTTGTGCATCAACTAGGCGTCACGCGAGGAACCATGGAGACGCGGGGTCAATCGGTTGAATGACCTCAATCAGCCTGAAGCACTGGATCCTGCCATTTACCGTGTTCCCTGATGAGGTCGATGAGGCGATCCACGGCTTCGGCCTGTGGAATGTTGAATTGAACGGGCTGCTTGCCGACATAGAGGTTGATCTTTCCCGGTGCTCCCCCCACATACCCAAAGTCGGCATCGGCCATTTCACCGGGCCCGTTAACGATGCAACCCATGATAGCGATCTTAACACCACTGAGATGACCCGTTCGGCTACGGATGGCTGCCGTCACCGATTGAAGGTCAAAGAGCGTGCGCCCACAGGACGGGCAGGCAACATAATCGGTCTTGAATGTGCGGCAACCAGCTGCCTGGAGGATGGTGTATGCCAATTGAATCGCCTTGGAAGCATCTGGCTCGTTCCTCACCAGGATGGCGTCACCGATGCCATCACAGAGAAGCGATCCCAAAGCAACAGAGCTTCGTAACAGGGCAATGGAAGAGTCCAGTCCAGGTTCAGGCTTAAAGGTATCCTTGAGTAAAATGGGATACTCACAACCCATGGATTGCAACCTTGAAGCTAGCAGTCGGAATGCCGTGATAACGGGTAGTTTCGTCCCATCGGCTACCGTCAGCAAGCTTACCTCCTCAGGTAGTTCAAACCTGTCGGCTGTCGGATCCAAGGCGAGAATCACCCCGTCAGAACTATTGCCTTCGACCTGGAGGCTAGCCTTACCGGAGTCTCCTACAGGATAAAGTCGTTGCTGGTCAGCATCCCCCAGCACTCGAATCGTCTGTTCACCCCCACAGGCAAGTCCGGTATTGAGCTCACAGGCCATACTGGCTCGTCTGGTGTAATGGAAAGGGTCAAAGGAGGGTGTCGCGTCAAAATCCTGCTGTTGCTGAGTCAGCCGAGGGATCTGCTCGAGGAGATCACGGCAAACAGGGATTTCATTGGGAGCATCTTCAGTCAGTGACACTCGGATCGTATCCCCAAGACCATCGCACAACAAGGCTCCGATGCCGATGGCGCTCTTGACTCGTCCGTCCTCACCATCGCCAGCCTCGGTCACACCGAGATGAATGGGATAATGCCAGTCCGGCCCAAGGCTCTTCAGTCGGGCTACCAGCAATCGATAGCACTCAATCATCACCTTGGGATTACTCGATTTCATCGAGAACTTGAACTGATGAAAGTCTAGTTTGCGCGCAATGTGAGCAAATTCCAGAGCACTTTCAACCATCCCCAAAGGCGTATCCCCGAACCGGTTCATGATACGATCACTCAGCGAACCATGATTGGTGCCAATCCGAATGACGCGCCCCAGTCGCTTGCACAGCTCAACCAGGGGAGCGAATTTGGATTCGATTCGGTGAAGCTCCTCCTGGTATTGATCTTCGGTGTATTCTCTGATCTTGAACTTTTTGGAATCGGCGTAATTTCCCGGATTGACGCGCACAACCTCCACCCACTTGGCAGCTTCCATGGCTGCTTCGGGCTTGAAATGAATATCCGCCACCAAGGGAACGTGACAACCTTGCTGCCTCAGTGCCTTGGAAATATTTTCGAGGTTCGCGGCATGACGGACGGTCTGAGCGGTGATTCGCACCAATTGGCAACCTGCAGCTGCCAGATCCAGGGTCTGTTGAACGCAGGCATCGGTGTCCAGCGTATCACTGGTAATCATGCTCTGGTAGACGATGGCAGCATCGCCGCCCAGGGTCAGAGCAGTGTGAGGATTTTGAATCAGGATTTCCCTGGATGAACGCCGACTGTATCGGAAAAAGGAATCAATGGGATCCATGGGATTCAAGGCTGACTCGTCGATGCTTGAGGAGCCTCAAAAACGATTTCATATTCTTGGGCCTGCCCACCACCTCCAAGGTCCTGAACATCAAAGAAACTCACGTAGAGCATGTAACCAATGACCAGAAGAGCAAAGCCAGTCTGAACATAATTGAGAATACTAAATGGGATGGGGCGCCGAATGATACCCTCGATACAGGCCATCACAATGTGTCCACCATCGAGCACCGGAACCGGCAGCAAATTGAGCAGTGCCAGGTTCACATTGAGGATCACGCTGAACCACAAGGCCAAGCGCCAACCATAATCACTATCAAACAGACGGTAGTAAATACGCATGATCCCGACAGGGCCGCTGAGATGCTGGGCGCCAATGTCAGAATCCTTCGTGAAAAGAGCGTCAAAGGTGTTGACCATGGCCATCACACTTGCCCTGATTTGTTCGTTAGGCCCAGGGTGATCAATCACCATGTCGCCGCCTCTGTCCCATTCGATACCGACCATGCGGCGCTGCTCCTCTTCAGGTGGCGCATCACCCACAAAACCAGGAAAGACAGGAGTCATGGTCACATCCAACAAAGTCCCCTCCCGGCGAATGACGAGGGAAAGCGGATTGCCATCACCCGAGGCCACTGCATCGTTAAGTGAAGCGGGGTGAAAAATATCAACTCCGTCCACCGAGACTACCACATCGTTGGGCTGGATGCCTGCCAGTTCGGCCGGGCTGTTGGCTTTCACGCTGGCCACCATCGGGGTTTGAAGCGGTGCAATCTGGATCTGACGGAGGTTGCCACGTTTGTACCATTCGGCATCTTCCTTGACTGGAGAAGGTTCGAACTTGAGCTTCTGCCCTGCTCGGTTGACTTCAACAGGTATGGTGTCACCGGTGCTGCTCACCACCTGCCAGGTCACAGCATCACCGATTCCTGACCATCGACTCACCTTTGATCCGTTAATCGATACAATCTCGTCTCCAGCCTGGAGGCCGGCTGCTTGAGCAGGACCTCCTTCGACCACATACCCGATGGTGGTGGTGGTGTCGGTTTCACTCACTGGTTTACCAACGCCCCAGACGATGACGGCAAACAGGTAGGCAAGGCCGAAACTGAACAACGGTCCAGCAAAAGCAACAATGATCTTATCCACCACTGTGATCGGCGGTAGTTCCTTATGTGCTTCAGCTCCCTTGCCTTCGATTGCTTCCATCGGAGCCATCTGGGGAAGCGCGACAAAACCACCAGCAGGGATACTCCCCAAGCTATATTTAACCCCACCATATTCACGTTCAAACAGAGGCTTACCAAACCAAATACCGAATCGTTCAACCACCAAACCTCGCCATCTAGCAGCCAAAAAATGGCCGAGTTCGTGAACGATGATCAGGGCATTGAATAGCACGATCACTTCCAGGATGATGAAGATGAACTTAAAAATTTCCATGTTGAACAAGGCGATAAGTGATATCGCTAGTAAAAAGCGAGGGACAACCCTCGCGAGGCTGAAGATAACGGCTGGAAAGGGATAATCAATGGTTGTTTTGGGATCCTCCAGCCAATTTCGCAGCCACAGCTTGCGCAAAGTAGGTAAGGATCATATCGGCTCCAGCCCTGCGAATCGCCAGCAATGATTCATCCCGTGTGCGATCAAGATCTAACCAGCCCTGACGAGCCGCTGCATGAATCTGTGCATATTCGCCTGAAACTTGGTAGGCTACCAAGGGAAGATCGGTCCGATCTCGAAGACGGGTGAGGATGTCCAGATAAGGACCAGCTGGTTTGACCATCAGCATGTCCGCTCCCTCTTTTTCATCCAGAAGCCCCTCTCGGATGGATTCGCGGGCGTTGGCAGGATTAAGTTGGTAGGTGGCCTTACTGAGGTATTGCTTACCCGCGGCAACCTGACTACCGACTGCGTCCCTAAAAGGACCATAATAAGCAGAGTCGAACTTGGCACTGTAGGCCAAGATTGAGACATCACCATGCCCGGTATGGTCAAGAACCTGACGAATAGCCCCAACACGTCCGTCCATCATGTCAGAAGGGGCGACCCAATCTGCCCCAGCATCCGCCAGAATTCGGGCCATCTGAGTCAATACGTTGATGGAGCGATCATTATCCACATCTTGCCCATCATCACTCAATATCCCATCGTGGCCGTGGCTTGTGAACGGATCAAGCGCCACATCCGCAATGACTGTCAGCGCAGGCAAGGCAGCTTTGAGGGCTCGGATGGTTCTCGGTGTCAGCCCGGAAGGATCCAGGGCAGCACTACCAAATGGATCTTTAAGTGAGGTGGGATTGCAGGGAAAAAGTGCCACAGCCTGAATCCCCAAATCCATCAACTGACGGCAAGATTCAATCACTGCCTCGGGAGATTGCCGGTAAACCTCAGGCATCGAATCCACTGGCTCCGGTGCCTGAAGCCCATCTTTGATGAACAATGGAGCGATGAGCTGCTCCGGCCGAATATGGGTCTCTTGAAGCATGCTTCGAATCCCAGAAGACCTTCGCAGCCGTCTCATTCTAACCGGTATTTCCCGGTGGGGGCTATGGGAGAGAACCTCCTCGGTGATTTTTGGAATCTTTGGTGCCATGCGGAGGCCCTCCATCACGATGGGAGTAGTTCAAGCGCGTCCATGACCTGACGCAATCGCGCCCGTTTTTCGGCATTCATGGGGACGAGTGGCAACCTCAAATCCAAAGCAAGCCGCCCTTGCAGGTGAAGGGCCTCCTTGACAGGAACTGGATTGGTTTCAATGAACAAGGACTTGAAAAGGGGATAGAATTGCTGATGCAGGCGCAGGGCTTCAACATGCCTTCCTTCAGCAGCTGCCCGCACCATGTTCGCCATCTGAGCTGGGATAAGGTTGGAAGCAACGCTGATGACACCCTGGGCTCCCACGGCCATGAACGGCAACGTCAAACCATCGTCGCCACTGAGAATGGTAAATGAGGATCCCAATAGATGCCGAAGCTGGCTGACACGGTCTGCATCGCCACCGGCTTCCTTGATACCCACTATATTGGGGCAGGCCGCGGCGAGGCGCTGAACTGTCTCTGCCTCGATAGCCACGTGGCATCGACCCGGAATACTGTAGAGGATGATGGGGAGTTGCGTAGCCTTGGCAATAGCCTGAAAATGGGCAAAGAGGCCTTCCTGGCTGGGTTTATTGTAATAGGGGGCAACCTGAAGCGAGCCGTCGACACCCAATTTTTCAGCTTGTTGGGTTAGGTGGATGGCTTCCTGGGTAGCATTGCCTCCCGTTCCAGCCAGTATCTTGAGCTTGCCGGCGGCTTCCCGCGTGGCGATTTCGATGACTCGAAGATGCTCCTCGCAATCCAGGGTAGGCGATTCCCCCGTTGTGCCCACTGGAACGAGCCCATCAACCCCGGCTTCAATTTGGGCGTGAATCAGGCTTACCAGAGCCTCTTCGTCCAACTTACCATCCCGAAAGGGCGTTACTAATGCAGTGTAAGTACCTGTAAACATGCTACTTGCTTCTAATCCAATTCAACCTCACCCGTGAACGCAACCACCGCAGGCCCCGTCAAGCGAAGGCGAGCATAACCTAATTCATGCGTCTCAAAAGATACTTTGAGCTTATCCCCACTTTTGACTTCAACCCCAATGGGAGAAGGCATCCCATGGAGACTAGCCATGACCAGCGCACAGGCTGATACACCCGTACCGCAGGCAAGGGTTTCACCCTCAACTCCACGCTCGTAGGTTCTAACCCTGATCCGCTCAGGTGCTATCTTTTGAACAAAATTAACATTGGTGCCTTTGGGTGCAAAGTCGGCATGATAACGAATCAGACTCCCTAATTTCATCACATCCACCGAGGCGAGTTCCTCGACTTCCACCACCGCATGAGGTACCCCCGTGTTGACGGAATGAACCACGATGGATTTCCCATCGACCAACAAGTGCTGGTGCATCGTCATTGGGCCTGGAGGCGTGAGATCAACGCAGACCTCTTTTCCAAGAAACTCCGCTCGAATGACACCAGCGAGGGTGTCAAAAGAAACTGATTCAGCAGGGGAAAGCCCCTTGGCAAAGGCGGCAAAACACCTGGCTCCATTGCCACACATTTCCGCCGCGCTGCCATCACTGTTGTAAAATTGCCAGGACCATTGGGCCTGATCGCTAAGCGGAGGCTCAAGCAGCATCAATCCATCTGCCCCAATGCCAGCATGGCGATCGCATAAGCGGGCTATCTGCAAGGTTGAAAGTTTCCAGGACTGTTTGCGGTTGTCAATGAGGATGAAATCATTGCCAGCGCCGTTCATTTTGGTGAAGGGTAAGCGCATCAAATGGTAGCCAAAATTAGCGAGGTGGCTGAGGGCTGGAAAGCCCAAAATTGCTTCGATGCAGTGCTTGGTCGAAGCTTTGATACCGTAACCTTCAAAATAATTCTCCCTGCTGCGCAGGTAACTCGATGGGGAGAATGCTCCGAGGATCATTACTCCCCGAAGCGTGAACCCATTGCCCCACAGGGTAGCTCTTCATGGCTTTTGTGCTCAAGGGCCTTAAGGAGGGTAATAGGCTGGCCACATCTTGAAAGCGCTCATCCAACCAGGCAGGCCAAATCGAAGGATCCAAAATAACAGGCATCCGGTCATGAACACGACCCACCAAATCATTAGCCTGTGTGGTGAGGATAGAAAAGGTTTCTAGCAGCCCACCATGGGGCGCATGCCAGTAATCCCAGAGACCGGCAAAAGCGAAACCTTGCTCGCTTTCGAGCACAAAACGCCACGCCTGAGATCCACGAGCTCGGCGGTCCCATTCATAGAAACCATCGGCCAACACCAGGCATCGGCGGTAGCGCATAGGGCCACGAAAGGCCGGTTTCATTGCAGCGGTTTCAGCTCGAGCATTGATCAGCGGGCGTGGTGTTTTTTCAGGGCGAGACCAGAAAGGAATCAATCCCCAAGGCAACTGATCCAGAGAGGGGCCCTGCCCAGCAACCGATCGCACAATGGTGGCGTTTTGTCCTGGGCAGAGATTATAAAGCGGACAGAAATGAATGGCGTCATCAAGGCCAAGCGATGCGGTGAGTGCCGCAGAGCTCTTGGTATGAGAATACCTGCCACACATGAGCTAGCTTGCCAAGAATCCAGTTCGGCTTGTTCAAAACATCAAGCCCCCATATGGGGTTGATCCATTAAGTCTCCCGCAAAGTGTGATCGCCATGAAAAGCAAAACGATCAGCCGGGTGGATTGGCCGACTGATCGCCTTAAAAACCGATGCGGGAAGGCTCAGATTTTCACCCACTGACGTGAGGCTGCCGATTCCTCAACTGCCTCGAGAACGCGTTGGTTGCGTTTGCCGTCTTCGAAAGTCGGTTGAACCGATTTCCCATCTACCACCGCATTGACGAAATCAGCGAGGGTGTGGACAAAAGTATGCTCATAGCCAACGATGTGACCAGGAGGCCACCACTGGCCAACAAATGGATGATCACCGCCCGGTTGAGTGACCAAGATATCGCTGAATCCCTGACGATCTGAAGCCACCGTGTTGTCAAACCACTTCAGTCGATTCATATCTTCAAAATCGAAGTATAGGGAGCCTTTGCTACCATTGATTTCGATGACAATGTTATTCTTCCTGCCCAAGGCGAAACGAGTCGCTTCGAGGTTGGCCACCGCACCGTTGGCAAACTTGCCGATGAAAAGGGAGGCATCATCCACTGTCACATCCCCCATCGTCTTGCCGCCGGCTCCCCCTAGTCCATCTCCCTTACCAGACTGGTCTTCAATTGGGCGCTGTTTGATAAAAGTATTCATCATGCCACAAACCTCTTCAAATTCGCCAACCAAGTATCGCCCGAGGTCGATGATGTGGGCGTTGATATCTCCGTGAGCGCCGCTGCCGCTCACACCCTTCTGAAGGCGCCAGACAAGAGGGAAGTCGGGGTCGACGATCCAATCCTGGGCGTAGCGAGCGCGGTAATGATAGAGATCTCCAAGCGCTCCTTCTTCGATCATTTTCTTAGCATGAGCAATGGCCGGTATGCGTCGGTAGTTGTGACATACCATGTTGACAATCCCAGCTTGCTGGGCTGCATCAACCATCTCCTGACATTGGGCAACGGTCATACCCAAGGGTTTTTCGCAGAGCACATGTTTACCGGCCTTAGCTGCGGCGATGGCAATTTCGGCATGGGAATCATTGGGAGTATTGATATCCACAATATCAATCTCAGGATTATTGATAACCTCCTGCCAACTGGTCGAGATGTTGTTCCAGCCCAAAGACTTTGCCGATTCTTCCAAAGCCTGCTGATTGCGGCCGCAGATGGTATGCATGGCCACTTCAGCCTTGAGAGGAAAAAAATGTGGGGCCTGACGCCAACCGTTCGAATGGGCTTTACCCATGAACCGGTAGCCAATCATTCCAACTTTAAGTGTTTTGGACATAAGAGCTTATCAAGATTCTAAGTTAGAGGTTGAATCGGAAATTGAGTGCTTTATAAAAAGATCCAGTCGCCAAGTCAACGCGTGACTTGAAGCTATGCTCTTACAGATTTTGAAATCAAAACTGCATTTGGCCACCGTGACAGATGCGTGCGTGGATTACGAGGGAAGCATGACCATCTCCAAAGATTTGATGGATCAGGCAGGGATGTTGCCCTACGAGAGGATTCTCTGTGGCAACATGGCCAATGGCAATCGGTTTGAGACCTACCTCATTCCTGGAGAGCCAGGTGCAGGACAAATCATCCTTAATGGCGCCACCGCCCACCTTGGAAAACCCGGTGATCGCCTCACCATCATGTGCTTCAGCAACCTCACACCAGAGGAAGCGTCCAAGTGGCATCCCAAAGTGCTGGTACTCGACCAGCAAAACCAAGTGATCGAAGAGCGCTCATGAATGGGTCCATCGGTGCTGAAACAAGGTGACTCCCATGGCAACAGTGGCCCTTCAAACCATCGCCGAGCATGTCCATGGAACCCTTCATGGACCAGGGGAGCTGGAAATAGCCGGCATCGCTCCGGCAGAGATGGCAGCCAATGGGTTCATGACCTTTGCTGAGAATGAATCCTACCTGCGCAAAGCTCTCTCTAGCCAGGCATCGGCACTACTCATTCCAAAAATTGAGGCTTCAATCGACCGACCCTATGTACGCGTAGAAAATGTTCGCGTCGCCTTTGCCAAAATACTGGAATTGTTCCACCCTGAGCCACTGCCAAGTCCTGGCATCCATCCCTCAGCGGTGATCGACCCTACGGCAACGGTTGATGAAACCGTTCACATCGGACCCAACTGCGTGGTAGAGGCTCATGCGATCCTCAGTCCAGGGGTGATTCTCACTTCACAGATTCATGTCGGCGCACGATCCAGTATTGGTAAGGATTCAAAGCTTTTCCCTCGGGTGACCCTTTATCCTTCCACCATGGTGGGAGAACGGGTCCGTATCCACGCGGGGGCTGTGATTGGGTCGGATGGCTATGGCTACGTCCTGGACCAAGGGGTTCATCGCAAGATCCCTCAGGTGGGCAATGTCATCATCGGCGATGATGTGGAGATAGGAGCCAACACGACCATTGACTGCGGCGCTCTGGGTGCCACTCGCATCGGCAAAGGAAGCAAGATCGATAATCTGGTACAGATTGGGCACAACGTTGTGATTGGGGATCATTCCATCGTTATCGCACAGAGCGGGATCGCTGGGAGCACGCGTGTGGGTAACTATGTGATTCTGGCGGGCCAGTCTGGCATAGCTGGTCACTTGTCAATTGGAGACAAAGCAGTGGTTGCCGCACAATCGGGAGTCATGCATTCCATCCCAGCCGGGGAAAAATGGATGGGATCCCCTGCTCAACCAGACAGGAAAGCAAAACGGCAACTGATCGCCATCACGCGACTGCCCGAACTCATCGGGCAATTGAAGAAATTCCTCCCAGGCTGAAGCAGCCAAACCCATGGCCTATGGACACCCACTCATGAAAAGCGTGAGCTCAGATCTGATGGACCAATGGTTGATTGAAGCAGCTCAATCTCCCCGCAAACGTAGCCACTACAACTACCATCCGAGTCTGGATGACCCTGTTCAAAGACTATGCATTGCCTTGTGCAAAGGGACCTATGTGCGACCGCACCGTCATCCTCAGGACGACCGCTGGGAACTGATCATCGCCTTGAGAGGCAAAACAGCAATGGTGACTTTTGACGATGCAGGAAAACCCCAGGACAAATACCTACTTTGTCCTCTTTCATTGCCCGCAGTCGAATGCCCACCCAATACCTGGCACACCCTCTATCCACTGGACGATGAGAGTGTCATCATGGAGATCAAGCAGGGACCCTACCTGCCCAACCAACCGGAATACTTTGCCACCTGGGCTCCCGAGGAAAACGATCACAGCGCCGTTCTGTCATACATGGCTGCCCTCCAGGCCTTCTGAAGACATGCCAAAGCCAGTTTGCACGGTTTCGACCTTGTTATATGTCTTCAATGATGCTGAACAAATCCTGCTTCAGTGCCGTCGTCGCCCACCGCATCAATCCCAGTGGAGCCCTCCCGGGGGTAAATGCAGGATTGATCAAGGTGAGTCCCCCCATCAGTGTGCGGCAAGAGAAGCCATGGAAGAACTTTGTCTCTCAGCCTCCGCAGATCAATTCCGTCTCTGCGGCATCATCACCGAGCAATCACTGGATGAACAGGGACATTGGCTGATGTTTCTCTTCGAATTTCAGCCCCGACTCAAACACCTGCCTCCCGAACACGAAGAGGGTCACTACCAATGGTTCGATGCAGCAGAACTCAGTCATTTGGACATACCGCAAACAGATCGTGAGTTCATCTGGCCACTTTTCTGGCGGCACCGGGGTGGTTTCTTTGTGACTGATTGCAAGACGCAATCAGGAAAAGTCATCAACTGGCAAAGCCTTCAAAGTTCTCCGCCACCCCACATCCACCCCGCCGAGCATGATTGACCTTAAAAGTGATGCCTACTTCATGAGCGAGGCCCTGAGACAGGCCAAGCGCGCCTATGTTGCCGATGAGGTACCAATCGGAGCGGTTATTGTGAAGGAGGGACGCATCATCGCACGAGCCTTCAACCAGGTGGAATGCTTGAAGGACGCCACAGCTCATGCCGAAATGCTTGCGCTGACACAGGCTCAAAATGCCCTCGATGACTGGCGGCTAAATGGTTGCACGCTTTATGTCACCAAAGAACCATGCCCCATGTGCGCAGGGGCCATTGTTCATTGTCGGCTGGACCGGGTGGTTTTTGGTCTGGGGGACCCTCGGGCTGGAGCGGCTGGAGGTGCTTTGAATCTCCTACAATTTGCCTCGCTCAATCACCAATGCGAAATCAACGGGGGTGTTGAAGAAAGCGCTTGCCTGGAACTGATTCAATCATTTTTCAAAACCAAAAGGATGACCTCCAAGCATGAGTCTTCATGCCTGGATATCAGCCCAAAGCTGCCTCCCCTACCCCCTTCTACCCTCAACTAACCATCATCAATGAAACTCGGACACCTTCTTCGGTACGGGTGATGCCGTTGGCCTTGGGGTCTAAAGTAGGTTCACCATCAACAAGGTAAAGGTAGCGATGATGCCCTGTATGAATGGAAAGCTGCAAAAACCACGCACCATCGGGAGTACGTTCCATTGGATGGGATTCCTGATCCCATCCATTGAAGTCACCGATGAGCTGGACTTGCTTAGCCTTTGGGGCAGCAAAACTGAAATTCACGGGCACGACGGTATTTTTGGCCGAATAACGATTCATTGACATTCCCTGATACCTTTATCTTTTGCAATCTGAGTAGGTCATTCCCTTCACCCCTGGTTTGTCTCTGTCTCAAATCAAGACTATTGGACCTAGAACAGGATGAACAAAGTGGGAAACAAAGCAAAACTCATACCTTGATTCAAGAAACTTTGAGGTTTTTCCATCGTTGCCAAGCCATCACATTCTCCATACAAGTGACGCATGCAAAGTCCTACGGTTTTCCATGCACCCAAACGCCTTCTGATGGGACCAGGGCCCAGTGATGCTGCTCCCAGCGTCCTCAAGGCCATGGCCATGCCTCTTGTTGGGCATCTGGATCCTTCTTTCATACAAATGATGGAGGAAATCAAGGGCATGCTGCGCTCGGTTTTTCAAACCACCCACAACATGACCTTCCCAGTCAGTGGCACGGGCAGCGCAGGTATGGAATTCTGCATGGTGAATCTTGTTGAGCCGGGAGATGAAGTCGTGGTGTGTATCAACGGCGTTTTTGGCATGCGCATGGCAGAGGTAGCCGAGCGTTGCGGTGCCAAGGTGATCAAGGTGGAAGCCCCTTGGGGGCAGATCATCGAAGCCTCTCAGGTCGCCAAGGCCTTGGAGGGACGAAAGCCCAAGCTGGTAGGTCTGGTCCATGCGGAAACCTCCACCGGAGCTCTTACGCCGGTCGAGGAGATATCAGAACTTGCTCACCAAGCCGGCGCCCTCATGCTGCTGGATACAGTGACCTCCTTGGCAGGGTGCGAAGTCAACGTGGATAAATGGCAGATTGATGCGGTATACAGCGGCACGCAAAAATGCCTGAGTTGTCCTCCCGGGCTGTCTCCAGTTTCGCTAAGCGACAAGGCTCTTGAAGTAGCTCAATCACGTCGAGAAAGGGTTCAAAGCTGGTATCTTGATGTCAACCTTCTCAATGGCTATTGGGGAACTGAGCGAGTCTACCACCACACCGCCCCCATATCGATGAATTATGCTTTGCATGAAGCCTTGCGACTGGTTCTTGAAGAGGGTCTGGAAACAAGGTGGAAGCGCCACCAACAAAATCATGAACGCCTGGTTGCAGGTCTTAGCGAAATGGGACTTGGTATTGCTTCTCAGCCTGGCCATCAATTATGGCAACTCAACGCTGTGACGGTTCCAGAGGGTATTGACGAAGCATCGGTCCGACAACAACTCCTTAAGGATCATCAAATTGAAGTCGGCGCGGGCTTAGGCCCACTCAAAGGGAAAATTTGGCGAGTGGGGCTCATGGGTGAATCCTCACGCCCAGAACATGTGGATCAACTACTGGGCAGCCTGAAGTCTATCCTTAGCTGCTAGGAGGCTCCCCCCTCACCCAGGCTACTCTGTAGCCCAGTCACATCACTATGATCCTGGCAGAACCCTCTCGAATCATGCCATGGATCATGCTCTTGGCTTGTCTGGGCATCGGGCTTTTCAGCTTATTTTTTGTGGCGCTGCGATGGTTCGAATACCGCCAGACCTTTAGGCCGAGCCAAACCATCGTTTCTCAGCCCCATGAAAGCATCCCAGGTGGCAAGGAACTTCGGGTCATGTCAGGAGGGAAGTATACTCTGAGCGCTTGGTTTCTGCCTTGCCAAGCCTCTTCCCCTTACCATGATTGGTTGATTGTTTTTTCCCACGGGAATGCTGGGAATCTATCACATCGACAGGATTTTTTCCGGACTTGGCACAGCATGGGCTTCAACATCCTGGCCTACGACTACCGCGGCTACGGCACCAGCCAGGGAAAGCCAACCGAACAGGGAACCTATGAAGACCTTCGTGCAACCATTCAGTGGGCAGAAGAGGCCGGGTTTGAACCATCGCGCATCATTTTACTTGGTAAGTCCCTGGGAGGTGGGGTGGCATCCGCTCAAGCCGCACGCCTCCCGGTAGCAGGTTTGATCCTTCACTCAACTTTCACCAGCCTACCTGATCTGGGGGCTGAACTGTTTCCTTGGTTGCCCGTCAGGGCGCTGGCTGGCATGGCATCCCCGACTCGAAAACGGCTGGCTTCAATCCAATGTCCCGTCCTGATCCTTCATAGCAAGGAAGATGAATTAATTGGCTTCACGCACGCAGAGCGCAATCAGGAAGCCTGCACTTCTCCTTGCCAGCTGATTGAACTGGACGGTGGCCACAATGATCCTGACTCCTCTCGGATGGAGCAAATCACTCAAGGCATCAATCAATATATGGAAACCCTCAACCATCATGACAACGCTCCATCAGGACGATGATCTGGTAATGCAGCCCAACATCCCTTCATGAGAACCTCCAAATATTCATCCAGCTCAAATGGTTTTTCACAGCGGGCTCAAGCTGTTGAGCCTCCCCCTATCGCCTGGCTGATGGAACAGAAACTCAAGTATCCAGCACTGATTTCCCTGGCTGCGGGTTTTACCGATCCGGATACACTACCAGACAAAGAGACCATGCAGATCATGCATCAAATGGCCAAAAGCAAGGCGGTGATGCGAACCACGCTACAATATGGGACAGGATCTGGAAGAAAGCGACTTCGCGAGTTGACCGGCCAGCGCATCGCTGAACTGGACCACACGGCATCAGATAAACCTGCCTACAATTCGGAACGCATCCTGATTACCCACGGTAGCCAACAATTTCTATATCTCGTCACCGAAGCGCTTTGTGATGCGGGTGATATGGTGATGGTGGAGGCACCCACTTACTTTGTTTACCTGAGTATCCTCAAATACTTTGGGGTCAGGGCATGCAGTGTCCCCCTGAAAACCGATGGGATTGACCTCGTCGCGTTTGAAAAAAAACTCGAACAACTCAAGCAGTCAGGAGATCTGTGGCGCCTGAAGATCATTTACTTGGTTACTTACCACCAGAACCCAACCAGCCAGAGTATGCCATTGGGTAAAAAACAAGCTCTCATGCGTCTGCTTGCCAGATATGAGAGAGATGCGGGTCATCCCATCTATGTCTTGGAGGATGCAGCCTACCGGGAACTAGGGTTTGTCCAAGAGGCATCGGCACCATCCATGTTATCCCTGCCCGGGGCCTTGAAAAGGGTGATCTATTCAGGGACCTACAGCAAACCCTTTGCCACCGGTATCCGGGTCGGATTTGGGATCAGTCCTGCACCGCTGGCAAGGGCCCTCGAACACATCAAAGGTAACCAGGATTTTGGCACCTCGGAACTGCTTCAGGCCATCCTCGAGAGAGCGCTGGAAAGCAGACTTTACGCAAAGCACCTCAAGCTCATCCAAGCTCGTTATGCTCAGAAAGCAGGGCGAATGGTTGATGCGATGAAAAAGTATTTCCCTTCAACGGTCCAATGGGCCGCCCCACAAGGAGGCCTTTATGTCTGGACGAAAGTTCCAGAACCAGTCGACACAGGTCCAAGGGGCGAGCTGTTTGAGGCGAGCCTAAAACAGCAGGTGCTCTACGTCCCTGGATGCTACGCCTATGCCCCAGACGTCATGGGCCCTGAGAGAAACACTGCCATGCGACTAAGCTTTGGCAACGCCAGCCTGCATCTGATCGAAGAAGGCATTCGTCGCCTCGGCAAATCCCTCAGGGCAACCCTAGGATGACCCTGAAGCAATCCGAGCACTGACAGTGGGCTTGGCCCTGATGGCGCTAAAAATCGAAGGTCACGCCCTCGAGGCGGCGAGCAATTTCCCCAAGCACGCGCTGCTCCTCTTCGAGAGTCGGAGCATTGAAGGTCACGCTGAACCGGAGGAAGGCGCCTGCATCGTCCCAAGGAACCGTTGAAATCAACTTTTCTCTGATCAACCACTGCGAAGCAGCCTCGGCATTTTCAAATACGACACGCTGTCCATCGGGTTGGATGGCTGCTGTGGGGCTTGGAAGGTAGAGGAAGAATGAACCGCTGGGTTTCCTGGCATCCAACCCTGCATCTTGGAGGACCTTAACCAAGCCATCCATGCGACGACTGTATTTGGTTGCAATGCTGGCTGTGATTTCAGGATGATCCCAACAATAGGCTGCAGCATGCTGAATAGCCAGGAACTGGCCCGAATCGGTGTTGTCCTTGACATCACCGTATGCTTTGACAATCCGCTCATTACCTGCAACGAACCCACAGCGCCAACCGGTCATGTTAAAGGCCTTGCTCGTGGAATGGAGTTCCACCCCCACATCCTTGGCTCCAGGAATGGACAGAAAGCTCAAAGGTGCCCCCTCGAAAACGAGCGCTGCGTAAGCCGCATCATGAACCACGATCACCTCATGTTGTTTCGCCCACGCTACCACCTCCTTGAAAAAATCAACCGTTGCGCTGGCGCCGGTAGGGTTGTTGGGGTAGTTGAGAACCAGAACTTTGGCTCGGTCCATTACAGCACCAGGGATAGCACCCAGATCAGGGAGGAAGGCGTTTTCTCGGGTAATGGGCAGCTGATGGACCTCGCCGCCGTAATACCTAGCATGAGTTCCCAGCACAGGATATCCAGGTGTGGTCATCAACACGACGTCACCAGGGTTGATAAAAGCTGCCGGCAGGATGGAAAGCGCTGCCTTGCTACCAATCGAATGTAAGACTTCAGTGGCTGGGTTGATACCGGGAGCACCACAGACACGATCCAGATAGCGAGCCGCTGCCAGCTTCATGACTTCATCGCCATTATCGGCATAGCCTCGATTATGAAGTTTGGAGGCCTCGGTATGCA
>Ga0181577_10000322_pt1 | contig 38499 bp, 33 predicted proteins | sample 101ome_21_FD_132468 | JGI IMG/M metagenome (GOLD analysis project Ga0181577, IMG submission 132468) | Coastal salt marsh microbial communities from the Groves Creek Marsh, Skidaway Island, Georgia - 101413BT metaG (megahit assembly) | ecosystem: Environmental > Aquatic > Marine > Intertidal...
ATGTCTTCTACAAGGGCTAGCAAGCCGTTAGTAAGGGCCGGTGATGGTGGTGCGAGCACCGCACCACGCAGGCCTGATTCCCCCGCAATTGTCCACTGGCAGTTTATGTGCGATGCCCTTTTGTGTAAGCCGCCCTTATGGCCTTAATCATTGCGAGTGCCGATGGCGTGTCACCGTGCACACAAAGCGTATCAGGTCTGAGTGACAGCTTTCGTCCCCGCTGGCAGCGTAATTCGCCCTGGGCGATGGCCGATGCCTGTAGAATCGCCTTGTTTTCATCAAGGATGTCCCCTTGTTGGCCGCGAGGAATCAAGTAGCCTGCACTGGTATAGCCACGGTCAGCGAAAGCCTCAAATCGAAGCGTCAAGCCGTATTCGATACCCAGTTGCACAATCTTCTTATCTTTGGGCGTGGCGAGTACAACGAGTTCAATAGCGCGGTGCCAAGTCGCCACGGCGCGCATAACATCGGCAAGCAGTGCAAGATCCTTCATCATGTCGTTGTAGAGTGCACCGTGCGGCTTCACGTAATCAATTTTGCAGCCGTTAATGCGTGCCATGCCATCGAGCGCTGCCATTTGGTAGTGCATGAGATTGACAAGCGCGTCTCCCCGTATATCCATGGAGCGTCGGCCAAACCCCATGAGATCGGGGTAAGACACTTGCGCACCTATCTCTACTTTGTGTTTTTTTGCCAACAAAATGCTGCGCCGCATGACCGATGGGTCACCAGCGTGATAGCCACATGCAATGTTGGCTGAGTCGATATAGGGCATGACTGCTTCGTCTTGCCCCAATACCCAAGTGCCATAGCTTTCTCCCAAATCACAATTGAGCGTGATAGTGCGTTGTTTTGCCTTCGTCATGGTGAGGTCACCGCTAGTTCGCTGTTAAGTTTGTCGGTAATGAGCATACACCCAGGGCTGTGGGTGAAAGCTAGTGGCAATTTAGCGCTTTCAAGCGCCAGTTGTGGCGTTACACCACAAGCCCAAAAAACGGGTGTTTCTCCGGGGGCAACGTCCACTCTATCGCCAAAGTCTGGCGTGTCCAAATTGGGGATGCCGAGCTGAGCTGCATTCCCAAAGTGGATTGGAGCGCCATGCACGGACGGGTAGCGACTGCATATTTGAATGGCTTTGATGGCGTTGGCTGGGGTCATAGGGCGCATACTCACTACCATATTGCCCTCAAACGGCCCAGAAGCACGGCAGGGGAGCGTAGTGCGGTACATGGGTACATTGACGCCAAGATCAATGTGCCGCATGGGGATGCCTTCATTGATGAGGGCTTCCTCGAAAGAAAATGAACACCCAAGGGCAAAGGCTGCGAGATCACTGCGCCAGACATCACGGATATCCCGGCTCTCATGGGTTACGACGCCGTGGTGCCAATGGCGATAGCGGGGCAAATCGGTGCGTACGTCCAGCGTAGCGCCTAGGCTAGGCAGTGTAGGGTCGCCCGGAACGCTTTGAGCCAAAAGGGGGCAGGGCCTGGGGTTAAGCTCGCAAAAGCGTTGGAAATCGGACGCATAAATTTCGGGGATAACAACGAGGTTGCACTGAACAAAACCCGGTGCGAGTCCACTGGTCGGACCACAAAACTCATTGCTACGAATACGCCGGCGCAAGTCGTCAAGTTGACATGCTACGTTGGGACGATTCATTTGGTGAGAATCTTCTGGCATATTCGACCTATCAAGCTCTTCAATCTTCGCCCAGCCAAACTAAGTATAAATGGAGTTGCTCAATGCCACACCTCTCGATTACTGCTAAGCAAACGCCTGCAAAACCCGCGTATATCATGGCTAATTCGGGGCAGGTCGTCACCTATGGTGAGCTTGATGACAAAAGCAATCAAATTGCTCAACTGTTTCGTTTGTGCGGTCTCAAAAAGGGTGACCACATTGCCATGATGCTACTGAATTGTGGTGAATTTCTTCAGATCGCCTCAGCTGCGATGCGCACAGGTATTATCTTCACTCCCATCAGCACCCACCTCAAAGCCGATGAAACGGCTTACATTTTAGAGAACTGCGGCGCTCGATTATTTGTGACCTCAGCACAGCTGGGGGATGTAGCTAGCGAGCTGATTAAGAAAGCGCCTAAGATCGAACGCTTTTACATGGTGGGTGGGGTGCGCGAGGGGTTTGAGTCCTGGGAAGAGACGGTGGATTTGCTTGCGCCAGACCCTGTCGATGATCAAGCAATGGGTGCGCCCATGGTGTACTCCTCAGGTACAACTGGCCAGCCAAAGGGTGTCTATGTTGCACCGCGGACAGAGGCGTTTGATGCTCCGGGGCAACTCACGGATACCATCGGAGCCGCCTTTGGTTTTAGTACGGAGACAACCTATCTATCGCCAGCACCGCTCTACCACGCAGCGCCGCTACACTACAATTTATTGACACTCGATACCGGCGGCACCTCGGTAATCATGGAAAAGTTTGATCCCGAGCGCGCACTGCAGCTTATCGAAGAGCATCGTGTTACCCATAGCCAGTGGGTTCCCATTATGTTTGTACGCATGCTCAAACTCCCAGAGGAAGTGCGCAAACGCTACGACATCAGTTCAATGCAGCTTGCGATTCATTCAGCGGCCCCATGCTCTGTCGAAGTGAAAGAACAGATGATTGATTGGTGGGGGCCAGTCATCATGGAATATTACTCGTCGAGTGAGGGAGCCGGTTTTACCATCATTGATTCCAATACCTGGCTCCAACACAAAGGTTCCGTGGGTAAACCGCTGTTCGGCGTCCCCCATATTGTTGATGAGGAGGGTAACGAGTTGCCCCCGGGCGAAGTGGGAACGGTGTATTTTTCTGACCTGCCGAGCCAGTTTGCTTACCACAATGAGCCGGGCAAAACTGCGGATGCCTACAATGCGGCTGGGTGGTCAACCTGCGGCGATGTCGGTTACCTGGATGAAGATGGATTTTTATTTCTCACGGACCGACGCAATTTCACCATCATTACCGGGGGGGTGAACGTCTACCCCGCCGAAATCGAGAACGCACTGATAAATCATGACAAAGTGGCTGACGTAGCAGTGTTTGGTGTCCCGGATGACGAATTTGGTGAATCGGTGCAGGCGGTAGTTCAACCTGTAAGCTGGGCTGATGCCACCGATGAAACCGCCATCGAACTGCTCGAGTGGCTGCGTCAAAGGCTCTCTGGCGTCAAAGTACCAAGGCACTTGGATTTTCAGCAGCAACTGCCGCGTCTGGATAATGGCAAACTTTACAAGCGTCACCTTATGGAAGCCTACCGCAATAGAGAGTCCTAGCTTGACTAAGACGCAGCGTAGAAATCGATTAGGCGCGGGTAGCGACGTGGCATGGTTTTCTGATTCGTGCCGCTACAGCGATCAAAGCTCAGGCTGTCAACTTGCCTCTCGCTTTTTGGCTGTCGATAAAAGCACTCAACCCTTTTTCATTTTAGTAAGCTGTTGCTGCCTTAATAGCGTATAGTTTTTGTTGCAACGACTTACCGTGGTTGCGTTGGCCCCAAAGAGGTATTTAGATGGGAAATCGCAAAAAGCAACTAAAGGCCCTCGAGCAATCCATGGCCAGCGCCTGCACCTATGATGCCTACCGACACGCTGCCCTAGAGCATGATGATTTGTCAGGTATGGCAGATTGGCGAGAGCAAGAGAGCACCGACCTCTACGATTATGCCCAAATCCGGCTCAGGCTGGATCGGCTCAAAAATTTGCGTGCTCGCAACGATTACCAGGGTTTACTCTTTGCCCTGAACGAAGGTATCCACGGTAATATGGGCGGCATGGGCAAAAGCGTGCTCTACCGAATGGCCAAATTCGGCACCAAGCGCCTGATTGAGGACTATATCGCCGAAATCGACGCCTCACTGCGGCTGATTGCTGAGCTCGATGAGGCGGTTATTCCCGTTCAAGAGAAAGTTGAGTTTTTCTACCGATGTAATGTCTGTTTCGGACGTTCTGCCTTAATGCTAAGTGGTGGCGGTGTGCTAGGGTTTTTGCACCTCGGTGTCATTAATGTTCTGGTAGAACAGGGTTTGTTACCGCGTGTTATTTCTGGGTCGAGTGCCGGGGCTCTTGTTGCGGGCGTATTGGCTTGCCATAGCGACGAGGAAATGCAGCAATTCCGAGACCCAAATTTAATGCAGTCGGAGGTTCGTAGGGAAGCTAGCTTTTTCCGGCGATTGATTCTCGGTTCGGGTCCTCATATGACGGTGGAGGATCTCGAAGGGTTGGTAGAGCGTCTCATTCCAGATATGACTTTTCAGGAAGCTTACGCCAAAACCGGTCGTCAAGTCAGCATCACCGTAGCCCCCGCTGAACCCCATCAGCGGTCGCGATTACTCAATGCGGTTGCTTCGCCCAACGTCTATATCCGTTCTGCAGTCATGGCTTCCTGTGCCGTACCGGGTGTCTTCCCTCCGGTGATGCTCATGGCGAAAAATGTGCACGGCGATCCACAGCCGTATTTGCCAGGACGTCGTTGGGTGGATGGTTCCGTCGCGGATGATCTTCCGGCGAAGCGGCTATCCCGTCTGTTTGGTACCAACCATTACATCGTCAGTATGGTAAATCCAATTGCCACTGCTTTTCTCGGTAAAGACGAGGAGAAAGGCGCATTTCGGAGCGCCGTTGGAAGTCTTGGGGTCGGAGTCGGGCGCGAGGTGCTTAACTTTTATCGTGGTGTCGCACAGAAACGCGGTGATAACTGGCCGCGCTTTAATATGGCTCTCCATGGTTTGCACGCTCTCGTTGATCAAGAGTATTCAGGTGACATAAACATTGTCCCCAGCTTTCGTATCGCCAATCCTCTGCGTTTGTTGTCTCACTTGGATGAGACTGAACTGCTAGAAATCATTGGGTACGGTGAGCGGGCATGCTTCGAAAAGGTAGAGGCTATTCGTCGCTGTACGATGATTTCGCGTACGCTCGAGGAAATTCTCTACCGGTTTGAATACGGTGATCTTAGACCCGATCCCAAGAAGTTTCGGCGGCCACGCTCATCACGTAGAAGACCACCGCCCACGGCATCGCAGCTAGCCCAGCTGAGGAAAACGTCAGAGAAAGCTTCAGTCAAGGCACGAAATGCCAGCGCCAAGGTCGCTAAAAGTCGCACCGAAAAACGCGTGACTCACTAAAGCCGGACGCCCGCCGCAAGTTTTGCATGGTACTCGGCAGAGCTCATCTGATCCTCGCCTAGGCTCAACACCAGTGTCAATTCAGGTAAGTCAGGCCCAAGTCGGCGAGGGGCTTGACTAGCTCGCCGCGGCTCGCCGCATCAGCGCTTGACGCGTTGCCATCAAGGGCTCGCTTTTTAACCCCTTGCACAATAGCCGCCAATCGAAAGAAGCAAAAAGCCATGTAGAAATTCCAGTTGGGGATTTCGCCGCGTCCAGTGCGTTCGCAGTAACGCTGAATATAGTGTTTGTCGCTTGGTATGCCCAGGGGAGCGCGCTCGATCCCGGCCATGCCATTAATACCCGCACCACGCGGTAGTTGCCATGCCATCACCTGATAAGCGAGGTCAGCTATAGGGTTGCCAAGAGTAGAAAGTTCCCAGTCTAAAACCGCAATGATCCTTGGCTCAGTGGGGTGCCACATAAGATTGTCTAATCGATAGTCTCCGTGGACTAACGAAATGCGCGCGTCGTCTGCCGGTATATTATCGGGCAGCCACGCCATAAGCTGCTCCATCGCTGACAAATGCTCAGTCTCGGAAGCGCGGTATTGCTTTGTCCAGCGACCGACTTGACGTTCGAAATAGTTGCCGGGTTTACCGAAATCGGTTAGCCCAACCGCAGCGATATCAACGTTGTGCAACGCTGCTAAAACGCGGTTCATTTCATCGTAATGGGCGGCTCTCTGATCATTGTTGAGGTCCTCGAGGACGGGATCCCACAGAACTCGACCCTCGAGATACTCCATTATGTAGAACATAGAGCCAATCACGCTTTCATCTTCACATAGGGCGATCGCCTTGGGTACCGGTACATCGGTGTTAGCGAGCGCAGCGATAACGCGAAATTCGCGGTCAACCATATGAGCCGATGCCAGTAGTTTGCCCGGTGGTTTGCGGCGCAAGACATAGTGCTGGTCACCGGCCGTCAGCTTAAAGGTTGGATTAGATTGGCCGCCAGCAAATTTTTCGGCGCTGAGCGGCCCATCAAAGGCTGGGATGTAATTGCGAATCCAGCGGTCTAGATAGGTCAAATCGAGGGTTTGTGTACTCAAACTCCGGTCTCCTAAAGCCTTTAATCGTCCTGAAGTATCAGCCAAATCGCCGCCAATCTTGGCGCTCGTGAACGACAACCGTATTATTTCTTGGAAAATTTGAACCTTCAGTATGCTGTGGTTATGCTCGGGTTCGCAAGGGGCTATCCCAAGAACAACCGACCCAAGAACAACCGATCACAAGGTCGTCAACTGTATCCGGAGATTCGATGAGCATCATTGAGCATTATAAAACGGCAAGAAATTTGACCCTGCAGCAGGGCAGTCTGTTTGAAGTGGGTAAGCAGCACGTTGGTGGGCAAGAGCTACTTGGCTATGTCAATGCGCCCAACACATTGCGTGACATTTGGCTCTTGGCAACTGGGCATGGCGATGCTGAGTACTTGATCTATAACGATGAACGCTGGACATACAGCAAAGCCGCACGAGATGTTGCGGCTTTTGCAGCTTGGTTGGTTGACCAAGGTGTTACACCCGGCGACCGAGTGGCAATTGCTATGCGCAATTATCCCGAGTGGATGCTAACGCATTGGGCGATCACTGCTGTTGGTGCGGTTGTAGTGGGTATGAATGCTTGGTGGGTTGCCGATGAAATGGCGTACGCCCTTGCCGATTCAAAGCCTTCTTTACTCATAGCGGATGACCGTCGGTTATCAGTCTTTGCCGAAATAGCCGCCGATTTTCCGGGCGTGCGAGTCGTTTCGGTTCGTGACCCCAATTCCCCCCTCCCAGCAACAAAATGGGAAGATGCCGTCTCAGCCGATGGCGTTATTCCTGATGTCGTCATTGATCCCGATAGTGAAGCGATGATTTTTTATACATCGGGCACAACTGGCCGACCTAAGGGTGCACAGTTAACGCATCGTGGTTGTGTCGCAAATATCATGAGTGTTGGTGCGATGGGACGAATTTACGCAACTATTCAGACACTCCTTCGCGGTGTTGAGCCTAGAGAAGCTGTAGCCCCACCCACACCAACCGCACTCGTTGCGACACCGCTATTTCACGTCACCGCAAATAACTGTGTGATGCAGGGTGGAACATTAGCGGGGGGTAAATTTGTGCTGATGTATAAGTGGGATGCCGTAGAAGCGATGAGATTGATTCAGAAGGAGTCGCTCAGCACGATCAGCGCCGTACCCATGATGAGTCGAGAGTTGTTATTGCACCCCGATAAGGATGACTATGATTTGAGTTCGTTGTCCTCTATGGGTGGCGGTGGCGCGGCCATGCAGCCCGATTTAGTGAGTAAAGTGGCGTCCGATACGGTTCGAGCCAAGCCGGCTCAGGGTTATGGTATGACCGAGGTTTGCGGAATTATTAGTTATATTTCGGGTGATATCTTTCTTGAACGTCCAGAAAGTGCCGGTCCGCTTTGCCCTGCGCTGGAGGGCCACGCAATTGACGCCGAGGGTAATGTGCTGCCCCCCGGCCAAATAGGCGAAATCCGTGTGCGGGGTACTTCTGTGATTAAAGGGTATCTAAACCGACCCGAAGCAACAGCCGAGACCATAGTTGATGGTTGGCTACATACGGGTGATATTGGTTATTTCGATGAAGACGGATTCATTTATCTCGTTGATCGCGCCAAGGACATGATTTTACGCGGCGGTGAAAACGTGTACGGAGCAGAGGTTGAAAATGCCATTTTTGACCATCCGGCCGTGTTGGAATGCGTGGCCTTCGCGGTCCCCGATGAGCGTTTAGGAGAGGAAGTCGGCGCTGCCATTCACCTGAAGGATGGCGCTATGCTGGACGCCGGCGGGCTCCGTGAGCATTTGGCGTCGCGGCTAGCGGCATTCAAAATTCCCCGCTACGTGTGGTTCCTCGCCGAGCCGCTACCGCGTAACGCCAATGGAAAGTTCCTCAAGCGCGAGCTGAAAGACGTGCTCGATCCCGCCAGCGCTGACTGACTACTGCTTCACTGTGGCACCTCATGGGCTATCACCGATGCAAATTCAGCGCATTGCGGAGCAGGTGGTACATGAGTGTGAGCGTGCCGGCGAGATATTAGAAATCGAGCTGCCGACGCCCGATATCAAAATGGATTTACGTGGCACAGCTGCAGGGATGTTTTGCCGACAGGGTAATAAGGTGTGGTTGCGCTTCAATCCGTGGTTGTTTGCAAAAGAATTCGATCAGCATTTACACGATACTGTCATTCATGAAGTTGCCCATTACGGGATTTACAGATTACTCGGCTCAAAACGCACGGTTAAGCCCCACGGTCCCGAGTGGCGCGGTTTGATGGTTGCACTTGGGGCTGAACCCATGGCGACATTTAGCGCAGACCTCTCCGATGTTCCAGTTCGGCGACAGCGTCAATTTAGGTATCAATGCGCCTGTCAAACCCATAATGTCTCAGCAACCCGCCATTACCGCATGCTGCGAAAGCGCGCCGAGTATCGCTGCCGGTTTTGTGATGCGACGCTGATCATCGCACAGTAAGCCTCGAGGGTACGTGCCGCGTCGTTTTAATCGCGCACGACGGTTTTTTCGGTTGGCGAATAGGCTACAACTCGGTAATCTGCACTCCCAGTACGAAAAACATACGGAGAGTTCAAAAATGCTGCCGCGACACTTCACGGAGGAGCAACACATGTTCCGAGACGCTTATCGGCGATTTCTCGCCGAGGCGATAGTGCCTCATATGGAGGAGTGGCGGGAGGCCGGTATCGTTGATAGGCGAGCGTTCAAACAGGCAGGTGATCAAGGATTTTTGATGGTGTGGCCAGGGGAAGCCTATGGCGGGATGAATGATTACGACATTCGCTGGGAGCAAGTCATCATTGAAGAACTGGCCTATGCACGGGCATCTGATTGGTTCGGGTCTCTCCACAGTCGGATTGTCGGACCCTACATCACCCGCTTTGGCAGTAAAGAGCAACAAGACCGTTACATGCCGGGGGCTGTGAGTGGCGACATAATCTTGGCCATTGCCATGACCGAACCTGATGCAGGGAGTAACTTGGCCGGTATGCGCACGACGGCTGTCGAGGACGGAGACGATTGGATCCTCAACGGACAGAAAACGTACATTTCTAATGGAATCAACGCTGATTTGGTGATTGTTGCGGCCAAAACTGACCCCGACAACAATCCTCACGCCATGACCTTGTTTTTGGTGGAAAGTAACTCTGAGGGTTTCGCTCGCGGCAGAAACCTAAAGAAACTAGGACTGAAAGCCCAAGACACAGCTGAGCTATTTTTTAATGACTGCCGGGTGCCCAAGGCGAACGTCCTAGGTGAAGTGCACAAAGGATTTTACTATCTGATGGAAGGCTTGGCGGAAGAGCGATTGTTAGGAGCGATAGGGTACTTAGCTGCGGCGCAGCTGTCTTGGGATTTAACTGCAGACTTTGTGAAAGAGCGGCAGGTTTTTGGTAAGGCATTAGCACATATGCAAAATACCCAGTTCAAACTTGCCGAATTGCGTACTGAATTAGATATTACTCAGAGCTTTGTCGACCAATGCACTTTGGCCTTTAACGCCGGTCAATTAAGCGCTGCCGACGCGGCTAAAGCCAAGCTGAAAACATCCGAGTTACAACAGCGCGTCGCTGACGAGGGCCTGCAATTACACGGCGGTGCTGGGTTTATGGATGAATACCCTATTAGTCGTCAATGTGCTGACGCCAAAATTGCGACGATTTACGCAGGTAGTTCCGAAATCATGAAGATGATCATAGGGCGTGATTGTTTGGGTGATGACTATCAACCTTTCAATACCCGTAATTTTTAAGTGCGTGTTAATGCTATTTGAGCCGCAAAGTATAAAGGAATAAAGCCGATGGCCAATTATGAATCCGTTATCGTAGAGCGTCAGGGACCCGTGGCAATACTGACGATGAATCGTCCTGAAAAGATGAATACCTTTAACGCTGCTTTGCGTCGTGACATGTGTCTAGCAGCCCGGGAGTTAAATCTCGATACCTCTATTCAGGTGGTTTTACTGACCGGTGCGGGTCGGGCATTTGGCGCGGGTGCCGATCTCACAGAGGCCCAAGGCGATGGACTGGGTGGTGGCGCCGAGGTACAAGATCAACTTGAATATGAATACAAACCGGGCGTATTAGCCATCGCTGAATCAAGTAAGGTTTGGATTGCAGCAATCAATGGCCCGTGTGCGGGTGTAAGTTATTCATATGCCATGGCGTGCGACATGGTGGTTATGGCCGAATCGGCTTTCTTGTATCAACCCTTCGCCACCATAGGACTGATACCCGATGGAGGGAGCACGTGGCTTTTGTCTCGATTGGTGGGTAGCCGTAAAGCGTTTGAACTCATGATCACGGGGGAAAAGCTCTCAGCTCAGGATGCAGCAAAACTTGGCCTAGCGAATCAAGTGTTCCCCGATGATCAATTTTTAGATACAGCTATGGGCTATAGTCAAAACATTGCCAGCAAGTCTCCCTTGGCGCTTAGATATACCAAAGAAGCGATTAAAATCGCCCACAGTGCAACCCTGGCTGAAAGTATTTCTGCCGAGGCAAGACTGCAGAAAAACTGTGTTGATAGCGATGATTGCAAAAATGCTGTGGCGGCCTTCTTCAACAAAGAAAAATATACGTGGCTTGGGCGTTGAGTCACCAAGGAATAAAAATAATGATAAGGATTTGCACTACTGTGTTACTCGCGCTGCTCTGCTCTGGGTCGGGCTTTGCTCAAGACCGCCAGTTACTATGGGGCGATACCCACCTACACACCACCTACTCCTCAGACGCGTTTGCAAATAATAATTTAACTGCCACACCGGATACCGCTTATCGATTTGCTAAAGGTGAGCCAGTACTACACCCCTACAATAATATGCGAGTGCAGCTTGATCGCCCGTTAGACTTTCTCGTGGTGTCCGATCATGCCGAATTTATGGGTGCTGTTCGAAGTGCCTATTTCAACGGTGTGAATGAGGCAGAGCTCGGTATTATCGACCGCATCAAGGCGCGAATCGCGTTGTACATTTTGCGCAACGCTGTTGATGAACGTACCGCGCGCAGTCTCTTTGTCGACATATTGCCCGAGCCCTATGAGGATATAACTAAGGCGGCTAGAGAGTGGGTGGTGAGTGTAGGATGGCTGCCGGTACAGCCAAAGGTCGAGGCTGATACCTGGGAAATCATCACCCAAGCAGCTGACGCCCATAATGTACCGGGAGAGTTCAGCGCTATTATTGGTTGGGAATACAGCAGTATCCCCGGTGGCGGTAACCTTCATCGAGTGGTTATGTCAGACATCGACGGTGTCTCCGCCCAAGCGTTTGTCCCTTTTGGTCTCGATCAGAGTGTTTACCCAGAAGACCTTTGGGCCTGGCTAAAAAACACCAGCGCACAGACGGGTAGCGATTTTATCGCGATCCCACACAACTCTAATATTTCTAAGGGCGCTATGTTCGATATCAAAACACTACGTGGTGAGCCCTATACTGCTGAGTTGGCAGCCATGCGCCGCTACTGGGAGCCGGTGGTTGAAATTACCCAGATAAAGGGCGACTCAGAGACTCATCCGGAGCTGAGTCCCGAGGACCCTTTTGCAGATTTTGAAGATTATCCTTTTTATATTCAACGCGATGTAACCGACTACAAGCCGAGTCAGGCTGATTTTATTCGATCGGCACTGAAGCAGGGCTTGGCAATGGAATCCGAGCTCGGCGTCAATCCCTTTGAGTTTGGTGTTATTGGTTCAACCGACTCACACACAGCGCTCTCCAGTGCAGACGAGGACAATTTCTTGGGCAAAATGGCAACTGATTCCATTCCTGAGAACAAAAAAATGTACTGGGGGGACAACGCTCGTAGCACATTTGGCTGGGCGATGAGCGCTTCGGGGCGTGCAGCGGTGTGGGCTGAGGAAAATACGCGCAGTGCTATTTTGGCTGCTATGCGTCGACGAGAGGTATACGCAACGACTGGGCCTCGCATAGGCGTTCGAGTATTTGGTGGATGGGGGTTGGGACAAACCCAGTTAGAAGCGTCGAGCTTTCCACAAAATATCGGTGGTCTTGCTGTGCCTATGGGGGGGCAATTAGCCCCCACAAGCGAAGGACAAGCGCCATCATTTCTTATTGAGGCTACTGCAGACCCGTTGTCAGCCTATTTGGATCGTATTCAGATCATCAAAGGTTGGCTCGATGCTAATGGTGAGACTCGCGAGAAGGTGTATGACGTTGCATGGGCGGGCGATCAGCGCTTGTTAGATGACGGCAGCCTCATGCCGGTTGCAAATACGGTGAACCTGCGCACGGGCGAGGTTGATAATAGTGTGGGGGCACCCCGTTTGACTGCAGCCTGGGAAGACCCTGATTTCAATGCAGACCAAGCGGCATTCTATTATGTGCGGGTGTTGCAAATTCCAACCGCACGTCATTCGCTTTACGATCGCATCGCACTGGGTATTGATCAGGCACAAACCGAACGCCCTGACACAATTCAAGAGAGAGCCTATACATCGGCCATTTGGTATCGCCCGACTAGGTCGCAATAACCACCCGAAGTGCTTGCTGAGCTACTCTCGCGTCAATGATAGCTGCCTCACTGGCTTTCTGTCGGTGATCAAAGGCTGCGATCTCCGCGTCATTGACAGCAGGGTTTACCTCGCTGAGGTAGCGTAGTCGTTCTCGCTCAGCGCCTAATTGTTCAGCTGCCGCTGCTAAGGCGTGCTTTTTGGCATCATCGAGGTATTGCATCGCTAATCTTTCGGCCGTATCGATCTGTTTTTGCAGCAGGGGTTTGATTTGACGAATTACGTTAGCCGAGGTTGTGGGGGGGATGGGCTCTAGGAGCTTATTGAGCACCTCGTGGCCAATCGCCTGGGCTACGTTTTTCTGTTCGGGGGTAATGACCATTCGAATAGGTGTCATGCGGAGAAAGCGAGCTATCTCAAGCGCCCCGGGGGCCAAGCAATCAATACCGAAAATTGCCTCCAGAAGAACCGATCCGGGCTTAATCTTGGGATGTTTTAGCGTGCCCAGTGCCGCATTGCCCAACTCACTGGTTGCCACAACATCCATGGCCTCCCGCATCAGCGGGTGCTCCCAGGTTAAGAAATGTACGTCGTCTCTCGCTATAGCCGTAGCGCGGTCAAAGGTGACGGTAATCCCGTCTTCATCCAAGCCAGGTAGCTGTCCGGTAATCAGCATCTCTGAGGGTCGCAAGATATAGCAAGTTTCTGAATGATAGTCTTGGGTGACGCCAATACGATCAAAGAGTAGCTCCGCGAAGCTATCAATTTTTTCGGGCTTCTCCTCGGCTGCTATCGCTTCAATGATTTCTAATCCAAGACTAGGGTTATGCGAATTCAGCTCTAAGAGCCGATCGCGCCCACGCTGCATATCAGCCTCAAGGTCGAGGCGTAGTGCGCGGCTCTCAGTAACCAGAGCCTGATAATCCTCGTGTGGTTTTTCTAAGGCCATTCTCAAACGGGCAAGGAAACGCTGATAAACCGCATGTCCCACCGCACAGGGCTGGGTAAACGCATCTAGACCTTCGTGCTGCCACGTAAAGAGCACCTCCTGTGCAGAGCCTATGAGGTAGGGTGCATGAATAGTGACGTCTCCTTGCTGACCGATTCGATCTAGCCGACCAATGCGCTGCTCCAATAAGTCAGGGTTCTCGGGAAGATCAAAGCAAATCAGATGCTGAGCAAACTGAAAATTACGACCCTCACTACCTATCTCTGAACACACTAAGGCTTGCGCGCCGCCCAGCTCATCAGCAAAGTAAGCCGCCGCTCGGTCCCGCTCTACCAATGTTAAGCCTTCATGAAAGGCTGCGCAGCGAATGCCCGCTCGCATATGTAAGTGATGCTCAAGGGCAAGAGCAGTTTCAGCATTTGCGCAAATGATCAGAACTTTAGCGGGTTTAAGCTTACGTAATACATCTTCAAGCCATGCAACGCGAGGGTCTTCATTTAGCCAAATTTTTTCCGGGCAGCGTAACTCTGGATACAGTTCATGGTCATACTCAGCGTATATCTCAGGGCAGTCCAGCGGGTAGGCAACCAGCGTTCTCGATGGAAACCCAGGCACAGATTCTCTGGTATTTCTGAATAGGCATCGGCCAGTTCCGTAACGATCAAGGAGCTGATTTATTTGTTCCTCTGGCGAAAGATTGGCGTCTATACCTGAAGGTAACTGCGAAGGTGTTTCTCCACGTTGTAGTGACTCGATCAGGTCATTCCAATCACCGTACCGGGCTTGCTCGGATAAAAACTCTTCAAGATCCGTGAATCGATCTGGGTCTAGTAGCTTGAGCCGTTCGAAGTGGCTCTGCACGCCGGCTTGCTCTGGTGTGGCAGTGAGTAGTAACAGGCCGCGGCTTGTCTGGGCAAGCTTTTCGACGAATTGATAGAGTGCTGCTTCCTTGTCATTACCACGATTGAGGTGATGTGCTTCATCGACAACCACAATATCCCAGTCGGCATTCAATGCAAGGTCACGAGCGTGTTGCTCGTGGAATAGTGAAAAATGCGTGAGTACGAGTTGTTCGCTCTCGAACGGCGAATCTTCATGACTCTCCTCAAGGCGCGAGCGGTCATAAAGCGAAAAATGTAAGTTAAATCTTCTGAGCATTTCCACAAGCCACTGATGGGTTAATGCATCGGGTACGATAACCAGCACGCGCTGCGAGCGGCCTGTAAGCAGTTGCTGGGATAATATGAGTCCAGCTTCAATCGTCTTCCCCAAACCCACCTCATCGGCCAGCAGGACCCGTGGAGCAAAACGCTTACCAACTTCAGCGGCTATGTACATCTGATGGGAGAGCAAAGATGTACGGGCCCCAAGGAGCCCTCGGACCAGACTCGCGGATGCTCCGGCTTTGTGCATAAGCGTTGCGTAGCGCAAACGAAAATCGATCAATTTATCAAACTGATTGTTCAGTAAGCGATCCATTGGTGCTGTGAGCTGAATGTGCGGATCTAGATCTAATTCGGAGATATATTCCACCCGTTGCTCACCGTAACCATAGGCTAGAACGCCATCAAGATCCTGAACATCGCTGACAATGTGTTCCTCTCCATTGCTTCGCCTTAGCGTATCCCCTATTTTGAGCGCGAGCCGCGTCAAGGGAGCTCTGTCGAGAGCGTAGGTGCGGTCTTCACTAACGGCGGGGAAGTGCAATGTGACTCGGCGACCATCGATTTCAACGACAATACCCAGACCTAGGTTGACGTCAGCGTGGCTGACCCACCGCTGTCCAATAACAAATTCTGTCATGCTTCCTCGAAAAATAGTGCGTGGCTGTTGGCGTGGACGATCTTAAGTAGGGCCTCGACTTCGAGCGTCTTTAGCTGCGCCACTTTTTCGGCGATTAAGGGCAGGTAGCGTGGTGTATTGACGCGACCCCGGTAGGGTACCGGTGTTAGATAGGGCGAATCCGTCTCGAGAACCAGTTGTTGGATTGGTGTGGCTCTGACGACATCGCGTACATTGTCAGCACGGTTAAATGTGGTGATGCCATTGAAGCCCAAGTAAAATCCCTCGGAAAGGCAGTATTCAGCAAGGGGTAGGCCACTCGTAAAGCTGTGAATTACTCCTTTCTTGCGCATGCGCGCACTGTGGTTGGCCAGAATATCGCGCGTGTCGTCGTCGGCATCACGAGTGTGAATGACTACAGGCATATTGCACTGGATAGCCAACTCCAGTTGCGCCTCGAAAGCATCACGCTGTGCCGCTCTGTCAGCATGGTCGTAGTGATAATCGAGCCCTATCTCGCCCACAGCAACAATGCGTGAGTGTTTACAGCCTGACAACACGTCCGCCGCAACGGCGGCATTCCACTTGTCGGCCTCGTGCGGATGTATACCCTGAGTACCCCATACGTGCTCCGATTGCTCCGTCAATGCGCGCACAATTGCGAGATTATCGGGAGACACTGCTATGGTGACAAAACGTTCGACACCTAGCGCGCGAGCCTCATCGAGAACGTTCAGCAATTCATCGCCATTGAGGTAGTCTAAGTGACAGTGGGTTTCAATGATTGGGGTGTTAAACCGAGGAACGGGTCTGGGGTTCTTTTTGGACATGCCGAGAGTGCTGTAAAAACCGGCGCGCATTATCGCATGCTTGGATCAACATTCCCAAGTTACTTAGTTATCAAGTTACTTAGTGATCAAGTTACTTAGCTATCAAGTTAAGTAGCTATTGAGATACTTAGCCACGGTGAACCGTTCTTACCCGCATCCGTCGAACGGTATCTAAAATTTCCGTCCACAACCACTGATGAACGGGCGAGTGAGCCGTGCGCTCGTGAGCAACGAGTGTATAGTCCACGCTCTGCGCTTCTCCTGCTGGTAATGGCAGGGCTACCACGTCGCGTGTCGCACCATCATTGCGGGCTAGATAGGCAGGGCAAATGAGTGTGTAATCTGTTTCTCGCAGAACTTCTAGTGCGGTGAGTAAGTGCGATGTCTCCAGCATCCCCACCTGCTCACTGACAGATGCCGACGTGGGGAGCTCAGGTAGGGAACTGTCGAGCCGATCGGAGACATACAGGCTTATCGCAGGAAACAGAGTGAGTTTGTCGCGGGTGATGGTTTGTCCGACGAGCGGGTGGCCACGACGAACAAAAATAGCCAGCGGAGAGTTCCCAAGAGATTGATATCGGTACTCGCTGGGATACGTTGGTCGAGAGAGTTGAATGGCAAAGTCTAGGTCGCCCATTGCAAGCCTCTCCAGCTGGTTTTCTACGCGTGTAATGGTCCTAAGGCGCAATTTCGGGGCGGTATTTTGTAGTTTTGAGGACAGTGGGGGTAACAGCGAAAAACCCACATACTCGGAGATGGCCATTTGGATTTCGCCTCGGTACGCACTAGGAGTGAAATCCTCACCATTGAGCAATGTCTCTACTTTAGCAAGCAGGTCTCGAAGCTCTGGTGCCAAGGCCTGTGCTCGAGGCGTCGGTTGCATCCCTCGTTTTGAGCGAACGAATAGTGGGTCGCCAAAGGTATCTCGTAATCGAGCAAGGGTTTTTGACATCGCCGGCTGAGTGATCGAGAGTTGTCTTGCGGCGCCCGAGACAGATCGCTCCTCAAGTAAGATATGTAATGCTACCAGGAGGTTGAGATCGGCTTTGGCGAGCGATTTGAGATTCATAGACGCAGTATGCCCCAAAAATATTCTTTATAGGAATACAAAAGATAATACAAATACATTTGAATTATGGAAATCGCAAACCTAATGTTTGGCTCAGCGGAAGCAGTTTTGGATCTGCTGTTAGTCAGTTAGATTGATCAGGTCTGCAGCTGCACATGCGTATTGATAGGGTTGAATGCAATATCCCTACCATGGTCCGGAGACTTTTGACCCGCCCACTGTGGCGGGTGTTTTTGCCCACTGTAGCGTTCATTGACCGGTTGGTTTTGGCAGCGCTATTTGCTGTGCGCTTTACTGCAGGTAGCGCCCGCGTTGGTGGTATCCTCACCCTATGAATAGACGAGATCCCGCTAGCAACGCGCTCCTAATGCAGTTGTTTTTAGTCATTGTGCTAATGCACTGCGCGCCTATGCCTTTGGCTTCAGAGAATCGTCCTTTCGGCGTCGGTATCGGTGGTTACCCGGATACCCCTAGCGCGGCTGCAGCTCCTGATCTCGCTACGGTTGATACCCTTGAACTGCTAGAAAATGACTTGCATATACGTATTAATGCATTGGGTGCCTACCATACACGTGCGAGTGAATTATGGTTAAGTGGTGCAGAAAAGGCGCTAGAAGAGGGTGATTATCAGCGTGCCCAACAATGGTTCGGCGCAGCATTGCACAATATTCGCGTTAACGAAGGGCTGCAAAGTGCTTCACAGCTCGCTGTTTTGGAAAGGTTGATTACGGTAGCGCGACGTAGCGGTAATCGTACCGAGCTTGCTGACCGGGTTGACTATCGCTATCGGCTATTAGGTTCGGGCAATCCGCCCTACAACAAATTTAAGCTAGCTGCCGCCAACGATTGGCTCAAGATCAAGACGGAGCTGCTCATAGTTAATGCGTTTGATGCGCGTTTAGCCCATGAGCTGTTCGATAGTGCAGACACACTGCAAAGTGCCGTGTGTGAAGATCCTGTCTGGCGCACATCGTGGTGCGAGGCCTTGAGCTTGCGTCTACTCGGATTAATGGCCGTGATTGATTGGTATGTACAGCCCCTAGTCCAAGATGAGTTTGGCCATGCTCAGCCAAGCCCCTTTCAGCGTTATAACCCCTCGTGGGACAAAAGTCCTTCTGACCATAAATTGTTGACATTAAAGAGTCGTATTGCGGGCAGGGCACGTCGCGTCTTTGAGGTGTGGCGGATGCACTTCCCAGCCGATGACAATTTACGCTTAGTCGCTGCAGACTGGGAGTGGATTCATGGGCGCAGGGCTAAGGCTTTGGCTGAATACCGTGAACTTCACAAACGTCACCCCAACTGGTTTATCAAGCCTGCTGCACTTCCCGAACGACCTTGGCTGACCCCCGATCGGCGCATTGCGGATCAGAGTATTGTTTACGTGTTACGTTGTCAGGTCGGGGTGTGGGGCAACATATTTCAGGTGGAACTTGAATCAGAGACGGAAGCAGGACTTGCGGCTGTACGCCGTCAAATCCGCGAGGTTAAATTTCGACCCGTGCTAGATGCGAACGGTGAGCCGGTAGAGGCGTCCTTCGAATCATCGGTTGTGCATTTTCGGAACTAGAGCGCTACGCATTATTAATCACTAATAGTGCGCCAGAGGCTTTTATCTTGCCGCCGATAGACCAGTTGATAAGGTCACCACCGTGTTTGCGAATTGCTTTTTCAGCCATTGTGTGGAAGGTTGGGCGTTCCGGATCAGCTATAATAATTTGCTTCACCCCAGCTTCGATCGCTTTGTCGATCATTTTGTTAACGGGCTTTACAAGCTCATCCCAAAAACAAATGTCTCCACCAACCAGTAAGTCGATGCTACTGAGCTGTCTCTTTGTTAATTTTTCAAAGCGATTAACCATGGGGGAGGTGGATACTTTGTTGAGCTCGGCTACAGCCTCGAGGTAGGGAAAAACCGCCGGATCAGCATCCATGGATATAACGGCAGAGCCCAGTTTTTTTGCACACCAAATTCCCGTCACACCCCAGCCGCAGCCAGCATCGAGGACGGTTTTAGCGTGCTCAGGTGGATTCTTGTGCAAGTAATCAATAATCAGGCAGCTCGACTTCCATAATTTGGTGCCATGAATTGATGGCTCATGTCCCGCACGTTTTACACGTCGTATAACTTTGTGAGCGCTGGTAGGCATAGCCACGCCACGAAACTTTCGGGTGTGGCTCGGCTTTTTGTCGGGGCTAGATTTGCTCATAGCGGCTTCACATGCTCAGCTTGTGGCCCTCGATCACTCGCTGCTACGCGGTAGCTGAAGCGCTGTCCAGGTTTAATCTTGCGTTTGTCCAATCCTTTAGCACTTTTAAAATGTAGGAAGACTTCTTGGCCATCGTCACCGGTGATGAATCCATAACCCTTGGTGCCGTTGAACCACTTGACGCTTCCTTCCACGCGGTTGCTGGCGCGACGTGCTGTGGTTGGCAGCGCGAAAGATGCACTGGCTAATAATGAGCAGAGAACGCCCAACGTGACCAGCGCAACAAGCCATTGATAATTGAAGGGGGGAATGACGCTGAAAATAGCGTATACAATGCCGGCGACCAGCGTGTTGAGAATGAGTGCGCCGGTAACAGTTAAACGATGAGCGGGGGAAGACATACTGCGATCCGAAAAAAATTTGCGCAAGTCTAGCAGACCCGCCCAGCCATGTCTCAGCGCTTCGTTACTTCCTCCGCTTGTAGGCCTTTGGGACCCTCAACGAGTGTAAATTCGACTTCTTGACCCTCAGCCAAGGTTTTATAACCGTCGCCTGCGATGGCACGAAAATGCACGAAGATGTCTTCATCGGGTCGATCGGGTCGATTGATGAAGCCGAATCCCTTGGCGTTGTTAAACCATTTTACAACGCCCACTAACCGCTCGGACATACACCTCACTCCGTTTATTGTTGTTCGGTGTACAGTGTTTAGCAGTCTTCCGCCTTTAACGCAATGCCTCTAGACGATCAATTTGTTCGTCAATTTTTGTCAAAGCTTGCTGCGCGGCTGTTAATTTTTCCTTTTCCTTGGCAACAACATCAGCGGGTGCACGGTCAATGAAATTGGAATTGCCCAACTTAGCATCGAGTCGGGAGATTTCGCTACGGTACCTATTGCGCTCTTTATCGAGTCGGGTTATTTCACCCTGTACGTCGATAACCCCGGCCATTGGCACAAGCACCTCCATGTGGCCACATAGCGCTGATAGCGCGGGTGGCAGCAATTCATCGGCAGCGACGGCTCGGATAGAGGTTGTTTTAGCCAATTTTTTTAGAAACGGCGCATTCTGGGCAATTTTCTCAACGTCACTATCGGTAGCGTTGGTAATTAAAACCTCCAGCTCAAGATTTGGTGCCAAGTTAGATTCGCTACGAATGGTACGGATGGCTACGATGAGTTGCTTCAGCCAATCAATTTCTATTTCGGCTTGAGGGTCGTTTTGAGTACTGTCCGGTTTCGGCCATGGTTGCAGCATGATGGTTTCGCCATGCTTGCCTGCAATTGGTGCTACAGATTGCCATATTTCTTCGGTGATGAACGGCATAAGTGGGTGCAGGAGCCGGAGTACGGTCTCTAGTACCGTGATGAGAGTCTGACGTGTACCCGCCAGAACCATAGGGTCTCCCTGCTTATCCCACAAAACAGGTTTTGAGAGTTCGAGGTACCAATCACAGTACTCATTCCAGACGAAATCGTAGATCGCTTGAGCGGCGAAATCGAAGCGGTAGTTGTCGATCGCATCGGCCATGGTTGCAGCTGTTTGTTGCAGCCGACTACGGATCCACCGGTCGGCTAGGGAAAGCGTTACTTGGGTTTGGTCCGAGGCATGGCCTTCGCAGTTCATCAGTACATAGCGGGCAGCATTCCATATTTTATTACAGAAATTGCGGTACCCCTCCATGCGGCCAATATCAAACTTGATGTCTCGACCTGTAGACGCCAATGAATAAAACGTGAACCGAAGAGCATCGGTGCCATAGCCGGTAATGCCCTCAGGGTACTGCTTGCGGGTGGCTTTTTCGATTTTGGCGGCCATGTGAGGCTGCATCATGCTGCTTGTTCGTTTGGCTACCAGGGTCTCCAGGTCAATACCATCGATGAGGTCAATAGGGTCTAGAACATTACCTTTTGATTTGGACATCTTCTGTCCTTCGGCGTCACGTACCAGGCCGTGGACATAAACCGTATGGAACGGAACCTCGTCGCAAAAATGCAACGTCATCATGATCATCCGGGCCACCCAGAAAAAGATAATGTCGAACCCAGTTACCAGGACGGAGGCAGGGTGGAAGGCTTTCATATCGGTCGTATCATCGGGCCAGCCCTGAGTTGAAAACGTCCATAAGGCCGATGAAAACCATGTATCAAGTACGTCATCATCCTGTCGAAGTGCGACCTCAGCACCGAGTTTATGGGTGTCACGGATGGCTGACTCACTTATACCCACATAGACTTTTCCTTGCTCGTCATACCAGGCTGGGATCCGGTGTCCCCACCAAAGCTGACGACTGATGCACCAATCTTGGATATCCCGCATCCACGCAAAATAAGTATTCTCCCACTGCTTGGGAACGAACTGTATATCGCCATCTTCCACCGCCTTAATGGCCGGTATGGCGAGTTTTTTAGCATCGACATACCACTGTGGTGTTAGGTAGGGCTCGATGACCACGCCGGAACGATCACCCCGTGGCACTTTCAGCGTATGGGGCTCGATTTTCTCCACGAATCCAAGGGCATCCAAGTCGGCTACAACGCGCGCGCGGGCCTCAAATCTGTCCAAGCCGCGGTAGGGTTCTGGCGCATCTGCACTAATTGCGGCGTCGGCGGTAAGTATATTGATGAGCGGCAGGTTATGGCGTTGCCCCATCTCATAGTCATTAAAGTCGTGGGCGGGTGTTATCTTTACGCATCCTGTTCCAAACTCCGGATCGACGTAGTCATCGGCGATGATAGGAATCTCACGGTCGCATAATGGCAGTGTGACGGTTTTTCCAATCAGTGCCTGGTAGCGACTATCGTCGGGGTGCACGGCTACCGCCGCGTCACCCAACATCGTCTCTGGGCGGGTGGTGGCGACAACGACCTGGCCACTGCCATCGCTCAGTGGATAACAGAAGTGCCACAAGTGGCCGCTTTCTTCCTCTTGGACTACCTCAAGGTCTGAAATGGCCGTATGCAACTTTGGGTCCCAATTGACCAATCGTTGACCTCGGTAAATTAGACCTTGTTCGTAAAGCTGAATAAATACGGTTTGCACAGCCCGCGACAGCCCTGGGTCCATGGTGAACCGCTCTCGAGACCAGTCGGTCGAGGCACCCAAACGACGCAGTTGGCGAGTAATGGTGCCCCCAGACTCGGCTTTCCATTGCCATACTTTCTCAATAAAGGCATCGCGGCCAATATCTTGTCGATGCACACCCTCGGCTTCGAGTTGCCGCTCAACGAGCATTTGAGTGGCGATCCCGGCGTGATCGGTGCCTACTTGCCACAGGGTGTTGTCGCCTAACATGCGGTGATACCGGATTAAGGCATCCATGATAGCCTGCTGGAAACCATGGCCCATGTGCAGAGAGCCGGTGACATTTGGAGGGGGTATGGGAATACAGAAACTCTGCTCGCCCCCTTGTGGCGCAAAGTAGCCATTGTTTTCCCAGTTACTGTACCAGCGCGCTTCGATGTCGGCGGGCGAAAACGTCTTGTCCATTATGTTATCCAAACCTTGTATGTGCGCCCGGTGTTCGCAGGACGCTCAACCATTGAGCCAGTAGAGCCCAACCTCGGGGTTATCCGCGAGGTATTTGAAGTGCAGATCCTGCCTGAGACCCTGTGTGAGATCCCGGGTGAATTGTGCCTCAGTTTACAGGTCGTGCTTTGCTAAGGGATAACCCCTATCTCGGTAAAAGCGCCACGCGTCGCGCATCGACTCAATCTGCGCGGGATCTTGCGTCACCACCTCTGCTACCCGGTTAAAACGCGAAAAAAATGCCGGCGTTGCGTTACTAAGATTAATCAATACATCATTTTGCTCACCTGGATCCTGTCCCCAGCCGATCTGTATTGGTGCACTTTCTTTAGCATCAAATAGTACGTGAGGTAAAAAGCTTGTAGGCTTGGCCGACCACAGTAATTCATCCAGAGCGATTGCCTGGTCCTCATCACTGGCGTTAATAAACAACTGATGTCCGGCAGCGAGCACTTTGTCGGCAAGGCGCACGGCAACCTGGAGCCGTGCATCTATTCCAGATTCAGTGACTACATAAAAGTCGACTCGGGTCACGTGTTACTTGCCTGCACGATTACGTAGATACCTCACGAGCATGGGTACAGGGCGACCCGTCGCGCCTTTGGGGCTGCTAGAGAATGCGGTCCCCGCCACGTCAAGGTGTGCCCACTTGTAGTCCTCGGCGAAGCGCGCGAGGAAACAGGCGGCCGTGACGCTACCCGCGTTGCCTCCTCCCTTACCGATATTGGCGACATCAGCGAAGGGAGAATCAAGCTGAGATTGATAGTCTTCCCAAACAGGCATTTGCCAGCCACGATCGTTCGCGCTTTGACCGGCGTCGAGTAAATCGCGCGCAAGGTCGTCGTTGTTGGCAAAGACGCCTGTCGCGTGGCTCCCCAGGGCGACGATAATGGCACCGGTCAGCGTGGCTATGTCCACTACCTCTACCGGTTTATAACGTCCCACATAGGTAAGCGCGTCACAGAGAACCAGCCGTCCCTCGGCATCCGTGTTAAGAATTTCTATCGTTTTGCCCGACATGCTTTTAACCACATCGCCGGGTTTTGTTGCCCGCCCGCTCGGCATGTTTTCGGCGGCGGCAACAACACCCACTACATTGATGGGCAATCCCAATTCAGCCACGGCCTGCATGGTACCAAAAACGGCTCCAGCACCACCCATGTCAAACTTCATTGTGTCCATATTGGGGCCGGGTTTCAGAGAGATACCACCGGTATCGAAGGTGATGCCTTTTCCAACCAGCGCATACGGGGCTTGTTTGGCCTTGCCCCCAGAATATTCCATGACGATGAGCTGTGACTCCTGATCACTGCCATTGCCCACACTCAGCAGGGATCCCATGCCCAATTCAGCCATTTTCTTTTCACCAAGAACTGTGGTTTTGATCGTGGTGTAGCGTCGACCCAATGCTCTCGCCTGCTTCGACAGGTAGGTCGGTGTACAGATGTTGCCCGGCAGGTTGACAAGCTCTCGGGTGAAGTTGGCACCCTCACCAATAGCTTGCCCAATGGCCAATGATGTCCGGGCCCTTGCAGCGGTGATTGTGCTTCCACAGCTAATGACCACTTTTTTGAGAGCGGGTTGCGCTTTTTGGCGAGTTATTGTCTCTGTGTAGACGTAGGTTTCTGTGGTTATGTAGTGCCCGATATCCTCACAGACATTCGCCGCGCCAGTTTCATCAACCGCCAGATCGCTGATATCTACGGTGGCGTCAGTTGCCGCAGATTTCGCGAGCACACTTGCCGAGGTTTGAGCAAACTTCCGCTGGGCAGCGCGATCAAATTCGACGCGCGAACCGCAGCCAACCAAGATCACGCGTTTGATACCTCGGATACCAAGTAAGTTAGCGCGGGTTCCTAATTTGCCAGTAAAGTCGCCCAGTGTAAGTGTGCGTTGAATCGAGCCACCCAGAGCGGTGTCAAGCGCTGATATTTGCGCGTTGGGCGAATGATCAGTGAACACCGGTATAACCATTGCTCCGGTTTTTTGCGAAATAAACGAGCTGAGCTTTCGCGCACTGAAGGTCAAGCGTGGCATGGAGACTCCTGCTGAAATAATGGAAAGAGGTATAGTGTATGATGCTTGAGCCCGTAACAAAACACGCATACTGATTCTGTCATGAGAATTTTTCGTTATCTCGCTGGTGATGTTCTCTCGCACACGACCGCTGTAGCCTTTGTGCTGTTCTTAGTCGTATTTAGCGGTCGCTTCATTAAGTACCTTGCCGAGGCAGCGGTAGGCGACTTAACAGCCGACATACTCTTGCCTGTGATGTTTTATAAGTTGCCCAGCTTTTTTGAATTGATCCTACCGCTCTCATTGTTCATTGGCATTCTCTTGTCGCTTGGACGTCTTTACGCCGAAAGCGAGATGGTTGTTCTGCGTGCGTGCGGTGTCAGCCCACTACGCATAGCTCGATACCTCACGCCGGTAGCGTTCGGGATTACCTGTCTGGTGGCCACCATGTCGCTGCAGCTGGCACCAGAAGGCTCAGCACGGGCTCGAATGCTTTTAGATGATCCTCGGTCTTCAGAGGGTCTCGGTCAGTTAACGGAAGGACGGTTTAAGAAGCAACGCGGCGGAGATTTGGTGACTTATGCGGAACGCGTTAGTGAAGATGGGGTGATGCATGCTGTATTCGTTGTTGAGCGAGAAAGTGGTAGCGATGACCAGCTAACAGTAACTCAGGCAGAGCGTGGTGAAATCGTTGTTGACGAATCCTCGGGTCGCCGCTACTTGGAACTTAGTAATGGCACGCGTTATAGGGGAATCGCCGGTGCCGGTGAAGTTGAGGTAGTAAGTTTCGATACCTTCGGTGAGCTAATCCCGGAGACAGCGGGTAGCCTTAGAGCACGGACACGTGTCGATGCCATTCCAACACGCGAGCTCTGGCAAAGCAGCGACCCCAAAAATGTTGCCACGCTCTATTGGCGACTTTCCCTGCCATTATTGGTGCCAGTCGTTGCGTTAATTGCAATTGCATTGAGCAAAACCGACGCACGGCGTGGACGCTATGCGCGATTGGGCTCGGGGCTCATTATATTTTTGATCTATTTTATAGCCCTGACACAGAGTCGAAGCTATCTGGAGTCTGAGGGCTCGCTAGTTGGGTTCGCGGTGACGCACTTGACCTTCGTTATTTTTGCTGTGGTGCTCCTTCAATGGGAAGCCATTGGTAAGCAACTGGGTGGACGTAGGGTTACGCGTCTTGGCTAAACTTGATCGCTACATTGCAAGGCATGTGCTCGGTGCAACGCTGGGAGTGACAGTTGTTCTCGTCGGACTCGACGCGCTAAGTGCCCTTATTGACGAGGCTGGTGATATTACCGACAGCTATCAGCTGTCTGATGTTTTGAAGTACGTCAGCTTAACTTTGCCACGAAGACTGTATGAGTTTGTGCCCTTTGCAGCACTCATCGGCGCTTTGATTGGATTGGGTCGTCTTGCCACGGCCAGTGAATTGGTTGTAGCCCGTGCCGCGGGGGCATCGCTATTGAAACTTGCGGTTACAGTGTTGAAACCGACGTTGCTATTTGCGCTGGCAGGCTTTTTGATCAGTGAATTTATTACACCCGTTACAGAGCAAATGGCCGTTAGTGAGAGGGCGCTGGCACAACGCTCCGATAGTAATTTCGTGGGCAGGGGAGGTACCTGGAATAGAGACGGTGATACCTACATCCACGTTGCTGCGGTGCAGCGCGGTGGCTTAATCTTTGGTGTGACGCTGCTCCGCTACAATGATAATAGACAGCTTGTATCGAGTTTACGTGCAGAGCGCGGCACGTTTATGGGCGATCATTGGCTGCTCGAGAGTGTCCGCCAAAATACCATCGGTTCAAACACGATAAATACCACCACCCAAACGCTACTGCGCTGGGATACGGAGATAACACCCGAGCTACTCGTACTTGAGGTTGTAGATAATGAAAGCCTTCCCAGCGCCCAGCTCTGGTCTTATGCGCGGTTCCTGAAGAACCAGGGGCTTAGTTCTGCGGATGTCGAGCTGGCTTTTTGGCGGAAGGTATTTCAGCCGCTGGCGGCGGGTGGACTGGTGCTCATAGCGATATCATTTATTTTCGGTCCTCTCAGAGAGGGCAATATGGGTGCGCGTATTTTTGCGGGCGTTGTGGTGGGCGTGGTGTTTCGCATTTCACAAGATTTTTTCGGGCCCGCGAGCCTACTCTATGGTATCCCGGCTGTGGTCGCAGCCGTTCTCCCGATAGGGATTTGTTGGCTGGCTGGCGGTTGGCTGATAGCGCGCAAGGCCTGATAGGCATCGCGGCTAGTGTTTCGACACCAGTACGAGATGGGTGCCCGACACTCGATCGTGCCAGCGGCGGCCTTCTGGGTCGAAAATTGACCACCAATAGCCCAGTCCCGCCAACCCCAATGACAACGTCGCCACCATGCAGCGTAGAATACATTGGCGATAGGATGGCGTGTCGCCCGTGGTTGCAACAAGCTTTATTCGCCATGCCTGCATGCCTAATGTTTGGCCGCTTTTGCGCCAAAACACAGTAAAGAACACGGTGATTACACCAAAAGAGGTCAATTGCATTAGCCAGCCCGGGATGGTGGGCGAGGAGATATCCTCCACCGGACCAAACAGCGAGACAAGAATGAAGCTGTTTGCCATCAGTAAGGGGGCGATTAAGAAGGTGTCATAAACCATGGCAAGCAAATTGCGCCATAGGCCGGGGCGTGTGTGGGTTATCATGATTCGATGGGGTCTAGTGGGTCGAGTCGAAGGTAGCTGATGTCTGGATTTATAGGCTCTTGAGACGGCGTAATACTGGGTATGAGCGCGCCGACTTCAGCCAAATCATAGGCTGGCACATTGACTAAAGCCACGGGTGTGTGCACGGCGGGATCACTCATTAGAGCACCAGCTGGCGCTAACTCCCAGGCGCTGTCACCGTTGCTCGTAGCTTGTGCTGAGGCATCTTCAAAGTTGCTAGAAACCGAGCCAGAAACCGAGAATGGCGCGTCATCCGTACCTGGCTGCTGGCCAGTCTGGCGTTCAACTAAAACTGCGGCGCCAATGCCTGATAGTGCCTCTCTGTATTTGAGCGCTGTGGCCTTGTCACAATCGGCCTTAACCCGTCGCTGCGTGCCGTTGACTAGCATGGCAGCGGCCGACTCTTCAATTGCAAACAGGCGAGCCAGTCCGGCAATCACAGTGGCTTGCTGAAAACCGTCAAGGATTTGGCCTGTGACATAAACATCAAAACGGGGCTCCAAAATGCACCTCCTTCACCGGTACAATGAGCATTGTACCTGAAGGTTGGCTTGCAGTGTCCTGCCGGCTTCCGGGACTCTCCTTATTCTGGAAATACCCGCCCGCTCGGAACGTATCGACGATAGATTGGACATGATGATAGAAACGACATTAACAGAACGCTTGCAGAATGCACTGGCTCCCGATTATCTGGCGGTCACTAACGAGAGCTTCATGCATAACGTACCCGCTAATGCCGAGACGCATTTTAAGGTGGTGGTGGTGAGCTCGGTCTTTGACAACTGTCGGCAGGTGGCACGGCATCAGCGTATCTACGGTCTGGTGTCAGATCTACTTGGGGGTGGGTTGCATGCGCTCGCTTTGCATACCTATTCGCCAAGCGAGTGGGAAAGCATAGACTCCCCACCCGATTCACCCAAGTGTCATGGAGGAAGTAACCATGACTAACTCTGAAAAGCCAGTTGTCGTCGCTGCGCTATACAAGTTTGTCACCCTCGCGGATTTTCGTGAAATGCGTGAACCGTTGCTCGATTTTTGTGCTAGTCAAGGTGTGAAGGGTACGTTATTGCTGGCCCAAGAGGGTATCAACGGAACAGTCGCAGGCTCTCGATTGGGCATTGACGCCTTGCTTGCCTATCTACGCACAGATCCTCGCCTATCAACCCTCGATTGGAAGGAGTCCTACCACGACGAACCCCCATTTTTGAGAATGAAAGTGAAGCTCAAACGTGAAATTGTCACCATGGGCGTCACAGGGATTGATCCAAACAAGGCTGTGGGCACTTACGTTAAACCCAAAGATTGGAATGCGATCGTCGATGATCCTGAAGTTATTCTTGTGGATACTCGAAATGATTATGAAGTAGAAATTGGTACGTTTCGTGGAGCTCAAGATCCCAAAACCGTTACCTTTAGGGAGTTCCCACAATGGGTTCGCGACAATCTTGATCCCAGCAAGCACAGAAAAGTTGCGATGTTCTGTACGGGGGGGATTCGCTGTGAAAAAGCCTCTTCATTTATGATTCAGGAGGGTTTTGACACGGTTTACCACCTTGAAGGGGGCGTACTCAAGTACCTAGAGGAAGTACCTGCAGAAGACAGCCGCTGGGAGGGTGAATGCTTTGTTTTTGATGCACGGGTTGCTGTTAATCATCATCTGAAGAAGGGCAAGTACGACCAATGCTACGCTTGTCGGCATCCTATCACCGAGGCCGACAAACTCGAGCCAACTTATGAGCAAGGTGTTTCCTGCCCCCGTTGCTTCGATGATCTGACTGAGGACCAAAAGGCGCGCTTTTCCGAACGTCAAAAGCAAATTGAACTAGCCCGGGCGCGAGGTGAAAAACACGTGGGTTCGCCGCCGCCTGCGAGGCAACAAACCGGAGCTCGCTAGTGTCGAAGGCCGATTTAGCGAACGTCTTCACGTGGGCCCTCTAACTGCGTTGTGGTGGGCCAGTAAGACCGAGCCGCTGCGGGTAACGGAGCAATCAACAACGTATCATCGTGACGCTGAGCTGAGACCACACCAATAACGAACCACCCCGCATCAGTTTCCATTAGTGCTGGCCCGCCAGATACGCCTTTTGCTGCTACGCATGCCGCGCCTATCCATTGGTGTGTTGTGCCAGTAAGCGGGCAGCGGTCACTAACCCAAAGAGCAGACTGTTCGTAGCGTCGATTCGGGTAGCCCGCCACGTTAATGACCGCCGCAGCGGATGATTCATTTCCTGTCAGTACCGGCAAAGGGAGTAAGTCATCGCGCTTATCACCGTTAAACGGTTGAGCGGTGAGAATGGCCCAATCTGCTTGCATAGATCCCCCAGTTGCGACGAGTCGAGCCGTTAACCATTGGCCATTCACAAAGATCTCTGGTGGACGACTTAAATCGTCGGCGCCGTCAAAACAATGCCATGCCGACAGCAGAGTAAGTGGTTTTGATCTGATAACAGTCGCTGAGCAGTTTTCCCGATGATGGCGCCGATGCCCGCCAATTAGCTGAGAGGTTGGTACGCGTAGTGGGATCACTGATTGATGCAGATTGGTGATGGTGCCCGAATAGTTTTCGAGTTCTGTGGCCGGTGTGTTACTCGCTACAACAAGGCCCACTGACCATAGAAGCAAGCGACTTACAATCACGACACGTCGGCGCATTAAGCAGTTAGTCGATTGATTCCGTTCAATGCTGCAATCCGGTAGGCCTCGGCCATCGTTGGATAATTGAAAGTCGTCGATATAAAGTAACGCAGCGTATTACCCTCTCCATCTTGCTTCATAATGGCTTGGCCAATGTGGATAATTTCAGTGGCCTCTGCGCCGAAGCAGTGTATACCCAGTATACTTAATGACTCAGGGTCAAATAAAATTTTCAACATGCCGGTTGTTTCACCGGAAATTTGGCCTCGCGCAGTCTCTTTGAAATAGGCCCTTCCTACTTCAAAGGGAATGCAGGCCTCGGTGAGCTCCCGCTCAGTTGCGCCTACCGAGCTGATCTCCGGTATGGTGTAAATACCAGTGGGAACATCGTCAACGTAACGGGCATTATCTTTTCCGCGCGAGAAGGCGGCAGCAGAGCGGCCTTGGTCGTAGGCAGCACTAGCTAATGATGGCCAGCCAATTACATCTCCTACTGCAAACACATTGTCGACATTGGTCTGGTAGCGGTCATTAACCGCTATTTGTCCCCGACTATCCGCATGTAAATCGATGGCTGACAAATTAAGGCGATCGGTGTTTCCCGTCCGGCCATTACACCAAAGCAGGGCATCTCCCCGAAGTTTTTTACCCGACTTTAAGTGCAGCACAATGCCACTGTCTGAGGCCTCGACCCGGTCATATATCTCTCGATGACGAACGAGCACGCCATTGTCACGGAGGTGGTAATCCAGAGCGACTGAGATTTCATCATCCAGGAAACGCAATAAATGCTCGAAGCTATTGACCAGTTCAACTTTGATACCAAGCCCGCTGAAAATCGATGCGTATTCGCACCCGATCACGCCGGCGCCATAGATAATTAGCTTACGCGGTGTGTGCTTGAGATCTAAAATGGTGTCACTGTCATAAATTCTTGGGTGAGCAAAATCCACATCCCCTGGTCTGTAGGGGCGCGAACCCGTTGCAATGACCACATCTTCAGCAGTTACTCGTAGTGCGCTGCCATCTTCTTCTGTGACCTCGATTGTGTGGGTATCGATAAATGCCGCATTGCCTCGTATGAGTGCAATGTTATTGCGCATATAGAATTTACTGCGCATCTCTACTTGCTGAGCGATTACAGCGTATGCGGCTGCGAGTGTGTGAGGGTAGGGTAGTTGCCGGCTTTGGCCTATCTCTCGGTACAGCGTACCACTATTGAAGCGCATCAGTTGCGCTACGACCTCACGCAGTGCTTTCGACGGGATGGTACCCTTGTGAGTACAGGCGCCACCCACAAGCGGGTTGCTTTCGATAACAGCTACCCGAGCCCCTCGTTTTGATGCATTGAGAGCCGCACTCTCGCCCGAGGGACCGCTGCCAATAACAAGTAGCTCGTAATCAAACGCGTTGTTCACTTTGGTTTCCGTGAGGGATTATGTTGACGGCGTGACAGTAACTTAAAAAAGGGAGACGTCGCCCAAGACAAGGGTCGCCTGTAGCGTCCCTTGAGATGAATGGTGCGTTGCCTCCCCGCTAGGACGACAATTTACAGCGCATAGCTGGCATTTAGGCCGAGCATCTCCATGCTCTCGTTATCTCGACTCTCAACCGTTGATATATAGGCATCGAAATAAAAGCGCTCGGTGTAGGCTCGCACCCCGGCATGAATTAACAAGCCGTTGTCATCAGAGGTGTCGACTGATGAACGCGTATCGACTTCATAGGACACTGATAAATACGGTGAAAACAGCTCACCGGAATAAAGCAACTCACCGCCAGCACTGACTCGTCCCAGCTCCAGGTCCCCAAGTTCGACTGTTTCGCCTGCGAGCGTTTTGTAACTGTCATAGGACTCTCGCGTGTCGTTGTAGGCGAGCTGGGCAGTGGCAAGCCACTGTCCGAACGCTCGGGTGGCCGTAAGGTCCACACCCACGCTGGTGCGATTGGAGTCGTAGTCGGCGACCTCAGCCTCTGCAATACCAAAGGCGCGCTCTTCTAGGCGCGTGGATAGCGATGCCCAATGACCATTAACGCTGGCATACAACCAGTCATTCAGCGCAATACCAGCGTATAAACCAAGTAGATACCCATCGGTTTCCTGTTCACCAAACACTGCATCAATATCGTAAGTGGCATCTTCGTAGCCGGCAAAAGCGCCAACGACACTGTGCTCGCCTACCTGTGTGTCCATACCAATGAGCGCGTTGACTGTCCGGCCATCGATGCTTTGCAAACCATTTACACCTGGTAACGGTGCTCGTCGGTCGGATCGTGTGGGTGTAATGTTGACCCAGACATTACGGCTTGGATCCTGTGCATCACCGGCCGACAACCCAGACGCGGTTGTATTGGCGGCCACACCGCCGCTCGTTCTGAATGTATTGGTAAGCATTTTGCTCACCTGATTTTGAATGGCAGCGGGTACCACGCGGTTAGCAACACTCAGCTGCTGAGAGTTGGTCTCATCTAAGATATCTTGCTGAATCTCGGCATTACGACGCGTTAGCGACAACAATACATCATTGGCCGTGTAGCTAAGCTCTGGAGTGAGATAGGCGAGGTTAGATGTCACCTCAGCAAACGTACCGGTTAATCCCTCCTGGGCGGTGAGCACCGTGTAATTACGCGCGACGGACCACTCAGCATCATTGCTTAGGGTCATTAGCTGACCGCCATTGAGTGTGGCCGTACCGGTGATGGTCAGCGAGTCGCTCAACCCACTGTCGAGCGCATCGAATACCAGTACCCCCGTAGATTCGTTAACAAAATTACCGTCGATTACGCCGGAAACCAAGGAGCCTCCCCCAATCGAAAATTCACCCGCATTCGTCACTGAGCCGGTGATGTCACCAGCGATCAACTGTGCGCCAGCATTCACCAGCAGGTTGTTGGTAACCAGCCCATCATTCAGTTGCAGTAATCCGTTCACTACTTCAACCGCGCTAATGTTTGCGCTGCCATCGATTGTCCACGCCGTTCCGTCGACGACACCGACCTCAAAATTAGCGATAAGTGTCGCGTCCAGTTGACCGCTACCCGTTAAGGTGAGGGTGTCGTTGCCAATACCACCATCGATCAAGGTGTCGCCCGATAAATCACTCTCTCCCGATAATGCGAACACATCGTCACCGGCCCCTAAATCGACACTGCCCTGTATGCGACCCGAGTTCTCAAACGTATCGTTGCCAGCACCCATTGTCGTTGGGCCAATCAGCTCGCCTGAATTGTTTATGAGATTGCTACCTGTCGATAAGCTGATACCACCAGCGATTGTGCCTTCGTTGAGTATAGTGACCTCAGTCAATAACTCGGGTTCCGGGGATGTACCCACATCAATGCCACCCTCGATAATCCCACCTGCGCGGTTGACAACATCCAAGGTGCCGCCTTCTACGATGATGGCGCGTGCAGCGCTTGAAGAAATAGTGCCTGCGTTATCGACTTGCAAGCGGCTGACCCCCTCGCGCATCCAAATTGCGTTACCGCCGGCTTGAATCACACCTGTGTTAATCACGCTAGCTGTATCGCTCCAGTCGGCTAGCGCCAGACCAGTGTCTTCGACATTGTGATAAACGATGGCGGGATCACTTGCACCTAGTGCCTGAATCGTTCCCGCGTTATTAATGACTCCAGCGTTGGTAACAATGCCCGTTCCGGTGAATTGAATGAGCCCACCAGCCTCGTTGGTGAGCGTCAGGGCTTGGTCGGTGTATGATCCGGGCGCCGCGTGGTGGTAGAGGAAGTTACCCGATCTGTTAGCGAGGAATTGCTCATCCACCAAGATGTTGCCCGAGTTACTGAAATTAACCTGTCCGAACAGGCCGAAGGCATAGCCAAAGCCGCCTGCAGCCACTATGTTGCCTTGGTTGGTGAAGTTAAGTTGATAGTCGGACCCCGGACGATTGCCTTGGAAGGCGTTATTAAGAATCTCATCGCCCTCCATGACGCCCGTCACAGTGTTCACAATGGTTGTCGTACCGGTGGGTGCCTGAAATAGGTATTCATCGAGTTCGGGATCGTAGTCGGCACCAATGTCCCATATAACGACATTGAATTGTCCAGCGTCGAAACTTCGCTCGCCGGTGTCAGGATCTACCCCTGCTAGAATTGCCCCGTTGTTGACCAGCGAGTTGCTCACATTACCACCCATCATAATCGCGGTCGTCCCGTACTCCGAAATACCTACCAACGGATCATTGACCACAGCAATTACACCATCGTTGGTGATATCAACGGTATCAACATCGGCGGCGCCAATTGCTACACTGCGCAAACTGCCAATGAGGCCAGTGTTTTCAAGTGTGAAAGACTCGCCAATGCCAATACCGTCTTGTCCCGAGTTGGCCTCGATTGCTATCGTGCCGCCACCGCCAAAATCCGTGAGGTCTAGGCCCCCAATAAGGCCCTCATTTCGGACGAAACCGCCGTCTTGCAGCAGTATTGGTCCAGCTTCGCCGGTGGGCCTTATGGTAATTGCTCCGCCGTTTTCAAGGTCGATCGCAGGGTCGTAGTCATCAATCCCAAAGCCATAACCATTAACAACGCCTGCAATGTCTATTTCCCAAACTGACGTGCCGTTGGTGGATGAGTGGACAATAGCCTCCGCTGAACCTGTGCTTTCTATAACGAGTCGTCCGCCCTGGGGATAGGTTTGATCATCGAGAAAAATGAAACTTTGTGCATCGCTGATAGTGATTTGTGCCGGCTCCTGTGCTTGAGCAGCAGTGCCTAGTACCGCAAGTGGTGCAGTAGCGATGCATAGCGCTACGTTTACAGCAAGGCTGAGAGGATGCTTTTGTGCAGTTCTGTGAAACCCCTTGTTCGTGGTATCTGTCTTCATTCGAGTTCCTCTCCTTCTTTTGCTAGTTCTGCGGTCTTTGCTGCATGTTGTGATACTCAATCTTACTGCCATACTATACTCTGAGCAGCTCAAGGCTATGCGCTAAGAAGCTCAAGGTCTGAATATGAGGACCTCATGGCTCTTGCTCGTTTGATCCCGTTTGTTGACTGGTTGGCGCGACATCCGCCCTACATGGATGGGATTTTCGCCCAGAACATCTTCCCGGAACAAAAGTGCATCAGGGGGCCGTAGACCGCATAGCTACCAGGCACGCTAATACAACTTAGTTTATGTCCATGAAATTAACATGCAACTGGTTTTTACTGCTGAGGCCCTTGTTGATCGTAATCCCACTGATCACCCTTGGGTGCGCCTTGGGTGGGTATCGGGCACCGGGAGCCTCGTTGGCCGCTGTGTTGCCCGGTTGGTCGCTCCACAGGCACAACGATGGGGGAGCCGCAGTGAGGTGGGGGCGATCACCACGCACCTCAGGCGCTGGGGTGGCAAATACCCACAGTGGCTTAAACAATGGCCTACACAATGGGTTAGCAGCCCCACTATTTGTGTTTATAGAAGGCGATGGGCGGGCTTGGCGTACCCGCTCAGTGCGGGCGACAAATCCCACTCCACATCAGCCAGTAGCCGCTGATTTGGCGGCACTTAGCGCTTCGCTTGGGGATACGCTGTACCTTGGACGGCCCTGTCAATTTTTTACTGACAAGGAATTGGCTCAATTACCACAGTGCACGCCGACGCTATGGACCGATCGGCGCTACAGCCGTGAGGTTGTTACCCTCATGTCGGCGGTGCTTGATAAAGCTCTCGGTGTGCAAGCGCGGCCCCTAATTCTAGTGGGCTATTCGGGGGGCGGTGCAATTGCTGCATTGCTGTCAGCACGGCGCAGCGACGTGTTAGGTTTTGTTACCGTGGCGGCCAATCTAGATGTCAATGCTTGGACCTCATATCACCGGGTGTCTCCGTTCATTGATGCTGTGTCGCCTGTTGATTACGCAGCGGTACTTGCCGATATTCCCCAGTACCACTTGCTGGGCACCCTTGACACAACGGTGCCCGCCGTTGTCCACAATGCTTACCTCAGCGCGATTAATGATTCGGCGCAATCGAAGACGATTGTTATCGATGGGTACGATCACAGTTGTTGTTGGCAACAGTCATGGCTTGATCAGTTGCATGCAGCGCTGGCATATTTCAATGACAACGGCAAACGCGACAGCGTGCCCGCTGGCGGATGACCACAAGGACAAGTTCATGTTTGCATTCCCGTTTCGATATTTCGCTCAACTATCATGTTCGCCGTTACTCATCATTGCGCTGATTGGGGTGCTGCTGGTGACCTCTGACGGTGTTTATGCCAACCCTAATCGGGCCATCAGTCGAGCAGTGCAGCTGAACACAGTTAACGCGCTCAAGCGCTTGAAACTAGAGCCCAGAGTTGAAGAGCCAACAGGCACAGCCAAGATCAAAGCCGCCAGCCAGAACGGCAATCTGATGTTGTTGATTTTTGAAGACAACCAGCCCCGGGTTTTGGATTTCAATGAGTCGCAACTGTGGGAAAGCTTTACGCCTGCGCAAACATCGCTTTTAGCCGGTTCAATCCGCGCCACCGGCGAATTTGTAACCCTAGACGAGCAGTATCGGTTGAGTCACTGGCAACTGCACCAGAGTCCTTTGCCGGTCGCAACCTTCGCCTTGGATACAGCCATCATCAACAAAACACCAAAGGCTATTTTTCTTGGGCAAGACCAACACGTAGCGGTTGTTACTGATGATGATCGTCTGCATTTTTTCAGCGGCGGTCACCACATTCGGTCTGCAGCCCTGATGGCCAATGTTTCGCCAGCATCTGTTGTGCTGGACCCAACCGGTGAATTCATAGCGGCGCCTGTTGCAAACGGGGACCTGCAAGTTTGGGAAATGGCTGCGGCCGTACCCATTGCGTCGGTCGCGCTTGAGGACCCTGTGTTTGCGGTTGCTGCAGGTTCTGATGCCGGGCAATTCTTTGTGGCCCATAAGCGGCGCGTTGATGAGTGGGATTTACGCACGCGGGAGCTTACGGCCACCTATCCTTGTGGCACAGCATGCCAGCCTCGACAACTGTTATTTGATGAAAGTGGTGGCGAACTGCTTGGTCTGAGCGCTGACAATACGCTTTTTACCTGGCGCCAAGGCAATACTCGTCGATCGGCCATAAAACGTCAGTCAAAAGACAGTGTCGATCAGGTGTCTAGCTCGCCAGTGGGGCCGCTACTAGTTAGCCAGCTTGATGATGGACTGTTGCGCTTCTCTCGCTGGCAAGATCATGAACATGAGGAAGCTCTAACGCTGGCGTCTTCAACACGCGGTTGGGCGCTGCTCGACGAGCGGGGCCGGTTTGATGGCACAGTAGCCACACCCAGTCCGGTTTCATGGGCCGATGGCGATTACGCGCTACCACTTACCGACTTCATCGCCACCTATCTCGAGCCGGGCTTGCTGGGCAAATGGCTTCAGCGCGGCGAGACCCACTATTTAACCGATCCACCGTCAATGGCGGATGGCATCATCATGCCCCCAGAGGTTGTATTGGATGTGAAGCTTGAGTCGAGTACTAGCGATCAACCCATGATTCGTGCCACGGTCACGCGCATTGATCAGGGTGGGGGGCTTGGTGAACTTCAGCTCTACCACCAAGGTCTACAGCTCCATAGTGAGGCCCGGGAGTCCCAAACCTTGGCCGCAGATAAGCGCTCGGTGGTCGATGTTTATCGCGTAACAGCCGTTCAAGGCCGCAATGTCTTTAGCGCTCGCGTACGCAACCCGGAAGGCGTTTTGGCTTCCGGCGCTCAAAGCGTGGCCCAACACGATGCACCCGATGCGGGCAGAACATTACATCTGTTGGCAACGGCCATTAATGACTACGCCGACCCGCAAGATGTACTCAACCTCAATTACGCCGTACCCGACGCTGAGGGTATTGCACAAGCACTCAAAGAAACTGGGCAGGGGAGCTTTGATAGGGTAACAACCTCGCTGTTAATTGATGAGCAGGCCACCAAGTCGGGTGTCATTAACGCCATTCGAGGCCTGCGCAAAGCCGCACCGGGTGACACAGTGGTGCTGTATTTTGCCACCCACGGTGAAGTCTTTGATGACCTATTTTACCTGCTACTCCGTGGTCTTGCGCTGCCCATCGATACCTCAGCACTTGGTCAGGTCGGACTATCGGTCGACGAA
>Ga0181577_10000323_pt1 | contig 38448 bp, 33 predicted proteins | sample 101ome_21_FD_132468 | JGI IMG/M metagenome (GOLD analysis project Ga0181577, IMG submission 132468) | Coastal salt marsh microbial communities from the Groves Creek Marsh, Skidaway Island, Georgia - 101413BT metaG (megahit assembly) | ecosystem: Environmental > Aquatic > Marine > Intertidal...
AGAAGGTTAGGAACAAAACATTTAGAATAGTGCCTATTATTTTTGTTTTAATAATTTTTCTGATGATTTGGGCTGAGTTAGCAGTAGGAGTTTTTGGAAGTCTGATTGCCGGTAGTTAATTCACCAAAAGAAGAAGTCGGGCTGCAACTTTGAATAATAGGGGGAGCAACTTAAAATGAGAACACCATTGTACTGTTTTGGTATAGTAGGTTTTTATTTGCACTAAGATTAACTATAAATAATGAATGACATTTGTATCTTTTGCCTTATGAAAAATATCTTGGTCTGCCTGTCTATAACCGTATTACTTTCTTGTACTCAACGGCCCAATTACGATTTAAGTGTCCTCGATGTAAAACGCATCGATATAGAAACGGCTCAAATTGAAAATGTTGACATTTATATTAACCAAGATCGTATTGTCTTAATTCAAACTGCTGATTCAAAAGACTTGGCAGCAAAAGAAACGGTTGATTCAAAGGGCGCCTTTGCTATACCAGGCTTATGGGATAATCACATCCATTTTAGAGGAGGAAAATCACTTTTGAAAGACAATAAAATGTTTTTAGAAAAACTCATCGACTATGGAATTACCTCAGTAAGAGATGCAGGTGGTGATCTAACTACTTCTGTAAAGAAATGGCAGCTTGAGGTCTCAAAAAATGAGCGAATAGGTCCAACTATTTTCACCTCTGGTCCTAAAATTGATGGGAAAAACCCAACCTGGCAAGGATCACTAGAAGTTGAATCAGAGGACGAACTAGATCAGGCTTTGGATTCTTTAGAGCAACTCGAGGTAGATTTCATTAAACTCTACGACAGTAAATTAAATGGAAGACTCTTTTTATCCGCTCTTGAAAAATCAAGAACTAGAGGGCTTAAATCCTCTGGACACATGCCCTTTAGTGTTACCTTAAACCAAGCTTTAGATGCCGGAATGAATGGCGTTGAACACCTTTACTACATACTCAAAGGAAGCTCCAAATATGAACGAGAAATCACAAAACAATTTCAAAGTGGTGCACTCGGGTTTTGGCAAGCCATGCCCTTATTAATCAACTCTTATGATGACACTACAGCTCAAAATTTATTCAATAAGCTAAAACAACAAGAAGTCTTCGTGATTCCAACGCTGCATATCGGAAATACTTTGAGTTTTTTGGATGAAATTGATCATACAAATGATAAATACCTCAACTCTTTAAGTACTGGATTTAAAAAAACTTACGAACGAAGGATTAAAAGCGCCTTAAACAGCACCCCAGAAACACGAACTAATCGCAAAAAATTGAATGCTCTTTTCGGAACGCTCGCTCTAAAACTTCATGAATCTGGAGTGAAATTAATGGCAGGTTCAGATGCAGGAGCATACAATTCTTATGTATATCCGGGTCCATCACTTCACAAAGAACTTGAATCCTTAGTAGCTATTGGGCTTAGTCCATTAGAAGCCCTGAAAACCTCTATAATCAACGGACCAAAATGGTTAGGTGTCGAAAAAGATTACGGAGCAATTACTATTGGCAAAAAAGCTGATATCTTACTCTTAAAAAGCAACCCATTAATCGATATAACTCATACCACCTCCATTCAAGCGGTAATCAAAAATGGACGCTATTTGAAAAAGAATTAGATGGGGGTTTTATCGATAGGATGAATCAATAAAAATCTATTTCTGAATTTAACATTAAGAAAAAGGGGTTGATCTCCCTAAATCCTATCATTGATTCTACTTTGGGATTAACAGGTGTGGGTATTCATCTTATTTTGGAGAGGGTTACGATTTAAAATGCAAGAATAGTGCTTATTGCTTATGTACTCCTAATTTTTCTAAGAATTTGGGCTATATTTTTAAATAAGAGAGAGGCATCGTTTCAAGGTAAAAACCTTATGCTGTTCTTTTAAAGCTTTTTTTGATCCTTAACCTATTTTGTAAATAAAACTTGACATTCAAAATAAAAAACTTATTTTTGTCAAACAAACTTTACAAATCATGATAAAAGAAAGAAAAAAACATCTTAAAAACTTAGGATTATGGACGTGGTCGTGGGTAGGGACTTTGGCCATTGCAACATTTGGCCCAAAATTTATTTGGGATGATCACACTACTTTAACAACTTTTGCAATACTTACTAACCTTGCAAATGGTGTCCTTATGATTTTAGCAAACAGAAAACTATTCAACCATTATGATGAGTTGGAGCGCAAAATCCATTTGGAGTCTTTAGCCTTAACACTTGGGCTTACGGTTATTGTCGGGCTAACCTATTCGTTATTGGATCAAACCAATCTTATTCCTTTTGATGCTGAAATAGGCATTCTTATTGGATTTGTTGGGCTCACCTATATGATAACTTTATTGATTAATAGAAAAAGATATCTATGAAAAATAAGGTTAGGGAATTAAGAAAACATAAAGGGCTAACTCAAGAACAATTGGCCGAAGTAATTGGCGTGTCGAGACAGACCATAAATGCCATTGAAAAAGAGAAGTTCGATCCAAGTTTACCTACAGCATTTAAAATGTCCAAACTATTTGATTTACCTATTGAAGACTTCTTTCATTTTGAGGAATCACATTCGATGTAGAATGCACTTATAAACAATATGTAGAGCTAGCCTAGCCGATGGACTGTTAGGCCCAATAAACAATCCAATCCTTTCACTTCGGTGAGCTGTTTTCTTTTTACCTCTAGATTTGCCCCAAATTTAATCATACATGTTTTTAATCTGTATCAATCCAAACAGGTGGTATGGATATTAGAAAACGGGGTTTCAGTTGGAACCTGTATTGTGCATTGATTATAAATTAAATCTCTATTTTAAAGGGAAGTACTCTAAGTACATTTTTTATCTTAGCTTTTTAAATTAAACAACCTCCAAATAGTTTTTTATTATGAAGATGAACCGCTTCTTTTTAAGTATTTCCATAGTTTTTTTAATTAATTTTTCCTTATCGGCTCAACTAGCTATAAACGAGAGGGTGGCAGCGTTATTATCAAAAATGACTTTGGAAGAAAAAATAGGACAAATGAATCAATACAATGGTTTTTGGGACTTTACAGGACCTTCTCCAGATGGTGGCGATGCAAAAGTAAGATACGATCATTTGAGAAAAGGCTTAGTGGGATCCATGCTTAATGTACGTGGAGTTAAAGAGGTTCGTTCAGTCCAAAAAATTGCAGTAGAAGAGTCTCGTTTGGGAATCCCTTTGATTTTTGGATTTGATCTTATTCATGGATATAAAACAATTTTTCCCATTCCACTTGCGGAAGCAGCTAGCTGGGATATTGAAGCCATTGAACTTTCAGCAAGACTTGCGGCCAAAGAAGCTGCAGTAGCTGGTATCAATTGGACTTTTGCTCCTATGGTCGATATTACGCGAGATGCTCGTTGGGGGCGTGTCATGGAAGGAGCAGGTGAAGACCCCTATCTTGGTAGTTTAGTCGCTGCGGCTCGAGTTCATGGGTTTCAAGGAGAACAACTCAATTCACCCTTTACTATAGCGGCTACTGCAAAACATTTTGCCGCCTATGGTTTTGCTGAGGCAGGACGAGATTACAATACCGTTGACATTGGTTTAAACACCCTGCACAATATAGTCCTGCCCCCATTTAAAGCAACTGTTGATGCTGGAATAAAAACAGTTATGAATTCTTTTAACGATCTTAACGGTATCCCTGCAACAGCAGACACCTACTTGCAACGCGACATTTTAAAGGGGGAATGGGGCTTTGAAGGCTTTGTTGTTTCCGATTGGGGCTCCATTAGAGAAATGATAGATCACGGTTATGCCAAAGACCGTAAACACGCAGGAGAATTAGCCGTTTTAGGTGGTTCAGATATGGATATGGAATCTTCCATTTACATCAATGAATTGGAAACGCTTCTTGAAGAAAACAAGATTAGTTTAACCCAAATTGACGATGCAGTATCCCGAATTTTAAAAGTAAAATACGAATTGGGACTTTTTGATGATCCCTATTTGTATTGCAACGAAGAATTAGAAAAACAAATTACAGGAGCTCAAGAAATAGTGAATGCTACTTTGGATGTAGCAAAAAAATCCATCGTTTTATTAAAAAACAAAAACAATATCCTGCCACTTAAAAAGAAAGGACAAAAAATTGGACTCATTGGTCCTTTAGCTGCTGATAAAAACAGTCCTCTAGGAAACTGGCGTATTGCTGCGGAGAATAATACTGCCATTTCTGTTTTGGAGGGAATGCAAAATTACAAAGACAATGAATTGATTCATACACAAGGTGTTCGACTCATTGAAAAAGTACCCGCAGGCTTTCATGAAGAAGTTTCGATTAATACTCATGATAAAACAGGATTTGAAGAGGCTATTGAATTGGCTAGAAAAGTAGATGTTGTTGTAATGGTTCTTGGTGAATATGGCTTTCAGTCTGGAGAAGGAAGAAGTAGAACCCAATTGGGACTTCCAGGGCTTCAGCAAGAGTTACTCGAAAAAGTAGCTCAGGTAAATCCTAACATTGTTTTGGTGGTTATGAATGGCCGTCCCTTGATTTTAAATTGGGCTGCTGAAAATATTCCTGCCCTGGTAGAGGCATGGCATTTAGGAACACAAAGTGGAAATGCCATTGCACAGGTACTATACGGAGACTATAACCCCAGTGGCAAATTACCGATGAGTTTTCCCAGAAGCGTAGGACAATTGCCCCTGTACTATAACCATAAAAGTACAGGACGTCCAGGGAAAGAAGGAGAAGATCCTGGGAGTGTTTTTTGGTCGCATTACGGAGATGAAAAAAACAGTCCTTTATTCCCTTTTGGTTTTGGGTTAAGCTATACCAAATTTGAATACTCTAAATTTAAATTAAGTACCAACAACCTAAATCCCGGCGGAAGCATCAAAGCCTCTGTTGAAGTTAAAAATACAGGAGCAGTAAAAGGAAAAGAAGTAGTACAGCTGTATCTTCAGGACCCATATGCAAGTACCACTCGCCCAGTAAAGGAATTAAAAGGTTTTCAAATGATAGAATTGGCTCCTGGAGAAAGTAAGTTAGTGAGTTTTACCCTTTCTGAGGCAGATTTAAAGTTCTTTAATGCCAATCAAAAATGGATAGCCGAACCAGGGATGTTTCATGTCTTTATTGGAAGCGATTCATCAATAAAAGAAAAACGAAGCTTCGAGTTTAAATAATCTTATTGCACAGCAGTTTTTTTAAAAAAGGGATTAAAAATGAATTGATTTACTCAGGTATTTCAATCTAGGTTTTTTAAATTTATAAAAATGGTTTTATTTCAATTCCCGCATTAATTAAATTATCTGTTATGCAAAAAACAATACCCGCCTTTGTACTGCTTCTTATAGGGTTATTGCCTCTCTCCGCACAAACCCAACAAAATCTAGGTCAAAATAAAGCTGAAATGGAGAGGATAGAGGCTGTAGTAAATAGATTAAACCAGGCCATGGTTGATCGTGATGGGGAAACTTTAAAAGAACTCACCTTAGAGGAACTAAGTTATGGACATTCAGGAGGGGCTGTTGAAAATAAAGAAGCCTTTGTAGAGGCTGTTGTAAATGGTGATTTTGATTTTATTGCTACCTCCACAGAAAACCAATCCATCTCTTTTTCTGGAAACGATACGGCTGTAGTAAGGCATCTTTTTTTAATTGATGCCATCAATAAAGGTGAAAAAGTACATATTCGTATCGGAAATATGATGGTACTTAAAAAACAAAAAAACCAATGGAAGCTATTGGCCCGACAAGCCTATAAATTGTAAGTTCTTTAATCTCAAGATGTTCTCTTTAAGGCTGGGTTTATCTATTGTTTTAATGAGCTAATTGATTTTTCAAATACGATCACCTGATTGATCATACTCTAAAAAAAGTCCCCTTCAAGAGTACTCCTTTAGAAATTGAATTGGAAAAGTTTTTTTAGATTCGCCTTATGGAATATATCTTTAAAAACTTTGGGATACAAATTGTTGTAGGGATGATTGTTACGGTCCTTGGATTTCTCTTCCTAAGAATTATTTACTTTTCTTTCTTTAAAAAAAAGAATCCCAAATAATTTTAGATTTAAAATCACTCTGATAAAACATAAATTTTAACAGATGAAAAAAATATTCATTGCCTTCGCTTTACTTTTTTTAGCAATAACTTCTTGTGAAAAAGAAGAATCTCCACCCAAAATAGTCCCTTCCAATCCAAATCAACCGATTGTTAATTAAAGGTTTTGCCTGCTCTTACATTTCTAATTTTTGGAATCTGAAATTATTTACATTTTTTTTGATATTGGAAAAATTGAACTGTAAACAAATCCAGAAAGGACACATATAGGAATAGCAATCAAAGGATAAATATAAAAATTAATGGAGGTAAGGTATTTTACAAAAACCAAAACACCTACGCTCAATAACGCTCCAAAAATTGCTCCTTTCCAGTGTGCATTTTTAAAAAATATTCCTAGGATGAAGATTCCAGCCAAAGCACTTCCGAAAAGACCTATGACCTCTTGGAAAAAGAAAAACAACGATTTAACTGGGTAAGCAGCCATCAAAAAAGCAATAAGGGTTCCTAAAGAACCGACGATAACCGTAGTCCATTTGGCTAATTTTAGCCCTCTTTTATCAGTGTAACTCTTAAAAAATCGCTGATAATAATCTACGGTAACGACAGTAGCCACGCTGTGCATGCTGCTGTCTAAACTAGACATGGAAGCAGAAAAAACACCCGCAATTACAAGTCCAGCAATTCCAGGGGGAAGGTGATTTGTAATAAAAAGAGGAAACACACTGTCGTTTTGCATACCCACAAATAAAAATTCAGGATGTTCTTTGAAATAAACATATAAGAAGGTTCCCATTGCAAAAATGAGTAGCCCGCCAGGGATCGAAATAAAACTGTTTAACCAAATACTTTTTTTAGCCTCTTTCTCACTAGAAGTAGTCATATACCTTTGAACTACTGCTTGATCTGAGGTGTAAGGAATCAGTGTTAGAGCAAAAGATCCCAAAAACAATGACCAGGTCACTACCTCTGTAAAGCTAAACCTAAAGTCAAACAGTTGAAGTTTACCATTGGCATAGGCTGTTTTGAAAATAGATCCTAAATCACCCACTTCGTTAGCTATAAAAACAAGTCCCATAATGAGTCCTCCAATTAAAACAAAAACTTGTACAACATCCGTCCATATCACTGCCTCCATTCCACCCAAATAGGTGTAAAGTATGGCTAATATCCCCATTACAGCAATCGCTATATAAATGTCTATTCCTACTACCGTAGATAATGCTAAGGCAGGTAAATAAACTACAATTCCCATGCGGGCCAATTGAAATAATACAAACGATGTACTCCCAAACATTCTAACAACCAGATTGAATCGCTTTTCTAGGTATTCATAAGCGGTAGTACTCTTTAATTTTCTGAAGTAGGGTAAATAGAAAACAGTAACTATAGGCACAACTAGGAGGATTGAAAAATATCCCAAATAGGCCTGCCAATCGAAAGAGTAAGCCAAAGCAGGTTGGGAAAGATAAGTAATTGCACTTAGCATAGTAGCATAAATGCTTAAGCCTGCAGCCCACCACGGAATTCTACCTCCGGCAAGAAAAAAATCATTGGTTGTCTTATTCTTTTTAGAAAAATACCATCCCATAAAAACCATTATTAACAAATAGGCAATAAGGGTAACGTAGTTTATTAAACCAAAATGGGCTTCGTACGGTTTTTGAACTGCTTCTAGAATTTTATTGGTTCTTACTCCAGGACGAGTTTCTCCACCCGGTATGATGATCGTATTTCCCCATTGTAAAGCCTGAGTTACCACTTGAGTTTCTGAGGGCAATTCCCCTCTTTTGCTCCAAGTATCAGTGATGGTGTGGTAAGCCCAAATTGTTTTTGAAAAAGCTGTAGCTTTTATTAACTCATTGACCTTGTGTTCTAATTTAGCAACTTGTTTAACAAAATCCTGACTTTTCGATTTAAGGATATTTATACTGTCTGTTATGGCTAATCGTTCTGCTAGGTATTGTCTCTCACCCCCAGCACCTCCAAAAATAAGTATGTGAGAATCTCCAATTTTTATTGAAGGAGCAGCAGCAAGATACCCCCCTATTAAAGAAGGTGTATTATTGTTTGGAATGTTCTGTTTTTTTACCCAGGTATTCTTGCTGGGATTAAATTCATAAATATCATCCAACATTGTATGGGTAAATGTAGCCTTTGGGTCATATTCTATACCGCTAAAGACATACAGGCAGTCTTGATGACCATTACTTTGAGCAACAACTACTGCTTGAATCCTGCTTTTCCCTGGAAAATCATCGAGTTGCTCCCAGGTATAAATGGGACGGTTAAGGTTTGGACTTAAGTTAAAAGACAAAAAATTCGTGGTTGACTTACCCCCTTTTTCTTGTTGACCTCCTAAAACATATACCATATTGCCAATCCTACTAGCACCCATGTTTGATAAGGCTTTTGGCATGGGAGGCAATTCTTCGATTTCAACTTTTTGTTGTGAACTATTCCATTTCAATAAAAAAACAGTATTGAAAACTTGGGTTGCATTATCACCTCCAATACAGAGCACTCCATTTGGAGTATTTACAGAAAATCCATTGGCCATTGGAAAAGGAAGTGTCACTTCTTGATCAATCCAGCGTTTGTGATTGTCTTTGTTTTCAAGCACATATATGGTATTGTACCATTGTTTACTCCCCCCTTCCCAAACGGCTTTATTTGGGAAGTTAGTTCCTCCTGCAATAATTAATGCATCGTTGTGAATCCCTGTAAATATGCCGTTGAGACCTTTTGGATTTGGAATACGCTCTTCTGAAGACCAATTAAAAAGTGTTTTTTCCTTCTGTGAAAAACCACTGAATGAAAAAAAAAACGTCAGTAGTATGATTGATAAAAAACGCAAAGAAAATATTTTATTAATCATTTTAAATAGCGTATTACTTGTAATTTGATCAATGCATTTCAATGATATAATGGGTCTGAATTGATCTGATTTGTTTAGCCGAATTTAAGTTAAATAATGTTTAAAATTCTCCTTCAACACATATTCACTAGAGAATATTTCTATTGGATTTGGGTCCTTTTGTTTGCCAATTTAGCATCGTGGCTCCCGAATGACCAAAATTGGCAACCTCGAAATCTTCCCCCAATAATTGCTGTAATTGTACTGGATAGGATTGTTCTGCTCTGTCTTGAATACCCATGCCATAGGTGACACTATTGCCTACACACGCTATCTTAATTTTTTGGGCATTAGAACATACTAAATTGGCAAACAAAAGGACCCAAATCCAATAGATTTTTCCTTGATTGAAGTTCATAGTAATGTTCATGTTTTGATTATAATACAGCCTTTTTGTAAGGACAAACGCCTGCTGTCAGATTATGGTTGTAGTAGTTGATCTTTACCATCTGTTAACCAATCTAAAGAAAAACGGGCAAAAGAGTTTTTAGTGTACTCCTCTCGCTCAAAAAATAAACCAATGTCTCCATTATCGAGAACGGTAAGAGAAGAATAAGCTGCGCTACCTTTATAAATAGTTTTTCCATCGGACCAAGTCTTGCCTTCATCATAACTTATACGGACAGTCAAATTTGTTCGCCCATTAACTGATTTGGCGTTTGAAAAAAGAAGGCGATTTTTTTTAAAACCTTCTTCTAAAGAGGTGTATCTAATGATGCTCGCATTACAACCTGGATCAATCAAAGTTGAATCTGCAGTTGAAGTCCATGTTACCCCTTGATCTGACGAGGTATGTACAAACCGCAACCCACTCTTGTTCACTCTTGCATTGATCATTAAAGTACCATCGGCCAATTCAACAATTTTGGACTCATCTGCAGGCAATATAGGGGTGTCTATTAAATACCAGCTCGCACCGTGATCTTTACTTCCAAAAACATGCATCCCATTATTTAGATTAACCAGACAATGTAAAAGATTGCCAGTACGTGTTTGAATGCCTCGTCCCGATGTAATAAACTTAAAGTCATTTTTCCATCCAGGCTTCGTGATTTGATGTGTTATGTCTTCAGGCTCACTCCAAGTTTTACCACTGTCACTACTTTTTATTACATGTAAATAATAAATGTCTTTTTCGGTTTGTAAATTCATATAATTATAAAACAAGAAAAGGTCTCCTGTAACTTTATCGACAATCATAGAGGGGTCAGAAGCTGATTCTCCCAAAGGAAAGTCAATTATCTTTTCAACAGAACTCCACGTTATTCCGTTGTCACTACTTCTTCTCATAACAATGTTAATGTCTTTGTTCGATCTAAGATCTCCACAGGAGGGTACACGCTCATCAATAGCTGCGATCACATCGCCATTTGGAGCAGTTACTGTTGCAGGTATTCTAAAACATGAAGCTCCTGCTTTCATTTCTGTATAGAATAAATCTTCGATGTGTAACTGATTCTTTTCTGTTTCGGTTGCTTTTTCTTCTCTGCATGAAAAACTCAATACTAAGAGTAATACGATAAAAGATTTTTTCATTTTTAATTTTTTTTAATTTGATTTTTAATCTCTAAATCTGAAGCCGCTTCAATATTCTCAAAAGATTGCCAGCACTGGTACATGGCCCTTGGCACATGAAAACATCCTTTCCATTTTCCTCCTTTTAAATTTAACAGTACCTCGCCTTGTCGATTTAAATACCCGTGCCATTCTCCGTTTACTGGATCTGAAAAATGAGACCACGAATAGTCGTGGATTTTAAGATACCATTTCCATACTTCTTTATTTGCTGTTAACTCATACGCTTTTGAAAGTGCAACTAATGCTTCAAGATGTACCCACCAGAGTTTTTGATCCCATTCAAGTTGTTGGGGAGGGTGGCCTTTAGAATCCATATAATAAAAAATACCCCCATATTTTTCATCCCAACTGTATTTTAAAATCGTTAGAATTGTTTGCACCGCTTTTTCAATCAACATTGTATCATTTTTCCTCAGCGCTATGTCCATCATAAACCACATTGCCTCAATACCATGACCAGGATTTAACAAACGACCATTAAAACTGTCGTGCTTACTTCCATCAGGAAGTTTGTATTCATAAATTAAACCTGTTATTTGATCTAAAAAAACATTCATTACAAGGTTAACGCTGTTGTTTATTGTTTTTTCAACCTCCTCAGAGCTTAAAAGATCCTCAAGCTCCAAGACTAAATTTGACATTATCATTGGTAATGAAAACCCTTTTAAAGGAATCACATTTGTACTTTTTTCAAAGATCCCTTTGGGCTGTTGTTCTCTTTTTAAGATGTTGTAAAAGGTCTTTTGGGCCAGCATTCTGATTTCTTCATCACCAGTTGCCTTAGCATATTGACTAAAAGCCATTGCGGCGAAACAGTCTGAGAAAATATTATAGGCTTTGACCAAAGGTTTTCCTTCAGCAGTAGTTGAAAAGTAGAAATTGCCTTCCTGATCCATTCCCTGTTTTTTTAGAAACTCAATTCCCGATTTAGCAATAGAAAGCCACTTTGGATTCTTTTCTACTTTATTGTACAACTTTGAAAACATCCATGCTTGTCTGCCCTGTAACCATATAAACTTTTCAGTATCAAAGACGTTTCCTTTTTCATCTAAACACGTAAAATAACCCCCATTTTTATGATCTAAAGAATGGTGTTCCCAAAAAGGGATCACATCTAATAATAAAGTCTCTCGATATAGTTTTGAATACTTCATAAATTTCTAAGATCGACTTCTAAATTCTGAATTTAATTTAATCTAATTAACCAAAAAAGAAATCGTAAAATAAGAACTTAAAGATACCTATTTGTATCCGATAAATTCGAATTATGCTCTTATTTGGTAAAAAAACTGATTGAATTAGTTTACAGTAACGAAATTTTAATAAATAGATAAAAAGAGCCCCAAAAGAAATTAAAAAACAGCAAGTAAAAATTGATATTGATCTGGATTTGGATGTGTATTTATTGAAAGTTGATCGTTACTCAAAAGATCTTTGAAAGATACTACTTCTGATGTCGCTCTTTTAAATAAAAAAATTTAAAAAGTACTCCCTAACAAAATTCAAAACACCCCGTGCTTGAATCAATTCAATTAAATGAAGTGAAAACTAAACACAAAAAAACTCTTTTAATCCAATAGAATCTAGTTCTTTTTTTATTTGTGAATACTCAGTATCGGATAGTGTTGTGTGAGGAAACCTGCTTGGACCACAATCAACTCCTAAGATTTTCATAAATCCTTTGGCAACTCCATTGAATCCCCCTTTGCTGTCTAACCGTTTTACGAACTGCACTGCTTTTTCTTGTAAATCTTCAGCAGCAGCGGCATTTCCCTCATTAAACAAACTCCTTATTTTTAAATACAAAGGAGCCAAATGATTGTAGGTACTCCCCACCCATGCTCGTCCACCCAGGGGTAAACTTTTGACAAAAAGTTCATCTACACCAAAGAAAATAGTGCAGTTTTTATTAAAATCTTTACAATACTTGTAATCAACCAGATTGTCTGAAGAAAACTTGATGCCAGTGAGGTTAGGAATTTCCTTTATACCTTCTTCAAGAAAAATTTTCATATCGAGATCCGCTCCTGAAAGTACTGGAATATGATAGTAATAAAAGGGTAAATTTGGAGCACTTGCAGAGATTTCTTTGCAATACTCGATTAATTTATCAATGTGCTTTATTTTAAAATAAAAAGGTGCCAATGCGGAAATTGCATCAACTTTATCTGACGCATATTCAGCCAATTCTTTTGCCACTTTTAAGCTTGGATCACCTACATGATCGATCAGATACAATTCTGTTGATTTTTGTTTTGCCCAGGCAAGTGTTATTTGTTTGCGTTCTTCGATTGATAATGAGGTAAAGTCTCCTGTTGACCCATTCATAAAAACACCTGAAACCTTGTTTCGAACTAAGAACCTTGAATACGCTTCTATGCGAGTGGTGTTCAATGCACCTGTCTCATTCATTGGAGCATAGGTTGCAGCTATCAGATTTTCTATCAAAACAATTCTAATTTTATCTCAAAGCTAATCATAAAAAATTTTAAAAAGTCCTTTTCTTCCGAGCTCTTATTGTTCTATGAATTAAAGCGAAATTAAACCAGTTTCAAATCTATGTTTAAGAAACGAATTAATTTGTTCTTTTAACTTCTTCAATTTCTATTCTAAAATGAAAAATCCCCTTATATTGTTGAATAACACTACTCTTAAAGTGGTCGTTTTGATTTAATAAGTCCATGTACAACAGCTTTTTTGAAAAGTATATTGAATACAGAGGTGTTATCGCCAATGGGGTAGGTGTTAATACAGTTCATTCATGGGTAAAACAGTTTCAATACAATTCAGAAATTTTGGATTTAGGCTGTGGTACAGGAATGCCTATTTCCAATGTTTTAATAAACGCAGGTATGTTGGTAAAAGGAATTGATAATGCTCCCAAAATGTGCCAAGCCTTTAGAACCAACTTTCCTAAATCAGAAATTTCTTGTGAAAATGTATTAGAATCTTCTTTTTTCAATAAAACATTTGATGGAATCTTAGGCTGGGGAATTATTTTTTTGTTTGATGCTGAAGAGCAAGAATTATTGATTGAAAAGGTTGCACAGCATATCAAACAAAAAGGAAAGTTTTTATTTACTGCACCAAAGGAAGCCTGCTTTTGGCAGGACATGCTTACAGGACAAAAATTACAATCGCTAGGAAAATCAAAATACGTTCAAATTTGCCATAAATACCAGCTCAAACTAAGTGACACCTTTACTGATTCAGGCGATAATAATTATTATAACTTTGTAAAACAATAAGGGTAAACTAACACTTTCGCGATGGGAATTGGATTAAATTATCAATTTTTAAAAGAAGCATTAAAAGTCACCCTTACATAAAAATTTAATTACACTCAACTTTTGAAAGTTTATTTTAATGAAAAAGCTCTTTTATTTTCTGATACTGTTTCACGGTACAATACGTGCTCAAGTATTTGAACCAGAAGAAAACACCTATTTTGCTACTTCAGAAGCCTGCTTTTTTCAATTAATGGAAGCCATGGATTCCAAGGATACAAAAAGAATTCAAAAGCTTGAAGATTCACAATGTGTGTTTTTATATAATAAAAATGAATTTAATTTTAAGATGCGCTCCTTTGAGCTTAACAATCCTAACAAACCCATTAGCCTTTCCATTCCTAGTAAATTTCAAATCATCGGAATACCTCCCAAAAAATTAAATTCCTCAGTGATATGGACGCGTTCTGCATTTGCAAAAAAATTGTAAAGGAATATTAAAATTTACTAGAAAAAACTTTTTCAATATCCTTAAATTTAATCCCTACATTCTTCTTCAAATTCCAACAAATCCCCAGGTTGGCATTCAAGCGCTTCACATATGAGTGATAATGTACTAAAACGCACTGCCTTTGCCTTTCCTGTTTTTAAAATAGATAAATTAGACAAGGTTAACCCCACTTTTTCAGACAGCTCATTTAAAGACATTTTTCTTTTTGCCATCATTACATCTAGTTGAACACGAATAGGCATAACTAAATAGTTAGATCATTTTCAGTTTTCATCTGAAGAGCCTTTTGAAGTGATTTTTCAATTAGTCCGGCGGCTATTCCTACCGCTATAAAAAACAAGATCATTATGATACACAATGCTATAAACCCAGCAGGATCGTCATCAGAGTGATTAAAAAATCGAATGTATAATGCAACCAGCAGTGTAAAAAAGCAAAGTGAAAACGCACTGAACTTGATTTTCTTAATAGACTTAATAGATGCTGTTGAAAACAACTGTTCTTGACCTATATATTTGAGAATCTTGAGTACTTCAACTAAGGAAAAATAAAAAGCGATAGAAGCAAAATAACTGTATAAGATAAAAGGATCTGAATAAATCTCAAAAAGCGATAAGTTTACAGCTCTTCCTTCCGTTAAAGGAAAACGTAACATGAGAAAGAGTGTAAAAAGACCAAAAAGGAGCAGCACAAATTGAAGAAAAAAAATGGATAGTTTTTTCATTTTAAAAAGAATTATTTGAGTCAAAAATACTAATTTTTATTATTTATCAATAAATTATTATTGTTTATAGATATTTAAAGTTGTTTTTTTTGAATGTCAATTTTAATTTTGTTTTATTTTTTAAAAAAATCTGTAAATTTGTTTTTATGTCTCGTAGAATTTTACATTTCGAATTTCCCAATGGTGTGGACTCTGTATACATAGAAGGCAGACGTTACACAAGAGTTCAGTTTGAAAAAGCAAAGGAAAGGGAGAGAAGAAGAGACAAAACAGGCCGTTTTGTTTGCTTAGAAAAATAATAAACCTTACGGTAAAATCATTTCCTTTCTCAGAGAATTATTACAGTTCCTACCAAGTATTCCTCAATTGTACTCATCTGTACTGGATGTAAAAAGAGATTCAGTTTTAACAAAAGGATTTGTGAAAAATAAATCTTGACCTAAATAATTTAGGCCAATCAACTAAATCACTTATTTTGTAAAAAATTAGAAATGGAAATCAATACTTTAGAATTGGTTGGATGGTCTGCAACCGCATTTGTTATTTGCTCTTTTTTGATCAACAACATACTTTGGCTGCGAACCGTCAACCTTGTTGGAGCACTTCTTTGGCTTACTTATGGCATCATTGACCTTTCCTACTCAATTATTTTTTTAAATGTTGTAGTTATTTCCATTCAGGTTTTTAAAATCAAGGGGCTAATAAAGAAAACCACAGAGTAAGGTGCTTTGTAAGAATTCCTTCTCTTTAAAATGGCGACAATTTTTAAAAAAAGAATTACTCCTTATAAATTTTATTATTTTTGATGGAGTTATCCCGTGTGGACTGGGAGAAAAAATAGAGTCGCGGGTGGAGAGAACGCATCCGAAAAAATCGTTACATAGGTTTAACGCTTAAAGCAGTACAGCAATGGCGAAGAGTTTATGTTCTTTTTTTTATACAAGTTTCAAATACACTCTTTTTCTTGTTGTGTTTTGTTTTTAAGTTTTTAATTTATAAACTATGAAATATTACAACAAAACCAGAACGATTGAACAAAAAGTTACAGACAGAGAAATCTTAGAACTTTTAAAGCAACAAAACATTTTATTAAAATCAATATTAGAATCGATCCAAAAAAAATGAGCTTGCATATTATATCTTTAACGAGGCTATTTTCGATTTTAATGATTGTAGGTTTTTGTTTTTCCTGTGGTTCAATGAAAAAAATAAATAAAAAGAAGAATCCAATTCACAACACGAACTTACCACCCGATGTAGGCTCAAATAAATATTCCAATAAAAGGAATTAGCAAATCTTAGTTTTTAAGTATATTGTACCATACCCTTTTCCAAAATTTTAACTGGAATAAAAGGGTAGGTTTTACTTAAATAAGAAATGGTTATTGTGTGAAAGGAGTAAAATATTTATTGTCATATACTGTTCCCCTATCTGCAATCATTGGTGTTCTACTTGGAGGAGTTTGGACTTTTACAACTGTTTTTTACGCTTTTGGAATCATACCCATTTGGGAGGCACTAATATCTCCTAGTTCAAAAAAACTAAATGATGAACAGGTTCAACAGCGGTCAGTAAATCGTTTTTTTGATAGGTTGCTCTATATCAATATTATCATTGTTTATATGATGCTACTTTATGCAATGGTATATCTCTCCTCGGAGGAAATAAGCCTTTTGGAGCGTATCGGTTTGGTTCTTTCCATGGGTATTGTTTTAGGAACTAACGGCATCAATGTAGCGCACGAATTGGGTCACAGAACGACCGTTTGGGAACGCACTTTAGCAAAAGTCTTGTTGCTCCCTGCATTTTACATGCATTTTTATATTGAACATAATTTTGGGCATCATTACAACGTTGGAACACCCAATGACCCAGCAACATCTAAGCTCAATCAAACCGTGTTTTCCTTCTGGTTTACTTCCATTACAGGTCAAATTCTCAATGCGGTTCGTATCCAAAAGAAATTACTTAGGATGGCAAAAAGGGGATTCTTCAGTATTTATAACGATTTATTTTACTATCAGCTCTTTCAACTTTGTTATTTAGGGCTTATTGGCCTTTTTTTAGGAACAGAAGGAATGGTATATGCTTTAACAATTGCATTAGTAGCGGTAATCTTGTTGGAAACTATAAATTATATTGAACACTACGGACTAGAAAGAGAATTTAAAGGTTCCCGATTTGAAAGAGTAACACCGATGCATTCTTGGAATTCAAATCATACGGTTGGAAGAATGGTGCTTTATGAGTTGACTCGTCACAGCGATCACCACCACAGAGCTTCTAAAAAATATCAAGTCTTAGAAAGCATTGAAGAAAGTCCTCAGCTCCCTTTTGGCTATACAACCTCCATGCTTATTGCCCTATTCCCTCCACTGTGGTTTAAATTGATGAACAAGAGGATTATAAAATGATTTGTGTTTACCGATCTAAGGGTTTTAAGAAAAAGTTTTAACACCGCTTCATGTGTTTAAACTATTCTTATCCATGCTATAGATATTCAAGTTGATGTAAATCAAATACTTTGTAGGGTAATTTTAAGCATCCATTAGTTAGGTCATTTATTTGATTTTATCGTGGGGTAGTAGTTATGAAGTAAAATTTTTGATGATTGTAAATGCACAAAACTTTACCCCACTATTTTTTGTCCTATTTTTTGTAGGAAAAAATCTCTTGAGTCGCGCTCAATCGTTCCCTTTTGCCAAATTTCCCATAATCTACGTTTCTATGCCATTCAGCCAATTCTTCTTCATAAATCTTTTGATCTATTTCATACTGAGCAGCTATTGCTTGTTCTTCTTTGTTTAGTTCTTGTTTGTAATATTTTTTATACAGTACTGGCATTACCTTTGGATCATTCATTGGGCTTTCAGGTGCCCCGACAAAGGATTCAGCATGATTTCCCATCAGCTCAACATATTTAACACCCGACTCCTTGATATAACTTAAGATAGCCAAAGGTGTCTGGTCTTACATAGTTCTAAACGACCAGGTTTGAATACCTATTTTGATATTGTTTTTGACTCTTTATTTGGAGCTTCTTGACAGGCAACAAGTTCTGTAACAAACAAAATAAAAGTTATCATTTTTACAACTAGCTTCATAAATTCATAATTTGTTTTCAATAAAACAAGATACTATATTCATTGAATAAAACAGATTTTGTAACCGAAAAGTCAAACTCTTTAAATCAATGACACCTAACTTAACACCAGAACTAGAAAAAGAAGTAGGAATTGTCTTGTCAAGACCTATATTAAAAGAACGAAAAAAAAATTTAATCCCATTGGTTGATTACATACAAAAAAACCATAACCATAATAAAACAGTTCATTTGAACTTTATCTGCACGCACAATTCAAGAAGAAGTCAATTTTCTCAAGTCTGGGCCTATACTGCAGCTGCTTATTACGGTGTAAAAGCCAACTGTTTTTCTGGTGGAGTTGAAGTTACTTCTTTCAATGAAAGAGCTGTTAGCTCCCTTAGAAGAAGTGGTTTTATCATCACTTCTCAAGGAACAGAAAATCCTATTTATCAGATAAGTTATGGTGAAGGAGCTTCTCCCATCACAATTTTCTCAAAAAAATTTGATGCTCCAGAAAATCAATGTGATGCATTTGCCGCTGTAATGACTTGTGGTGATGCAGAAGAAAATTGTCCTTTTATTCCAGGAACTGAAATGCGCATTCCTTTGATCTATAAAGATCCAAAAGCTTTTGATGACACCGAATTAGAAAATGAAAAATACCACGAATGTTCTCTTGAGATAGCTTCAGAACTTTTTTATGTGTTTAGAAAGGCATGCAATTAAATAAATGTTACGCTTGCTATTTAGAAAGAGAGCCTACAGGAACAATGAGAATCAGCTCTAAAATACAGCTCCTGGAGTGTCATCATTACTTGAAAAATCATTAAAACACCTCCAGTTGCTGAAAAAAGTAATGCTCTGAGTTTAACAAAATTAAATTCTCTTTTTTTAATTTAAAATAATTAGTTTTGTTTATGATTAAAAATTCACTCTTATTTCCATTTTCTCCACTTATTTTATTGTCAATTCCATTTATTGCAATGCAATTTTCAGAATCTGTACAGTGGAGTTTATTTGATTTTATTTTAATGGGTACACTTCTAACTGCAGTTGGTTTTGGCATCCGTTGGGCAGTAAATTCCTCTAAATCAAAAAGAAAACAACGGGTATTAATTTTTTTGATTTTTTTCGTTTTTCTTATGCTTTGGGTTGAACTATCTGTAGGGATTTTCAATTCTCCCATTGCTGGAAACTAGAATTTTTTTTATCTAAATATTTTCTAGTTTCCTAGTTTTCTGATTATAAAATCAAGAGGTGCTTCTTGATAAGCCCCTGAATATTCCAGCCCTACTTCAATCGCTTTTTTTCTTAAAAAATCGGCATGTTTATAACTGTGAAAAAGCACGTTAAAATCAAGTGTGTTTTTTGAAGTGATAAAATTATCTTCATATAAAGGATTATAAACATATAGAGCAGGGTCTTTTGCATCTATTTCTCTTCTGTAATCTAAAAGCGCTGTTTTATCAGGAGTAGGTTCACCGTCATAAAAACGCAAAACAAGATCTTCTAATTCAGATTCTGTTTTTCTCAAACTGTCTAATGAAAAGTCAGGGAAAAGATCTTCCCATTGATATAAATCATAACTGCTTTGGGCTATAATAGCAAGAACTCCTTTTACCGAACTATTGGTTTCTTCTCTAAAACCATTCCATTGAGCAATTCCCGCTCCGGCGGAAAACCCGCCAAGAATTAATTGATTTTGAGGAAGATTTAAAATACTAGATTTTTCTTTTATAAACTGAATGGCCTTTTTTCCGTCTTCAAGCGAGGTAAAAACCCCCCTTGCTTCAGCATCATCAATAAAAGAGTATTCTGCATTGAAAACAGCGATGTTATGGGATAATAAATTTGCAATCAAATCTTTGGTCTCTCCTTCATAAAGTGTTTCTTTGGTTCCAAATAAGAATGCGCCACCGTGAAAAAAAAGCACAGCGCCTTTTAGGGAGGTATTTTGAGGCAGAAAAAGATCTAATTTATTTCTTAAGCCACTTCCGTAACTCAAGTCTTGATAAAATAAAAAGGATCCCTCGAATGGGGGTGTTTGCGAAGTGGCTCCTAAACCGATTTCCAAAACATTGATTTCTTCATCATCCAATAGTGTTGTTTCCGTACAAGAGGTAATTAATACAATTAAAAAGAGACAAAAAAGGGTAGGTTTTTTTAGGGTGTTCATTGTTAATTTTTCTTTAAAACTTTACCGGATTTTATGGCATGAAATACACCTTGATCTACCGCTATTTTTCCATTAATCATTACGTATTCAATACCCTTAGAATAGTGGTGAGGGTCTTCAAAAGTTGCTAAATCAAGGATGGTTTTGGGATCGAAAATTGTAATATCTGCTTTCTTCCCTTCGGCAATTCGCCCTCGGTCGTTGAGGCCCATCGCTTGAGCAGGCAATAGGGTCATTTTATGAAGTGCTTCTTTTAAACTCAAAACACTTTGTTCTCTTACGTATCGTCCCAGAACTCTAGGAAAGGTGCCATACCACCTGGGGTGGGGGTGTCCATCTCCCAGTTTAACCAGTCTTCCATCAGATGCGATCATGGTTTGAGGATGCTGCATAATGTTGACAACGTCCGTTTCATCCATAGCGTGAAAAATACAACTAGCTCCACCATTAAGTTGGGCTTCTATAACCAATTCTGCTCCGTTTTCTGTAGTGGGTGCTAGACCTTTGAGTGTACACCAATATTTTAAGGTTTTTCCTTCCAACTCAGGCATCCAGTTGACCTTAGCAAACTGGACTCGGTCCAAATCGTCTCCCCCACGATCATTTAAAATATTGAAGACGATTCCCTTTTTTATACTATCTCTAAGTTTATCATTTTCCAAGCGCTTTTTGAATGCTTCAGAACCCCCTGCTCGAGCCCAACTGGGTATAAGAACAGAGATACCCGTATAACTCGCATTGTAGGGGTATTGGTCGATACGAATATCCAACCCTTGTTTTCTAGCAGCATCAACAAGGGCAAGGGTTTCATTACTTTTACCCCACATGGGTTTCCCAATAACTTTATGATGTGTGAGTACTACTGGAATTTCTGCTTCTTCAGAAATAGTAATTGCTTCCTCTACAGAAGCTATAACCTCTAATCCCTCATCTCGTAGATGAGAGGTATAAATTCCTCCTTTTGCAGCAGCTTCTTTAGAGAGCGCTATAATTTCATCTAACTTTGAAAAGTTTCCGGGAAGGTATTTCAACCCTGTTGAGATTCCAAAAGCGCCTTCATCCATTGCCTTAGAAACCAAGGTTTTCATCTGATTCAATTCTTGGTCAGTTGGTGTTCGATTGTCTAAATTCATTACACTTTTTCTTACCGTATTATGTCCCACCAAAAAACCAACATTCATTCCTACTCCTAGATTAGATAAACTGTCCAAATAGGTTCCGAAAGGAAGGGGACCCCTTCCATCTGGACCCCCAAGGCTTGTGGTAACGCCTTGCCGAATAAGGCTTTCACAATCAGACAAATCAAAAATGGGTTCTAGATGAGCATGTAAATCAATAAATCCAGGAGACACAACTAAACCTGTTGCGTCTATAACCTTTGCTGCCGTTTGATTTGAAAGACTTCCTACTGCTACAATTTCATCATTGCGAATACCAATATCCATAAGAGCCGGGTCATCAAGACTCCCATCATAAACCGTTCCATTTAACACCAAAACATCAAATTCCTCTGTAGGGCTACAACTTATCAAAAGGGTTAATGCTAGTAAATAAAATGTCTTTTTCATAAGTAGTTGTTTAGGTTTTAAAATTAAAGTATTCCTAGTCAAATACAATTCATGTTTGAAAAAAAGTGCTGTATTTACCAATCCTCTGGGGTCACATCTTCTAGCACTTCTTTATACAAGGTTTGAAAAAAAAGTAGCGCATAATCAACCAAGGTTTGTTGATATTCTTTAAACACCCTTGGTTGTGATTGAATAAAAAGTTCTTTTTTCTTTCTACTGGTCATTACATAATACTCTTGACTCATTTCTTCAGTTGCTTTTCTGATGACAGCCTCTAAATCTGTTGAATTAAAATCCATTTTTGCCGGAAAAGGTAGTTTGTATTTTGTAAGCTGAGCATCAGTATAACTCCCTTCTTGGTACCTCAATTCGATACGGTATTTTTCGTCTTTTACTTCAATTATTGAAGTGTAATCATGAGTGTAATCAATATAATCTGAAAGCGAAGTATTGTTCGGGTTCATCAATTTATACGCATCCAATACAGGTATTAGAGCTACCGCCTTAAGTACCATTCTTTTGTTTGAATCGGAATATTTGATGACTTGATGAACATCTTGATAGATCAAAGAAACTGCAAAATGAATTTTGGAAAACAATGCTTTAGACTGTAAACCTCTAACCTCGTAGATTTGAGAAATGGTATTTCCTTCAATTTTTTGAGCCTGTAAAAAACCACAGCTCAAAAGCAACATTAAAATAATTATTAAATTTCTCATCAGAAGTAAGATACAAAATATTGCCCCCTTTAAAGTAACTTTAACTAAAATCTACTGTCAAAGAATTGTTGCAGTTTCTTAAAAAAGTTTTTTTAGAATAAAATGACATATCCTTTAAAATCAGAACTACTACATGAAGTATTTAAAAAATCTCTGATCGATTTTATTGATGCCCTATCATCCTTATTTTATATTGAAGAAAATGTCTAATTCGGTCGATTTCAGAAAACTTGTTGAAGCAGAGAAAAAAGCAGCACTTTTGTTTGACGAAATCGAAAAACAGCAGCTAATTTATCAAGGCAAATCTGAACATCTAATCAATCAAGAAATTTACCAGTTGGCTTTTAAACTTTTTGGAATTAAGAAGTATTGGCATAAACGAATTGTTAGAGCTGGAAAAAACACCCTACATCCTTATGATGAAAATCCCGAAAACTTAATGGTTCAAGAAGACGATATTGTATTCTTGGATTTTGGCCCTATTTTTGAGGACTGGGAAGCAGACTATGGAAGAACTTTTGTTCTCGGTAGTGACCCATTGAAGCTCAAACTCAAAGAAGATGTCAAAAATGCTTGGGATCAAGCGTGTTCTTTTTACTTTTCTGAGAAGAACCTAACGGGTGCCGTCTTTTATAATTATTGTTGTTCTCTTGCTAAAGAAAAGGGTTGGGAATTTGGTGGTCCCATAGCGGGGCATCTTATTGGACATTTCCCTCATGAAAAACTAGAAAAAGAAAATAAAACCAATTACATCCATCCAGAAAATCACATCAGCATGAATGCTTTAGACCGAAAGGGGAAAACCAGACATTGGATTCTTGAAATTCACTTTGTGGATCGTCAAAAAGAAATTGGTGGCTTTTTTGAACAATTACTAATCGCACCAATCACATGAAAGAATTTTGGGAAGTACGCTACGATGGGCCCGACTATGCTTATGGCAAAAAGCCTAATGTGTATTTCAAGCAACAAATAGATACACTTACACCGGGAAAAATACTACTTCCAGCTGAAGGAGAAGGAAGAAACGCCGTTTATGCAGCCGAAAAAGGATGGGAAGTTTATGCCTATGATTTTAGTACTAATGCACATAAAAAAGCCATGGCACTCGCGAGAGAAAAGTGTGTTGAGATTAAGTATCAGATAGCCTCATTAAGTCAAATCGTGTTTGAAGAAAACTTTTTCGATGCAATCGCTTTAATCTATGTCCATTTTCCTGATGCTGTTCGAACACAAAATCACCACAGACTTTCAACTTTTCTAAGAAAAGGAGGAACTGTAATCTTAGAAGCCTTTAGCGGTAGCCACCTTAAGTACCAAAAAATAAATCCAAGTGTAGGAGGGCCCAAACTACCTGCTCAATTGTACACAGAAGGGAAACTCAAAAAGGATTTCGATGGATTCCATTTCCTAGACTTAAAAGAAGAAGAAATCACCTTGGAGGAAGGAAACTATCATAGAGGCACCACAAAAGTGATGCGAATGCATGCCCTAAAGTGATTTTCTAATGAAGAAAAAATTCAAATATTTTTTTTACTTTTCAACAAACAAACTCAAATTATGAAAAAGCTATTGCTACTGCTTATAGCCCCATTAAACATTATATTTAGTCAAGATTATTTTCCAAACAATTCCGGAGTTTCTACACCAGAAAGCAACTATCAAGCATTTCAAAATGCCACGATACATATTTCTTCCAATCAAATTGTAGAGAACGCTACTTTATTAGAACGCAATGGAAGGATTGTTGCTGTTGGAAAAAATATTGCACTCCCAAAAAACACAAGGATTTACGACAAATCAGGTCTTCATATTTACCCCTCTTTTATTGACTTAAACAGTAATTTTGGGGTCGCAACACCCAAAAGAAGTAGTGGTGGCGGAAGAAGCGCACAATACGAACCCAGTAGAGAAGGATACTACTGGAATGATCATATCATCAGTGATTACAACAGTATTGCCGATTACCGCTATGATGCAGCTAAAGCAAAAGAATTACGAAAAGCAGGATTTGGGCTTGTCAATACCCACAGAGCCGCTGGAATTCATCGTGGAACAAGCACGCTTATCGCCCTTAGTGACCTCTCCTCAGACAGCGAGAGAGTGGTTGCTACAGAGACTGCTGAACATTTTTCATTCAATAAAAGCGTCACTTCAAACCAGTCCTATCCGGGTTCTGTTATGGGTGCTATGGCTTTAATTAGACAATTTTATCACGACCTAAAATGGTATGGAGAAGGAAACTCCACAAAAAAAGATCTGGCTATAGAGGCTGCCCTTAAGCACAGAAATTTACCTAAGTTTTTTGAGGCTAATGACAAACTCAATACTCTCAGAGCAGTTAAAGTAGGAAACGAAATGGGACTTTCTTTTGCGGTTGTTGGTAGCGGTCAGGAGTATGAAATTATCGACGAATTGAAAGCCCATGATGCACAACTTATCCTACCTCTTAATTTTCCAAAAGCGTATGACGTTTCTGATCCTTTGTTGATGAAAAAAATCACCCTCGCTCAGTTGCGCTATTGGAATCAAGCACCAGGAAACCCAGCAGCTGTAGCAAAATCAGGCATCCCTTTTGCTTTAACTTTTAGCGGACAGAAATCTCCTACCGATTTTCTAAAGAACCTTAAAAAAGCGGTGGCTTACGGTCTCTCTGAAGCCCAAGCACTGGCAGCTTTGACCTCAGTTCCTGCAAAAATGTTAGGCAAAAATCAGTTTGTAGGAAGTTTGGAAACAGAAAAACTAGCAAATTTTATTGTTAGCTCAGGACCCTTATTTGAAGAAGGGAGTCAACTTCTTGAAAACTGGGTAAAAGGGACCCCTCACGTTTTAAAACAACTCTCCACAATAAATATCGATGGGAAGTATGAATTTTCGATAGGAGAGCACAGCGTTTCAGTTGAAATAACAAACAGTCAAGATAAAATTAAGGTAGTTGCCAAAAAGGATTCTCTAAAACTAAAAACGAAAGTAAATTACAGCAATGATTGGCTGTATCTCACACTTGTGGATGAGAAAAACAGAAGTTTTGCTCAATTGGATTCTAAAATTTCCTCGAGTGGTCTTATGGAAGGCAATGGCGTTGACTTTGAAGGAAAATCAATACAATGGTCAACTCGTGCTGAGCAACTCTCTAAGAAACAAAATTCCTCTAAAACACCTAATTACTACGATCCAGTTCCTGTTACTTTTCCAAATAAAGCCTATGGATTTAGCGAAAGACCTCAAGCGCAAAATACTCTCTTTAAAAATGCTACTGTTTGGACCAATGAGGCTGATGGAATTGTTGAAAATACAGATGTCTTAGTGGTCAATGGTAAAATTGCAGCGGTTGGTTCCAATATTGATGCGGATGACTATCAAATTGTAGATGCAACTGGAAAACACCTTACCACAGGAATCATAGACGAACACTCCCATTTGGGAGCCTCCAGTATTAATGAAGGAGGACACAATTCCTCTGCAGAGGTAAGCATAGAAGATGTTATCGAGCCAGACGATATTGGACTTTATCGCGATTTGGCAGGGGGAGTAACTACCATTCAAATTTTACACGGTTCTGCAAACCCCATAGGTGGAAGATCAGCAATCATAAAATTGAAATGGGGTGAAACCATAGATAATTTGCTTTTTAAAGGTGCAGATCCTTTCATTAAATTTGCATTAGGAGAAAATGTAAAACAATCCAACTGGTCCAGTTTTTCTCGATTTCCTCAAACCAGAATGGGAGTAGAACAAGTCTTTGTTGATTATTTCCAAAGAGCTAAAGAATATGCCGCAGGTTGGGATGAATACAACGGCCTTTCAAAAAAACAAAAAGCAAAGTCTAAGGCACCTCGATACGATATTGAAATGGAAGTGCTCGCCCAAATCATTAAAGGAGAACGTTTTATTTCAAGTCATTCCTATGTACAATCAGAAATTAATATGTTGATGAAAGTAGCAGAACGCTTTGGTTTTAGAGTCAACACCTTTACGCATATTTTAGAAGGATATAAAGTCGCAGATAAAATGGCTGAACACGGTGTGGGAGGCTCCACTTTTTCTGATTGGTGGGCTTATAAAAATGAGGTAAAAGATGCGATTCCTTACAATGGCGCAATCATGCACAATGCCGGGGTCACTGTAGCGTTCAACTCTGACGATGCCGAAATGTCTAGGCGTCTCAATCAGGAAGCGGCTAAGGCTGTAAAATACGGAGGTATATCTGAAGAAGATGCATGGAAATTTGTGACTCTTAATCCCGCTAAACTACTACATCTGGACGATCGTGTAGGAAGTATAAAAGTAGGAAAAGATGCAGATCTAGTGCTGTGGTCCGATCATCCCATGTCCATTTACGCAAAAGCAGAAATGACAATGATTGAAGGGACAGTATACTACGATGCGGCTAGTATTGATTCAAAAATTGCAGCAATGGAAGAGGAAAAAAGAATGCTGTTTGGTCAAATGCTAATGGCAAAAGAAAAAGGGGCAGACACACAAGCTCCTCCTAGCGAAGTAAAAAGAGAATTTACCTGTGAAACTTTAGACTAAAAACACCATGAAAAATTATATTTTACTATTTATTTTAAGCCTTAGCACTACGCTTATAGCGCAACAAACCCCTGCGGATCCCCAAAAACAAACCATACTCATTACCAATGCAGTAGTGCATACGGGTACTGGAACAGTTATAGAAAACGGTGCTGTTGGGTTTGAAAAAGGTATCATCAATTTTGTTGGGGATGCTGATGAAGCCCCAACTTACCAAAAAACTATAGATGCGAAAGGAAAACACCTTTATCCAGGGTTTATTGCAACCAATGCAAGCCTTGGACTTGCCGAAGTAGATGCCGTACGGGCTACAGTAGATTTAGATGAAATTGGAGATTTTTTGCCTCATATTAGAACAGCTATTGCCTATGATGCAGAATCTAAAATCGTAGAAAGTATGCGTCCAAACGGAGTTCTTGTTGCCCAGGTAACTCCAAGAGGAGGGTTGATCTCAGGAAGCTCCTCTGTAATGCAACTCGATGCATGGAACTGGGAAGATGCTCTTGTGAAAGCAGATGAAGGTATTCATTTGAACTGGCCCAATCCCTATTCCAGAGGACGCTGGTGGCTAGGTGAAGACCCTTCTTTAAAATCGAATAAAAACTACTCTGCTGAACTACAAAAAATCATCTCCTTTTTTGAAAATGCTCAAGTTTATGATTCTGAAAAAAACCGAATGCATCTTCCTTACCAATCGATGAAAGGCTTATTCAGTGGAGAAAAAACATTGTATTTACATGCAGAAGACGAAAAACAAATAGTTGATGGTATTAGTACTTTAAAACAAATAGGAGTTTCGAAAATTGTCCTTGTAGGAGGAAATGAAGCTGCTGAACAAATCAGTTTCTTAAAGGAGTACAACATCCCCATAATCGTTTCAAGACCACATAGACTGCCTGATAATGAGGATCATCACCCCAAGGCTGCCTTTCAACTTGCATCGAAACTCGTAAATTCAGGACTTTTGGTCAGTATTGATGTCAGCGGTAGAATGGAGCGTATGTATACTAGAAACCTTCCGTTTTACGCTGGAAGTTTTGCTGCCTACGGTATGGATACAGAAGTTGCACTTCAGTTAATTACACTAAATCCGGCAAAAATTTTAGGTATCGATGAAGAACTAGGAAGTTTATCCGTTGGGAAACAGGCTACTCTTTTTCTCTCTGAAGGTGACGCTTTGGACATGCGGACAAATATTATTCACCATGCTTTTATCCAAGGTCGTGAAATCAGCCTTGAAACGCATCAAACAGAGCTTTGGAAACGCTATTCTAATAAATACAACAAATTAAAATAAAGGGCTGTAAAGGACATGAAAATTGATTAAACTCTCTACAATAAAAGTCCAATTTCAATCAATTGTTAATTTTTTAAACCTTGCTTGTAGCATAGTTATACTCAGTAGGTTTCTCTGCTAAAAGAATATAAAATATTAATACATCGTTATTTGGAATGTGGTTTTTTACTTTAGATAAAAAAAAGTTTGTTATACTATTGACACTTTTTGGTGTTCTAGTAAATGCACAATCCGAAGAAAGAACAGTTCTTGTTAAAAAAATCAACCAAGAAATAGTTTTAGATGGTATCCTAAATGAGCAGGCTTGGGATCGAGCTGATAGCGCTAAAGATTTCTGGCAATTGTTTCCTACTGATTCACTCAAAGCAGAGGATACTACAGTGGTCAAATTACTTTATAATGACACGCATATCTATATAGGTGCTACAGCAAAAAGTTCTGTAGGAAGTGACTTTATAGTCAGCTCACTGAGACGAGATTTTAGCGCCCGTTCCAATGATAATGTTACTGTTCTGTTTGACACCTTTAGGGACGGACAAAATGCTTTTCTTTTTGGCGTCAATGCTTATGGTGTTCAGAGGGAAGGCCTGGTATCTGAACGTGGTGCCAGTATTAATGGATTTAATCTCACTTGGGACATCAAATGGCAGTCGGCAAGTAAAAAATACGACGATCGTTTTGTGTTGGAAATCGCCATTCCATTTACATCATTAAAATATCCGGAGGGGAGTCAGAAATGGGGGTTTCAATCCTACCGTTACGACCTTCAAAATAACGAAAGAAGTATATGGACCAATGTAGATCAAAACCAAATTCCTATCAATATCGGCTATTACGGTGAGTTGGTCTTTGAAGAACCCCTTAAGAAAAATCGAACCCCCTTATATCTTATTCCTTACATTAATGGTCTTACAGCTAAAGATTTTACGAGCAATAGCAGTGACAATACCTTTTCAACAGGAGGTGATCTTAAAGTTGCCATTGGCACAGGCTTAAATTTGGATGTAACTCTAAACCCCGATTTTTCGAATGTAGAGGTGGATGATGTGATTACCAATCTGACACGTTTTGAAATTTCCCTACCCGAAAAAAGACAATTTTTTATTGATAATGGAGATCTTTTCGGCAGCTTTGGAAGCTTTAGGGATGCTATTCCCTTTTTCTCACGACGTATTGGTATTGCGAGAAATGCTGATGGTAGTTCAATACAGAATGCCATATTAGGAGGGGTAAGACTCAGCGGTAAACTAAATGATGACTGGAGACTAGGTTTTCTAAACATTCAAAATAGAGAAGACCTCAGCAATCAAATTGCGTCCAATAACAATGCTATGTTTGCACTACAGAGAAAGGTTTTTGGTCAATCTCAAGTGGGCATTTTTATGGTAAATAGACAAACCTTCAAAGACTATGATTTCCTAGAAGAAGACGATGCCTATAACAGAGTCATCGGCTTGGACTACAACCTTGCCTCAGCAAACAACAGGTGGATTGGAAAATTCTATACCCACAAATCGTTTCAGCCCGATGATCAAGAAGGGAACCTCTCCAGTTTTGCTTCCCTATTATACAACACAAGAATTTGGCGATTTTATTCCAATTGGGTCTATGTAGATCGTGACTTTCGGTCGGATTTGGGTTTTATTCCTAGAACGGGTATCATCAAATCGGGTACGAGTGCACAACGTACCTTTTACCCCAAATCTGGAATTGCCAATTCACACAGTTTTCGCATACTCAATTTAATGTGGTTTCAACAAAATTTAGATTACCAAAAAACAGACCACAATTTTGAAATCAACTATACCTTAGAATTCAAAAAACAAGCTCAGCTGGAGTTTGAGTTTAGTAGTCAATACATTTATCTTTCAAACAGCTTTGACCCCACACGATCTTCTGACGCTACTCCTCTTCCAGGAAATACAGGATATCGGTTTAGCGACTGGAGCCTCAATTACCAATCCAATTTAGCCAATCCGTTTATATTTACCTCTGAAGTTTCTTATGGAGGGTTTTTTAATGGTACTCGTTTTTCTTATAGTGGAAGTACAGGTTATCGTTTCCAACCCAAAGTGATTTTAAGCTTACAATGGGATTACAATCGCATCAACCTTCCGAATCCTTATGCTTCGGCTGATTTGATTCTGGTCCGTCCGAAATTTGATGTAACCTTTAGTAAGAACCTGTTTTGGTCAACTTTAATTCAATACAGCAACCAAACGGATAATTTAGGTATCAATTCTCGGCTGCAATGGCGTTTTGCACCACTATCGGATTTGTATCTGGTCTATAACGACAATTACTTTACACGAGAATTTGGACCGACATTTCGTTCCATCAATTTAAAACTGACCTATTGGTTAAACCTTTAGTTTTTAGAGCTCTACATTGAGTAATTGCCCAGTTAACTGAATCAATTGAAGTTCTGCTAGCTTGGCTTGATATTTTGAAAGTGCCCGTTGATTTTGAGCGTTTGAAAGGTTGATTTGAGCCTGTCGAAAGGCGATTGAAGTGATAGAACCCAATTGATATTGGGCTTTTGATCGTTCAAAATTATAAGTTGCCGTTTCAACTTGCTTTTTTTGAATTTCAAAAATCTCTTTGGCATTCTTATAATTTTGCTTTGCGTTGTTAAGATCCCGATTAAAACTTAGTTGAGTCTCTTGTTTCAGTAATTCTTGATTTTCAAGGGCTAGCTTGGCATTTTTTACTCGAGTCAAAGTCTTTCCCCCATCGAAAAGATTCCAGCTTAAACTAGCGCCAACCCCTAGAGAATAAGTGGTGTTATTTGTCCCGGGGAAAAAGGCAGAAGCTGGGCTTTTATTCAGGTTCCAACCGTAGGAACCCACCAGTCCTACTGTAGGCAAATAACCGGATTGGCTTATCTTTATGTCGTAAGCATTGATTTGGTTGTTGCGTTCTTGTTTCAACAGGGCAACATTGTTTTGTGCTGCGGTATCTAACCACGTTTTAATTTGTATTTCGGGGACAAAATGAACTTCTAAATCGACACTGTACAATTGTTCTATCGGCTGATTAATCAACAAGTTTAAATCCCTTTTGGCATTATCTAACTGTTGCTTTACTTGAAGAAGGTTTATACTGTCATTAGTAACGTCTACTTGAGCGTTGAGTACTTCCAGTTTATTGCCTTGCCCAAAAGCAAAAGCACTTTCAGCCCGTTTTCTTCTGTCTTGAGAGATTTCCAAATTATCTTGAAAAACACGACTGGACTCCGTAAGCTGAGCAATATTGAAATAAACCTCAAAAAGCTGTAAAATGGTAAATTCTATAGTTTCTCTGAGCTGTAATTCACTCAGTGCATATTGTTCTTTGAGTCGCTTGTAGGTATATCTTCTACCCAAACCATCGAACAAGGTATAATTTAAATTGATCCCTGCATTGTAACGTTCAGATTCCTGATCGTTAAAGTTTCTATTGGGTAGCGGTTGTCCTTGATCATCTACCTGACCCGGAAAGGCTATTTCAGCATCGGATGTAGAGTAATTACCTCCTCCAGAAAGGGAAACTGTGGGGAGATAACCCGAATTTAATATCCCACTGTTATTCTTGACAATCTGGGTGGTATTTTTAGAAACTTGGATTCCAAAATTTTGCTCCAAAGCCAAGGTCAGTGCCTGATCCTTAGTTAGTTTTTCTTGTGCTTGTAAAGACCCTAAAACACACAATAGAAGAAGAGTAGTTAGTTGAATTATTCTCATGCTTTGTTCTTTTTTGGTCCCTCTGATTGTTTCCTTTTTTCCTCCTCTACTTTTTCAATCACAGCTCTTTCTACAGTCTCTTGGTTAGGATACTCTCCCGAAACAAGCCACTTAAAAATTACTTTTACTTGATTGTTTAATGACAAGAAAATGGGAAGCATCACCAATGTCAATAAGGTTGCAAAAGCAATTCCATAAGAAACGGAAATAGCCATTGGTTTAAGAAACTGTGCCTGCCTACTTTTTTCTAAAATCAGAGGAGTCAGACCTGCTACTGTAGTGGCAGAAGTTAAAAAGATGGCTCTAAATCGTGATTTACCAGCATCAATCAATCCTTCATTAAAAGTGAAACCTTCTTTGAGGTTGTTGTTGAATTTTCCTATTAGAACCAGACCGTCGTTTACCATAATACCGATGAGGGCAATAACACCTAGCAAGGAAAGTATGTTGACAGGAAACCCATGAATCCAATGACCCCAAGCTACCCCCGTAAGACTAATAGGTACTAATAAAAACAACAAAACAGGCTGTGAAAAACTTCGGAAGGTAAAAGCTATTGTCATATAGATTAGAATGAGAATTGGAATACCTGCAGAGGAAAGTGAGTTAATCAATTTAAATGCTTCACGGTTTTGACCTTCATAAGAAGCACTTACTGAGGGATGTCGTTCTTGTATTTTAGGCATAATATTGGTTCTGATGTCATTCATTACATCAGTACCTGATGTTTCTTCTGCGTCTTTGAGGTCTGCAGAAACTTGGATTTCTCTTCTCCCGTCCAAATGGTTGATCAAAACATCCCCTCTTTTAATAGAATAAGTAGCTACTTCTTTTAACGCCACTAAGTTTCCATTGGGCAGGTCAATTTTCATATCTTCCAATTGGGTGATTGATGAACGATCTTCTTTTTTATACCGAACCCACACCCGAATTTCATCTTGTCCACGCTGAAAGCGTTGTGCTTGTACACCGAAAAAACCCGCTCGCACACGGCTCATTACATACTGCAAATCCAAACCTAAAGCATACGCATTGTCTTTTAATTTCAAGGTGATCTCTTTGATTCCAGCAGGGTCATTGTCTTCAATGTCTTTTAAAAGAGCATTCGAATTTAAAGCCTCTTTAAGCTCTGTTTTGGCTTGTTTTAACTCATTGATATTATTAGATAAAAGTGATACAGATACAGGTTTTCCACCAAAATTTGCGCCTGACCCGTATACAATACTTTCAACACCTATCACCTGCCCTACTAATTCTGAAATTCGAGTAGAAACCATGCTGGCGCGAATAACATCTGGACGTTGTTCCCCAGGTAGAAGATTGATTGTCAAATTTGCTCTAGATGCACCATTACCCAGCGTCTTGATTGTATTGACAAATAATTTTTTCCCTGTCCCTTTGAGGTATTGTTCTGAAAATTCTTCATTGACTAGTTTTGAGGTTTTTTCAATATGTGTAATTATGGAATCCGTGATTCGTTCATTCGTACCATTAGGCATGACCAATTCAATCGAAATTCGGTCGGATGCAATCGTTGGGAAGAAGGACGTTCTAATTATACCACCTCCAAAAGAACCTCCAGTCAATATAAGCATAGCCAGAAAAACAGAAATGACTAAAAATCGATTGTTTAAAGAAAAAATCAAAACGGGTGAATAGATCTTATCTCGGAATGATTTCATAAATCGATCTCCGATACGGTTAAACTCTCTGAGCTTTGCAAAAATTTTAGCCAACAGGGTTTGGGGTTCTTTTTTATTTCTTATTAAAGCTTTCGAATGGGCCAAATGCGCTGGTAAGATCACCAAAGCTTCTATCAGCGATACAAGTAGTGTCAACATAACGACTACCGATACCTCACCAAAAAATTCACCTATCCTTCCGTCTAAAAACAAAAAGAGTGCAAAAGCTAAAATTGTAGTGATGATTGCAGAAACCACGGGTGGAATCACCTCCAATACGCCATCTATTGCAGCTCGATAAGGTGTTTTCCCTTTTTCATAATGTTGGTAAATGTTTTCTGCTATAACAATTCCATCATCAACCAAAATACCAATTACGATGATCATTCCAAAAGTAGAAAGCACATTGATGGTCACATCAAACATAGGCGCAAAAATGAACATTCCTAGGAAAGAAACCGGTAAACCAAAGGCTACCCAAAAAGCCAATCTTGAGTTTAAAAAGAGAGATAAAAAAAGAAGGACCAGCAACATTCCTTGAAGAATATTCTCGATCAAAAGTTTATTTCTTTCCGTCAGTGTTACGGAAGCATCGTTTAATATTTCCAAATGAGCATAGTTGTTTTCACCATTGAACGCAGCAATATAATTTCGAACGGCTTCTGCAGAAGAGATAACGTCTTCAGAATTTGTAGAGTTGACACTAATATTTACCAATACATCCTCTTCCAGAAAACTTCTGTTTGGAGTTTCAGAAAAACGGTCTTGAATAAGGGCTACATCTTTGAGTAAAATTTGCGTACCGTTTGCTAAGGACACTACCTCTATGTTTGCCAATTCGTCTGCATAGTAAAATTTGTTGTTTGCTCGAATCAAAAACTCTTCGGCATTGGTTTTAACACGTCCTCCTGTAACGATAATATTTGATCTAGAAACCGCCTGAGCAACGGAAGCAAAACTAAGCCCATAGGCCAGTAGTTTATTTTCATCTACAGCAATTTCAATTTCTTCATCTGGGTAGCCCGTTACATTTATCTGAGAAATCCCCGGTAGGGCTCTTAAGTCATTTTCTACCTGCCTTCCTATTTTCTTAAGCTCCAAAAGCGTGGTGTTCTCTGCAGTAAGTGCAAAATTGATAGTGGACCGAACAGGCTCCTGTTTTGAAACGACAAGAGGTTCCATACCCGTAGGATAACTCGGAACACGATCTACCGCATTCTTGACTTCCAAAAGCATAAAATTGATGTCCAATTCTTTTTCTACCTCAACGGTGATCGAACCTGAATTTTCTCTGGAAACAGAAGTCACACGTTCAACCCCAACCAGTCCTTTTAGATTGTCTTCAATTTTAAGGATGACACCCTCCTCAATTTCAGCCGGGGAGGCACCAGGATATGTTACAGCAATTTGAACAATATGAGATTCTGTAAGCGGGAAAAAAGATGATTTAAGGGATTTTACACCCAGCGTACCAAATAATAAAAATGCAATGATAATGATGTTTACCGCTACGTGATAGCGGATAAAATAGTTGATTATTTTTTTCATTGTACTGCCTTAATTGTTTTGTTGAAAAGGAACCGCTTTAATCTCCATACCCGGATAAGCTCCTATCAAAGGCTGCGCGATGAGTTCCTCACCGTCTTTTAATCCTTTAATAATTGCTAAGGTTTCTGTAAAATGGATTGGGGTTACTTTGCGTAAAACCAATTTGTTATTTTCTACTACATAGAGCTGTTCTGAACCGTTTATCAATCCGCGTTCTACAGCAAAAACATCTTCAAAAGCAAGTGCATCTATAGCGGCTTCCATAAACATACCCTCTTTAAGGGCTGGGTCCTTTACGCGTATATAAACTTCTACCGCTTGGGTTTGGCTGTTTACTTTGGCGTTGATTCTGCTCACAACTCCTGTATAGTTTTGATTCGTATCGATTGACCTCAAAGCTACAGATACTCCAGTACCAATATTAGTTATATAGGATTTGGGCAATGCAACCATGAGTTCATAATCTCCAGGTGCTATAAATTCTCCCAACTCTTGCCCTGGTCGGATAAGAGATCCCTCTGTGGCATTTGCGCTGACTAATACTCCCTTAAAGGGAGCTTTAATTTGATAAAAAGTCAGAGTCTGTTCCAAGTTTTGAAGGGTGTAAAAAGAAGAAATAATTCCTCTACCCGATACAAAAAGACGAACCTTTTCTCCCATTTCAGGTAATTGAGGGGTAGGTTGTTCCAAATCAAAAGCCTTGAGATAATTGCTCCATTGGATATAGGCCTCTGAAAAATCCAGCTGAAGATCAGGTAAAACAGAAGTTATTTGATTGTACAATACCGCACGCTGCGCAATGACATTTGCACGAAATTCTGAAGCTTCTATTTTGGCGATTGTTTGACCCGCACTGTATTTTTGTCCCGATTTAAAAAGCGGTTGTATGGTTTGCATCACGCCTTGAACTCGTGCAGTAATCTGTATTCGTTTAAACGCTTTCAAAACTCCATTGGATGGGATTTGAACTTGATAGAGCCCATTTTTTACTTGAAGAGTATATACCTCTTTTAGCGTGTTTTCAGCTTTTCTTCTCGGTGGAGGATTACCATCGATGATTTTGTTTGAGATTTGAATTGAAAGTAGTATAAGAACAAATCCTAATACCAATAGAATCCATTTCCTAATGCTTTTAAGGGAAAAATACTTAGACATTTGTTTAAATATAAAGTGCTTTTTCTCAAATTTTTTGACATAAACTAAAACACTTTTGGAGAGTAAAAGTGTTTAAAAGCCAGAAGTTGAGATTTTGTTTAACAGTTTTTTGCGAAGCTATAACTATATTTTGGATTAATCTATTTGCGAGCTGAACGTATAAAATTTTACAGCACAATTTATTGACAAAAAATTACCTCCTAAGTTTAAATTATTCCTATATTTTAATTTTAAATCTGTTTTCAATGTCGATACTTAAATCCCTTTGGAATGAAATTGTTGGGTTTTTTGGTATTAACCAGTTTATAGAACTCATTCAGCAAAATGACTACAGTCTTTTTTTGACTTATGAAGGAATCGTAGCACTAGTCGTACCCATCATTCCATTTCTTATTTTTCTAGAACTCATTTTAGGCTTTGTCTATAAAAAACCTCAAACAAAGGTGTACAAAGTGATTTTTCTAATCTATTTGTTTAATCGAATTGTCGGAAGGTTCATTTCCATTGGAATAGTTGCCTTTTGTATCGGAGCACTACAGCAATTCGCACTGCTTGAAACCTCTATGACGTGGTACTGGTTTATTTACGGTTATGTGGTTTGGGAATTTGCCCATTTTATTTATCACTTTTTGGCGCATAAGGTGCGTTTGTTTTGGTGCCTTCATGCAACGCATCACAGTCCCGAGGAAATGAACTTGAGTGTCACCCATGCTCATTTTATTCTTGAAGCACCCTATGCAGATTTTATACGGACCTCTATTTGTATCCTTTTCGGAGTTGAACCCATCTTGTTATTCACTATAATGTTTGTTGATGGAACCTATGGAGCCTTCATTCATGTTGGAGAAAATCTTGTAAAAGATGCCCGGTTTGGGTTTTTGAACAAACTTATACTCACGCCCTCACACCACAGGGTACACCATGCAAGAAACCCCCTTTATTTGGACACCAATTATTGTAATCTTTTAAATATTTGGGATCGCATTTTTGGAACTTACCAAGAGGAGGACCCCAGTCTTAAAATTGATTATGGTATAACGAGGTCCATCAATTCAGGGAATTTTATTGATGTTTATTTTGGAGAAATCATTCATTTGGTTAAAGACGTATATCGAGCACCTGGTTTACTCAACAAAATCAAATATGTATTTTTTGCCCCAGGGTGGAGTCATCAAGGGGATTACCAAACTGCAAAAAAAATAAGAGCGGCCTATTTAAAAAAAACGGCCTCGCTTTCTTCAAATTAAACTTAACTTCGGCTCATTAATTTTTTATAAACTAAAGAATGAGTTTAAACAATAGAGATATAAGTAATAAAGTAAGAGTAATTCACAGATATCTAGGATTTTTCTTAGCAGGCATCATGTTTATGTATGCATTAACTGGTATAACTCTTACCTACAGGACTACTGATACATTTAAAAAAGAAATCAAATTTGAAAAAATTGTAGAGAAAGGGCTGGAGCAACCTCCTCAAATAAAGGGAGCTAAAGAGATCAAATACAACAAAGAAACAGGTGAACTGACTTACTTTTTAACTCAACCTCCAAAGCTCTTAGGGATGATGGAAAAAATGCACAAGGCGACCAACAACTCTCCCCTTTACTATTTCAATCTCTTTTTTGGAGTAGCCTTACTGTTTTTTGTGTTTTCAGCCTATTGGATGTTTTTACCTCAAACGGATATTTTTAAGAAAGCCATCTATTTTACACTTGCAGGGATAGTGCTTTCTGCAATCATGATACTCGTGTAATTCTGGTTTATATGTACAAAAAAAGCCCCCCAATTACTGGAAAGCTTCTCACTGGTTGTAAACATTGGATTTATCCAATCTAACAACACACAACATCTTCAATAAGAGCGGTCTGGACGGGACTCGAACCCGCGACCCCATGCGTGACAGGCATGTATTCTAACCAACTGAACTACCAGACCTCATTTGGCGTGTGCAAATAT
>Ga0181577_10000332_pt1 | contig 37888 bp, 34 predicted proteins | sample 101ome_21_FD_132468 | JGI IMG/M metagenome (GOLD analysis project Ga0181577, IMG submission 132468) | Coastal salt marsh microbial communities from the Groves Creek Marsh, Skidaway Island, Georgia - 101413BT metaG (megahit assembly) | ecosystem: Environmental > Aquatic > Marine > Intertidal...
CGGCGATCACGATCCCGAGGAGGATGCCCGACAGCGCCAGACCGGCTGCGACGAGCGCCAGCTCCTGTCGCCGGCGGGCCGGCAACCGGTCGAGTGCATTCGGTTCGTGCGACACGACCCACGCCTCTTCGTTCGAGTAGTCGGGTTGCCAACCAAGCATCCGAAGCCGATCGTTGGCGACCACCCACGAGTGGCTGGTGTACGGCACGATCCCTGGCGGGATGGGCGACAATCCGGCCCGAGAACGGAGCGCAGCGATGCCCCGGGCAGCCCAACCAGGCACCCGGATACGCGCGGTCGGCCCCTCGAGATCGGCCAGTGAATCTGGCGGGATCCAGCCATCAGGCGCAACGTTGGCGACACCGTCGAATCGAGCGGAGATGACCGTCGAGATCGCCCCGGCCAGATCATCGACGTGGAGATATTGCACCGGAGGGTCCCCCTCGGCCGCAATCCCGATTCGCGCTGCGTGAAGCACGCGAGCAAGCTGGCCGAGGGCATCGTCGGCGACGAGCGCCGTCGGGCGCAACACCGACACCACCCGGCCGGGCGCGCGACCCCATTCGAGGGCGAGCTGTTCGACCGCAGCCCGCACACTCGCCCACCCGAAGTCAGGGTTGGGTCGAACCATCGCCTCCTCGGTGAGAGGAACAGGATTACCGACCCACGCGCCGTAGACCATCGCTGTCGAGAGCACCACCATGTGCTCGACCCCCACCTCGGTTGCGGCATCGAGCACCCGTCGCAAAATCGCGAGCTCCAGATCGTCGGCCGCCGGATCGTCGACATCGGGGGTCACCGTCGTGGCGAGGTGGACGACTGTGGCGGCACCGGCGAACACCGAGCTCAAATCGTCAACCGCCAGGTCGACGATCTTGACGTCCACACCCTCACCAGCACCAACCACCACCCGGTCGACCGCCCGGATGTCGACCGCTTCCAGATCGCGCTCGAGTCGACGCATGACGCGCGTCCCGACAGCACCCGCTGCGCCCGTGATCACAACGGTCACTGGGACACACACCTGCGCTCGGAAAGGCGACCGCTGCCGAGGAACGAACTTGCCACGCCCCTACGATGCCGTCATGAGCGACGGAGTGCCACCCGACGACCTCGGCGGCATGGGCTTTTTGAACGACCTGATGAGGCTTGTGCAAGCCCAGGCCGGAGGAAACAACGAAATCGTCCGCCAGCTCGCTCACACGACCGCCAACGAGGGACGGTCCGAACCGAACATCGACCCAGCTGATCGGATCGCCGTCGAACAACTCGTTCGGATCGCTGAACTTCAGGTTGCCTCGACCACCGGACTCCTGAGCGGTTCCACCGGCGTTTCGGTCGACGTGGGGAACCGTTCGCAATGGGCCGATCGCACGATCAACGATTACCGACCCCTCTTCGAGCACCTGTCATCGGCACTCGTCAGCGGTATGGAGCCGCCGAGCGACGAGGTGTCCCCCAACGACCCCTTTGCCGCCATGATGGCCAACCTCAGCCAGGCGATGGGACCGATCATGCTCGGCATGATGACCGGCTCGATGGTCGGCCACCTTGCTCGCCGGTCCCATGGCGGGTACGACCTCCCCGTCCCACGCCCGATCGGCGAGCCGGTGCTGGTCCTTCTCCCCAACGTCGATGACTTCGGCCGAGACTGGTCACTCGATCGTGACGATCTTCGGCTCTGGGTCTGCCTCCACGAGGTGACGCATCAGGCGGTGTTCAGCGTCGAGCATGTGCGTCGACGCGTCACCGATCTTCTCGAGCGCTACGCGAGCGCGTTCGATACCGATCCCGAGCGCATCGGACGGCAGTTCGGTGGGCTCGACCTCTCAGCGGGTCCCGATGCGCTCGCTGGACTCCAGGACACGCTCGGCGATCCGGAGGTGCTGCTGGGAGCGGTTCGATCACCCGAGCAAGAGGCGATCCAACCCGAACTCACCGCCATCATCGCGGCGATCACGGGCTACGTCGACTGGGCAATGGACTCCATCGGCGAAACGCTGATCGGTTCGTATTCGATGATCACCGAGGCGCTCCGTCGTCGCAGGGTCGAGGCTGCTGCTGGTGACCGATTCGTCGAACGGATCCTCGGGCTCCACCTCAACGCCGAACAGTACGATCGGGGCACGGGTTTCACGGCAGGTGTGCTCGAACGGGCCGGCACCGATGGCCTGAGCCGGCTCTTCGACAGCGCAGAAACTCTGCCCACCCCGGCAGAGGTCGATGCGCCAGGGCTGTGGTTGGCGCGGATCGACCTACCGAGTTGAATCGGGCCGCTCGTCGTTGCGAGCCGGCAGTGAACCGGGCTGCTCGAACTCGACACCTTCGACCGATGACACGATCGGCTCGATCACACCCCAGTGGACGGTGTAGTGCTCGGTGCCGGCCGGGGCTGCAGGCTGCGACGGCCGCAGATCTTCGAGGCTGAGTTCGCCACCGAGGCCGTCACCTTCGCTTCCCGAGGCGATCTCGTGCCGTGCATCAGCTGCTGTCGATGCGGTCGATGCCGCACGTGTTTCGGCGTCTTGCCTTCGCATTCGACGGGTGCCGTTGCGGACAAAGGCCAAGGACATCGCAGACGTGACCGGTCGGCCGAGCGCAAATGACACGAGGGCGACCAGGGCAACCAACGCCACACCGGTTCCCCCTACGGCGAGATTCAGCGGAATCACGGCCGGAATGAACGCGCCGACAACCCAGGCGAACTGGAACCGCGCCTCGAAGCGGGCAAAGGAACGCCCGTAATTGACGTCGGGCGCAGCACGCTGCACGAGTGAGTCGAAGGCGAGCTTTCCCGTGGCTGCGCCGGTGGCGACCACGAACGACAGCACAGCGGCACCGAAAAGATCGAACGAAAACGCTGCGAACAGCGCTGCTGCGACGATGGCGGCCAGCACCGTCTGCAGCATCCGCTCCTCGGGGATGCGTTGGCGAACGGTGGGAGCGATGCGGGCGCCGAGCAGTGCGCCGACTCCGGCGAGGACGAGCACCACCCCGAAATGCCAGACCGGCGCAGCTGGGTCCCCCGTGATGTCGATGCCGCGCGCTGTGGCGGTGGCACCGCCCGCTGCCGACCCCAGGGTGCTGATGTCGATGCCCTCGGACCCTCCGCGAAACTCGAACGCCAACAGGAACGCGACGAAGCCCACGATGCCGCGCAGGCAGGCGGTGGCGTACGCCGCCAAAAGAATCGGGGTGTCGCGCAGTTCGGCTTTCTCCAGCGACGAGGTCGACTCGGCAGCCACGACAACCCCGGGCAACTTCGTCGCGAGTACCGCCGTCACCGCAAATCCGGCCACGGCCAACCCGGCAGCGAACTCGGGACCGCCGACCAGTGAGAGCCCACCGGCCACTGTTGCGCCGACCATGCTCGAGACGGCACTCAGCAACGCAAGCCGACTGTTTGCGCTGACGAGATCGTGCTCGGAGCGGACCAGCGCCGGCACAACTGCGCTCTTTGCCACCGAGTAGCCCTTCTGAAAGACGAGGATCGCAAAGGCAATGGGAAACAGCCACAGCGAGTCGATGTTGCTGAGCATCAGGAACGCCAGGACCGCTCGGACGGTGGCGGTCGCGATGATCATCAAACGCCGGCCGCCCCTGGTCCGGTCGATGGCCGGGCCCAGCAACGGTGCGACGATCGCAAACGGAGCCATCGTCAACGCGAGGTAAAGCGCAACCCGGCCGCGAGAATCATCGGGGCTGATCGAAAAGAAGATCGACCCGGCGAGGGTGACTGCGATTGCGGCGTCGGAGGCGGCACCAAGGGCATGGACACGAGCAAGCCGCATAAAGGGCGAGACGATGAACGCTTCCGCCCCGCGCTGGTCCGACTTCGGTGAGCGCATCGGACGCCAGCCGTCGGAGGTCACGTCCTCACTGTAGGGGATGCGATCGCTGCGGCGATCTCGTCGAGCAGGTCCACGTCTCGCTGATACGAAAGGGATGCTCGAGCCGACTCGAGATCGAACCACGCAACGGCGTCGACCTCCTGATTGGGAACGAACGAGCCACCGTCGACCGTCATCATCCAGTACACGACCGCCTTTCGGTTGCGTTGGGCATCGCGATAGGTGACCAGCGGCAAGCGAGCACCGGTCGAGCACACAAACCCCGTCTCTTCCTCGACCTCACGGCGTGCGCACCGGCGCAGTGTCTCACCCGGGTCGAGTTTGCCCTTCGGGAATGTCCAGTCCCGGTGGGTTGGCCGATGCACGAGCAGCAGCTCGATACCGGCATCACTGCGGCGCCAGACAACTCCACCGGCGGCCCAGACCTCGACCTCGGGGTGTTGCGCAGGCAGCCGAACGGAAGCGTTAGCCATTCGTCCGCGCTCGGGCGAGGTCTTGCAGCCGAACCTGCGAATCGATCGCAGCCGGGCCACGACGCTTGGTCCACACACCAATACCGTCGAGCGTCCATGCGAGTCGATCGTCGTCGAGTCCGACATCGATGATCTCGTTGACCCGGTGCTGAGATTCTCGATCGTCGACCCGGACCATGACCTCCACCCGACGGTTGAGGTTGCGGCTCATGAGATCGGCCGATCCGATATAGGTCACCCGCTCACCTGGGCCATTGCCGTTGAAGAACGTGAAGACGCGCGAGTGCTCGAGGAAGCGGCCCACGATCGACCGAACGCGAATCCGTTCGGACAGGCCAGGAATGCCCGGACGGAGGCTGCACTGGCCCCGAACGATGAGATCGATGTCGACGCCGGCCTGTGACGCCTCGTAGAGCTTCTCGATCATCGGTGCATCGACGAGGGCGTTCATTTTCATGATGATCCGACCGCGACCCGATGCGATCTCACCGTCGATCAGCGCCTCGAGTCGCGGGCGCAGTTGATCCGGGGCCACGAGGAGCGTGTCGTATTCGATTTCACGGCCGTAACCGGTCAGATGATTGAAGAGGTGCGCAAGATCGTCGCCGACCTGCGGGTTGGCCGTGATGATCCCGATGTCTTCATAGATCCGAGCGGTGCGGTGGTTGTAGTTGCCGGTGCCGACGTGGCAGTACCGCCTGATCCCGTCCACGTCCTCCCGCACCACCATGGCGATCTTCGTGTGGATCTTGAGTCCGAGCAGACCGTACGCCACGTGCACGCCGGCTTTTTCGAGCCGGCGAGCCCAGCCGATGTTGGCCGCCTCGTCGAACCGTGCTTTCAGTTCGACCAGAACAGCGACCTGTTTGCCTCGTTCGGCGGCGTTGATCAATGCATCGACGATGGGGCTGTTGGACGCCGTGCGGTACAGGGTGATCTTGATGGCAAGGACTTTTGGATCGGCTGCCGCCTGACGAATGAACTCGACGACGGAACGGCTGAACGACTCGTACGGATGGTGCACGACGATCTCGGCCTTCCGGATCTCCGCGAAGAGATCGAGGGGCTCATCATCGGCTTCGAGACGACGGTCGCGCACCCCTTTCCACGCCGGGTAACACAAGTCAGGACGCCCGATGTCGGCGATCTCGGACAGCGACGTGAGATCGAGGGGCGCATCGTTGGTGTACAGCGCAGGGGCTTCGAGATCGAACTCGCGCATCAGCAAGTCGACGACCTCCTCACTCATGGCGGAATCGATCTCGAGGCGAGTCGCACGCCCGAACCGACGGCGCCGAAGCTCGAATTCGACCGCGGACAGCAGATCCTCGGCTTCGTCGAGGGTGTCGGAGAGATCGGCATTGCGCGTGACACGAAACGGGTGATGTTCGACGATTTCCATACCGGGAAAGAGTTCGTCGAGGTGTGCTGCAATCACCTGCTCGAGCGGCACGTACCGATGGTCCTCACCGACTCGGGTCCACCGCAGCAGTGTGTTCGGAACCTTCACCCGAGCAAACAGTTCACGGGACTCGACAGGGTCGCGAACGACGACGGCGAGATTCAACGAGAGGTCGGAAACGTAAGGAAACGGGTGTCCTGGGTCGACGGCGAGCGGTGTGAGAATCGGGAAGATCCGATCCCGAAAGTGTTCGGTCAGTCCAAGCCGCTCAGCATCGGTGAGATCCCGCCATTCGACGAGCTCGATACCGGCGGCCATCAACTGCGACACGATCGAGTCCTGCAAGCGTCGTTCCTGCTCGGCGACCAACGAACGCACGACGTCGCGGATCATGGCGAGCTGCTCGCCGGGAAGAAGACCATCGGGAGACGGCGACGTGACCCCAGCCGCAGCTTGATCGAACAATCCCGACACGCGGACCTGGAAGAACTCGTCGAGGTTGCGCGAGAAGATCGACAGGAAGCGCACCTGTTCGAGCAGCGGCACGTCAGCGTCAGCGGCAAGTTGGAGCACCCGTGCATTGAACGCAAGCCAGCTCAGTTCACGATTGAGAAAGACGGTGTCGTTGTCGTCCCAGCCACCGACTCGGGCAACGACATCCGTCGGCGCGTCGAGCGTGGTCATGTGTGCTCCAACAGCAGCGCTGCACCCAACGCTCCACCGGTATCTCCCAGTCGAGCGGCCACGACCGGCGCGGTCTGGCCTGCAAACGCACGCGCGGCGACTTCTGCCTCGACTCGCTGTCGGAACGGCTCACCGAGCCGTTCCGCAAACCCGCCACCGAGCACGACGCGTTCCACGTCGATCAAGGTGATTGCGGAGGCGATCGCCGCCGAGAGGGCGGAGGCGGCGCGACCGACCAACCGGAGGGTGAGCGGATCTTCCGCCTCGACACCCTCCGCCCACGCCTTCGATTTGAGCCGACCCTTGTGCATGAGGCTCCGCATGAACGCAGATTCCGCAGGCGATGCGACGTCGACCCAGCGTTGGAGTGATCGACGACCCGTGTAGTCCTCGAGTTCACCGCGCCCGACCGGCGCATCATGAAACTGGTCGAAGGCAACGAACGTGTGGCCGATCTCGCCGGCCAGACCGCGAGGCCCCTGCCGGATGCGGCCGTCGAGCACGAGTCCGGCGCCGACACCGGTCCCCGCAAACACGCCGAGGAGATCATCGACACCTCGCCCGGCACCGAGCTTCCACTCCGCCAAGGTGCCGACGTTCACATCGTTGTCGAGCTTGACCGGGCGACCCTCGAGCGCTGCGCTGACCCGTCCAACGACGTCGACGTCGTGACCCCACCCCGGGAGATTCGGTGCAGCCGGCAAGACACCGGAACCAGGAACGACCGGACCGGGCGCGCCGATTCCGACACCGGCGGCACTTCCCGCAGGGTCGACCTTTCGCGCCACGGCGACCATGGCAGCGATGACCGCATCGGGCCCGCCCACGGTGGGCGTTGGCCGCTTGACCTTCGCCAGCACCTCGCCGTTCTCGACCAGGACCGCCATGATCTTGGTGCCACCGAGGTCGATGCCGACCGTTCTCATGGGTGTGTTCCCCGCCGAGGGGCTCAGCCCTCGAGAGGTTCGTCTTCGGGATAGCCGAGATCCCATTCGACGACGATGCGTTCGCGTTCACCATCGCGATTGACACGCTCGCGGTTGCGACGGAACTGGGGATCGTGAGGCGGAAGCAGGAGCAGGCGAGCGTTCACCCGATCGCGAAAGCTGTCCATGACGTCCCGCTCTCCGTAGACGGCTCGAATCTCCCAGTGGGGCGCAGCCGGACCGAGGTACGTGATGGTCGCCTGACCAACCGGAGGCTCCTCGATATCGAGATCGGCGCTGTCACTCATGTGACGAAGTGTAGTGGGGAATCGGTCCAAGATTTCCCGCCCGTGCACCCGTTTTGCCTGAGATCATGGCGAACAGTCGGCCGTTCGCCCTCTGTTACGAAACGATGGCGCGACAAAACACTCCGCTTTACTGCAACTTTCCACCGGATCTGGGCGTAGTACCTCCTGGACAGCGGGCGGTTGGACATCGTTCTGACCAAGGAGATCCGAATGGACACCAACTGGATGGCACGAGGCAACTGCGCCACCCAACACCCTGACACCTTCTTCCCCTCCGATGGCGTCGGCGTCGAAGCCGCGAAACGTGTGTGCGAAGGTTGTCCCGTGCAGGAACGCTGCCTCGAATACGCACTGCGCAATCGCATCGACCACGGCGTCTGGGGCGGCTGCAGTGAACGACAGCGGCGTCGCATCCTGCGGGCCCGACGGCTCGAGGCTGCCGCCTAGGCGCCTCGACGGGGGCGCTGCTTCCCTAGATTCCCAGTCTGAACGGCTCCACGATGGCGTCGGCGACCCCCCGGAGCCGTTCTGCGAGTGTGGCAGACCGTTTCGGAAGCTCGGCCGACGCTGCGTTCATGAAGTCGGACATCGGATCCGTGTCGATGTCGCTCACGATCGTCCAGACGTACCCATCGCCGTCGACCACGGCCACATGACGGGTCCCGATGTCCTTGGCCCACATGTCGTGACCGTCGACAGCGACGATGGAACCACCCATCTCGTCGATGAGCGCGCCGCTGTCGAGTTCACCGTCGAGTCGGAAGACTGACACGATCGAGCCGTCGTCCCCGGCATACACCGCGTGGGTCATGCCGTCCTCGACCTCACCAGCCATCATCTCCATCGTGTCGGGCATCGCCGGCATCGATGTGAGTGAGGTTCCCGAGGATTCGATCGGCATCTCGGCTGCGGCTGCATCATGGCGGGCAATCAGATCGCCGACCGCCGGGAGCGTCGTGTCACCTCCGATTCCCACAACGACGGACACGACGATCGTGAATGATGCCGCTATCGACGCGAACGCAGGAACACGCCGGCGGATCGCCGAACGCAACTCTGGAGAGGGAACCATTCGCTCTGCTGTGTCGAGCATGTCGACTCGTCTGATGAGCGAAGCTCCGGCATCACTGCGGAGTTCGATCGTCGCACTCGAGCGGAGCAGCGATTGAACCGACCGAAGCGAGTCGACCTCGGCCCTGAGCACCGGGTCGGCCGCCAGTTCGGTCTCGACCGCAACCCGTTCTGCATCGACGAGTTCGCCATCGAGCCAGGCGCTGTGTCGTTCGTGGAGGCTCACGCCAGCACCTCCCTGAGCCGAAGTCGGCCCCGGTGGACCCGGCTGCGGACGGTACCGAGCGGCACGCCGAGGTGGTCGGCGATCTCGTCGTAGGTCAAGCCGGCAACATCACACAGCACGACCGCCTGGCGAAACTCGTCGGGCAACGTCGTGAGCGCATCCTGGAGGTGATCGGGCAGCGAGACCATCGCCAACGCTTCGTCGGCCGCCGGCCCGCCCGCCAGCAGCCGATCGGGATCATCGGGAAGATGTGTCTGCGGCCGTCGCTTCCGGCGGCGAGTCTCGTCGAGAAAAACGTTGGTCACGATCCGTGCGAGCCAACCATGCAGTGATCCCGGCGCATACCGCTCCAAGCCGCGCTTCACCCGCAGAAGCGACTCCTGCACAACGTCCTCGGCATCGGGTTGGTTCCCGGAAAGTCGATACGCAACGGTGTACATGAACCCGGCGTGGTCGCAGGCGATCTCCGTCCATGTCGGAACTCGAGCATCGATGTTGTCAGATGCGCGACCCGACGGGATGCCCGACTGCGGCGGGCCCACGGCCCCGAATCAGGCGTCGTCGGTGCCGTCCGACGACCCCTCGGCGAGTCCGTCCTTGAACTCTTTTTGGGCCTGACCCAACGAGCGAGCAAGTTTTGGCAGTTTGGCGCCGCCGAAGACCAGAAGGACGATCACCAAGATGACCAGGAGTTCCGGGGTTCCAAGGTTCATGGATCCAAGCGTAGCCCGAAGCGTACGAGGAGTCCGTGAGCGCTTGGTGAGGGCCTGTCGGTGCGATCAGGCGGTGACGTTCGATGCCTGGGCCGCAGCGGCAGTCCGGGCCAGTGCCCGCTGGCGGCGGATTCGGCGACGCTCTCGTTCGCTCATCCCACCCCAGATCCCGAATTTCTCGCCGTTCTGGAGTGCGTACTCCAGGCAGTCTTCTCGCACGACACACCCGCGACAGACTTCTTTCGCCTCACGCGTGGAGGCCCCGCGCTCGGGAAAGAACAGGTCTGGATCAACACCGAGGCAGTTCGCATAGTCTTGCCAAGACTTTTCCTCTGCTTCGGTTTCGTGGTTCATCGCCATGTGCGTTCCTCCGAGCGTGCGGCGTTGTGACCCCAGTAGGCCCCGCCAGCTGCCACGCGTGTAATTACATCACTGTAACCCCACAGTTGTAAAGGCCGAGATTCGGACCAGCCGCGTTGTTGGGCGGCATCGCCTGCGTTTCGCTCGACGATGGACGCGTCCCGCGCAGCCCTCAGCGCCCGCGCACCAGGCTCCGCTTGTGGTCGACAAAGTCCATCAGGACGTAGTCGCCCAGGTTCTCGTTGGTCGTGAAGAACGCCCGTCCACCATTCATCTTGGAGATCTGCTCGACGAAGTTTTGCAAGTAGTGGGTGACGTCGAGCACGAAGGTGTTGATCCGAATATCTTCCCTCGTGCACTTGGCGACCTCGGCAAGTGTCAGATCGACGGTCTGCTGTGACGGTGGATAATTGAAATAGGGCTGCCCGGACGGCGTGATGTGGGCCGTGGGTTCACCATCGGTGATCATGATGATCTGTTTGGTGCCGGTCTGCTTCGACAGCATCTTGCGAGCGATCTGGAACGAGTGCTGCATGTTGGTCCCGTAGACATAGTCCCAGCTGAGTTCGGGCAAGGTCGCTGCATTGAATTCGCGTGCAACCTCGCTGAAGCTCACCATGCCAAGGAAGTCACGCGGATATTGACTCGAGATGAGCGAATGCAGCGCCATCGTGACCTTCTTGGCCGGCAAAAAGTTGTCGCGCATCGCCATCGACATCGACACGTCGAGCATGAGCACGGTCGACGACCGGACGAGTTGTTCGGTCCGCTCGATCTCGAAATCGTCGGGATGCAGCGTCACCGGCGTCCCACCGCCTGTGCGGGCAACCGCGTTGCGAAGCGTCTTCTCGATGTGAAGGTTGAACCGATCGCCGTATTCGTACGGTTTGGTGTCGAAGTCCCGCTCGTGGCCGGCCCCCGTTTTCTCCAGCGCGTGCTTGCCGAGTGTGTCGGCCGACATGCGTTTGAAGAGTTCTTCGAGGGCCCCGTTGCCGATCTTGCGGATGGCACGCGGCGTGAGCTCGTACTTGCCTTCCTTGTTCTCGATGAGGCCCGACTCTTCGAGCATGCGGGCAAGCTCGGCCATGCGCTCCAGTGATTCCGCCGACTCCTCGCCGAGCAGATCACGAGCCCGATCGATGTCGACCTCGGCGAGCGCACCGGGGTTGGTGGCTCCCCGCAACAGGTTGTCGAGCTGATCGATGTCACCCAACTCACCCATCATGTCCATCGCCGACGGCATGTCGAGCGGGTCGAATCCGTCGAAGTCGTAGGACTGGCCCCAGCCCATCTGTGGGAACTGCTCGCGGAGGTTGTCGGCGAGTTGGCTCATCTGAAACTGGAGGTCCATGTCCTCCATCAGTTGATCGCTCAGCTCCTGCAACTGCTGCCGCTGCTCCGGCGTCATCGAGTTGAGCATCTGCTGCGCCTGCGCCATCCGCTGGGCCATGACCTCGAGCAGTTCGTCGAGCGTCTGAGGGTTCTCGGGGAAGAAATCGCCGAACCGTTCCATGAAGCCGTCGAAATCCGGTTCCTCACCGGCAGCACGCTGCTCGAGCATGTGATTGAGCTCGGCCAACATGTCCTTCATCCGCTGCATGTCTTCCGGTGACATGTCGTTGACGCCTTCGGCGATCTGATCGAGCTGCTGCTGCATGAGCTGCTCGCGCAAGCGGTCCATCAACTCCTCGAACTGCTGCCGAGCTGCTTCGCTCTCGAAGTCGTAGTTCTGCAGCGCCTTGACCTGACCAGCCAGATCGGGCGGCAACATGTCGAGCTCCATGTTCTTCATTGCCGCCGTGTCGTTCTGAAGCTGGGCTTGGCGTTCGTCACCCGATGCCGCACCCCGCTGCGCAAGATCGTCGATCGCCCGGCGTTCCTGATCGACGACGTCGCGGAGTGCGTCGGCAATGTCGTCGTACACGCCACCGAGGTCGTGGTTCTCCAGGATGTCGCGACGCCGCTCCCGCAACCGCTGCATCATGTCGCGAATGCCCTCCATGTCGCGGCCTTCGCGATCGGCCAACCCGTTCTGCATCATCTGACGAAGCGCCGAGTTGACGTCTCCGTGATACAGCAGCTCGTCGGCCATCTCTCCGAAGAGATGATCGGCATCGAGATCGAACCCCGTCTGGGTTCCGTCCCACCGTGAGTAGGTGAAGTGCGCCGGCTCCCGACGGCGGCGATGACGACGGCGCAGGACCATTCCCGGAATGTAGTGGCAGCACCATGGCCCGTACAGGTGGACGTGGCCCTCGATGCCCACGCCGCTCGAATCGGACCGCCCGCGCACCTCGCGCTCGAAGGGCGAAGTGCGTTAACGTTCACTAACCATGACGACGACGAACGAAGCCCCCGACGCCTCGGTGGACGCCACATCGTCCAGCCGCCGTCCGGCCAACCGTCGTGATCTCATTCTCGAGGCCGCCATCGATCTCTTCCATCAACGTGGTTACCCGGCCACGAGCGTCGACGACATCGGGAAGGCGGTCGACGTGTCGGGCCCGGCGATCTACCGCCACTTCTCGTCGAAGGAAGATCTCTTGCTCGAGGCCATCAAGCTGGCGGCCGACGAGGTGCACGCCATCAACGGCCGAGCCCGGGCCGAATCCTCCGATGCACGCGAACTGCTGGCCGGCTACATCCGGGCCTATGTCGACGTTGCACTCGAGCGTTCGGCCCTCATCGCGGTGTGGAACAGCGAAGCCCGTCATCTGAGCAGCGAGCAACGTTCACCGATGAGCCGTCGACTCCGTAGTTGGTCGACCGAGTGGGTCGATGCGCTTCAAGACGCTCGGCCCGAGCTCGACGAGCGTTCGGCCCGGCTCCTCGTCACGGGCGCGATCGGCATGATCACCAGCATCACGACCGCGCGCCCTACCGAGGTCGAGGGGCTCGCCGACTCGATCACGTCGATGGCGCTCTCGACGTTGGACACCCCCGTCGACTGACCAGGAGGTCACCATGCCGATCAACCCAGATGCTGCAGGCACGGTCGGTCCCGAGAACGAGATCAGTTGGACGTCCAAGGACAGCCTCCTCTACGCGCTGGGTATCGGCGCGGGTGCCACCGACCCCACCGGTTTCGAACTCGAGTTCACGACCGAGAACACCATGGATGCCAACGGTGGTGTCAGGCCTCAGAAGGCGTTCCCGACCATGGGCGTCGTGCTGGGTGGTGGTGGCGGCATCAGCTTCGGCGACTTCAACCCGGCGATGCTGCTTCATGGCGAACAGTCGATCACGTTGCACCGAACCATCGCCCCGGCAGGGTCGGCCATCGGGCAGGGCAAGGTGGCGGCGATCTATGACAAAGGCAAGGCTGCGCTGGTCGTCAACGAGACGAATGTGCGAGACCACGACGGCACTCCCCTGTGGACGGCGCGCAGCGGCCTGTTCATCTCGGGCGAAGGCGGCTGGGGCGGTGACCGTGGCCCAGGATCGGACTGGGCACTCCCCGACCGAGAAGCCGACGAGGTGCTCGGCTTCGAAACGCGAAGCGATCAAGCCCTCCTCTACCGACTCAACGGCGATCGCAACCCCCTCCACTCCGATCCGTCGTTTGCAGCCCTGGCCGGATTCGACACCCCGATCCTGCACGGACTGTGCACCTACGGTGTCAGCGGTCGGGCGCTGCTGCATGCCCAGTGCGACAGCGACCCCGATCGGTTCGGTTCGATGAGCGCCCGATTCCGCTCACCGGTCCTTCCCGGCGAACGTCTCGACGTCCACATGTGGGCGGACGGCGACCGCACCCTGTTCCAGACCCGCGTCGGTGACCGGGTCGTCATCGACGCTGGTGTCTTCACCAACCGCTGAGCCGTTCCTGCTCGGCGTCACTGCGTCGGCGGTATCGGCCGAAGGCGTTGCGCCGGCGGCCGACTGGTCGACCTGGGAGCGCGACAGGCGCGTCCCCCCCTCCAACGACGGCGCCGGACTGGCAACCGACTTCCGAGACGATGTCCAGCAGTTCGCTGCACTCGGCTGCAACGCCTGGCGCGTCACGATCGAATGGGCCAGGATCGAACCCGAACCGGGCCGAGTCGACAACGACGCCCTGGACATCTATCGCGACATCCTCGGCGCTGCACACGATGCTGGTCTGGCGAACTGGTTGACCCTGCACTCCACGACCCTTCCGGGCTGGTATCTCGAGGACGAAGGCGGCCACCGGGACGAGACCGCTCGAGGCCGGTTCTGGCAGCGCCACGTCGACCGAATTGCCGAAGAACTCGACGAGTTCGCCGACGGGTTCATCCCGATCGACGACCCGATCGGCTGGGCGGTGCGGGGCTACGCGCTCGGCACCCGACCACCCGGACGGCGCGACCGCGTTGCGCTGCGCGAAGCGGCCGAAGGTGCCGTGCTCGCAGCGCACGACGCGGTTCGATTGCTCAGCTCGGGCCGCCAGCCGATCATGACGGCATGGCGCGCTGAGCCGATCCATGCGCTCGCCGACGACGACGGCCGGGTCTCGCTCGAGGCGAGCAAGGCTGCACGGGGCTGGGACGATCTGTTCTGGTGCTGGCTGCGAGCCCACGCCAACGGCGTGCTCCAGCTCGGCGGTCGCGACGCGGTCGACGTCCCGCTGTTCGTCAATGCGGTCGATCACGTCGGGCTCGTCCACGACCACCCGGTCGGGGTCGGAGCCGACGGTGGCTTTGCCCCATGGCCGACCTCGGCCCGACAAAGCGGATCGGGGTTGGCGCCCGAACCCGACGAGCTCGCCGAGGCGATTCACCGAACCCACGAGGCACTCCCCGACCACTCCCTCGTCGTCGCCGGCCACGGTGTCAACACCGAAGACGAGGCGTGGCGGGATCATCTTCTCGCTCGGTCACTCGAGCACGTTCGCGACGCCCACCACGACATCGGTCTCGCCGGCTATTTCCACGACAGTGGCGTCGACGGCTACGACTGGAAGCTCGGCTTCGAGCGTCCGCGCGGCCTCCTCAGCCGCAGCCGTGTTCGCAAGCAGGCCGCCGAGACCTTCGCTGCCTTCCAGCTCTGACCGCCGGCTCGACGGCCAACGCTCGCCTCGCCACCCCGAGAACGTCGACGGTCGGCTCGCAGATCGAGCGTGCGCTCAGTTCCGGGCGCGGAACTGAGCACGAGCGCCGAGGGCATCCTTGTTCAGCCGCTTGGCGAGGTGCAGTCCCTCGAGTACCAGCTCACACGCACTTGCGACCATGGCCGCAGACGCTGCGTCAGGTTCACCGTCGAGCAACGCTTCGACCGGGGCCTTCAACGCCCCGACCCGCTCGACGAGCGCAACATAGGCCTCGTCGGTGACATCCTCACCGGTGTCGACAACGAGCTCCTCGTCGAATGCGTCGACGACGGCCCGGTGGGTGTCGGGCGGAACTCGATCCTTGAAGACAGCGAGGATGCCGGCCCGCACGAGTGCCGCGAGGATCTCGGCATCGCGACCCTCGTCGAGGGTCTCGATCGCGACCTTGCCGCTGGTCGACGCAGGAAGCGCTTCGAGATCCACGATGCGCGGAACGGCAACGCCGGCGCCGGAACGCAGCGCCCGACGAACCGAGCTTGCAGCCATGATCTCGAAGTTCGAGATCGACAGGCGCACCGACACACCCGAACGCTGCGAGATGTTCTGGCTCCGACGCGCGGCATGGGTGACCTCGGCGACGATCTCGGTCATGAACGACGGAATCGTGAGGTCGAAGCCGTCACTGACCGACACGTCGGCTTCCTGTTCGATGATCGCCACTTCGGTGTCGACATCGAGCGGGTAGTGCGTCCGGATCTGACTGCCGAAGCGGTCCTTCAGCGGAGTGATGAGGCGACCACGGTTGGTGTAATCCTCGGGGTTCGCGGACGCTACGAGCATGACGTCCAGCGGTAGACGGACCTTGTGGCCGCGAATCTGGACATCGCGTTCTTCGAGCACGTTGAGCAAGCCGACCTGAATGCGTTCCGACAGATCGGGCAGCTCGTTCATCGCAAAGATGCCCCGGTTGGTTCTCGGCACCAGACCGTAATGGAGAGTGAGTTCGTCGGAGAGATAGCGACCCTCCGCGACCTTGATCGGGTCGACCTCGCCGATCAGGTCGGCGATCGAGGTGTCGGGAGTGGCGAGCTTCTCGCCGAAACGGTCGTCGCGATGGACCCATGCGATCGGCGTGTCGTCGCCATGCTCAGCGACTGTTTCACGACCGTGACGCGAAATCGGGTTGTGCGGATCATCGTTGATCTCGGATCCTGCGATGATCGGCATCCACTCATCGAGCAGATCGGTCAGACCACGGATCATGCGCGTCTTCGCCTGTCCTCGCTCGCCGAGGAAGATGATGTCATGGCCGGCGAGGAGGGCGTTCTCGAGTTGCGGCGTGACCGTGTTCTCGTAGCCGAGAACCTCGGGAAAGAGGGGCTGATCGTTCTTGATTCGTTCGATGGCGTTGCGTCGGAGTTCCTGACGCAGCGGCACCGACTGCCAGCCGCTCGCCTTCAGAGCACCGAGTGTGTTCGCGGAAGGGGAATCAGATCTCGACATGCGGCGGACCCTACACGCGGCCCCATCATTGTCCCAGACGACCCGACGGTGCCGGACCGGTAGCGTTCCCCCATGGATCTGTCGGGGTCGTGGCGCGCCGCGCCGGCACGAGAGGAGCTGCGGCGCACGTTCCACGAACCCGCGCTCGACGACCGCTCCTGGGCAGAGATAGCCGTCCCTGGCCCCTGGATGGTCGACGATCGGCTCGCCAAGGAACGCTCGGTGCTGTATCGCCGACGATTCGACATGGAGCCGGTGGCGGAGGGCCGACGGCGGTGGCTTCGGCTCGACGGCATCACCCAACAAGGTGACGTCTGGCTGAATGGCGCCTACGTCGGCGACACCGATGGCTACTTCGTTCCGCACCGCTTCGAGGTCACCGATCTCATGGGTCCGACCCGCCCGCCGGGAGAGGCATCCGACCACCACCTCCTTGCCGTGGACATCAGCGTCCCGAGCTTCGGCAATCCCGACGAACGAACCAATCTGATGGGAGCTGTGCTCGACCCCGAACTTGCGGGGGCGGCCGGCCGCAATCCGGGCGGGATCTGGCAGGGAGTCTCGATCTATGACACCGGCACGGCGGCGATTCAACATTTTCGGGTGACCTGCGTCGACGCCGACGCGTCACGGGCTCAGCTCGCCCTTCGCTGCGTGTTCGACCATCCCGGTGGTGGGCCGGTCGTGCTTCGCACGAACGTGGCCGGTGTCGACCACGAACTCCATCATCCGGCTGCCCACGGCGAGAACCGAGTCGAGTGGACGATCGACATCCCCAAGCCCGACCGCTGGTGGCCCCACGGCCTCGGCGATCAGCCACTCCACTCGTTGTCGTGTGCGTTGGTCGTCGATGGCATCGTGCAGGACGAACGACGCTGCCGCACGGCCTTCCGAACCGTGAAGATGCAGAACTGGCACCTCGTGGTCAACGGCGAACGACTCTTTGCCAAAGGCGTCGTCCTGCTTCCCCAACCTGGCGATGCTTCGATCAGACAGGTACGAGCCGATGTCGAAGCGGCCAAGGCGCTCGGTTTCGACATGATCCGCCTCGTTGCCCATGTCGCACACCCCGAGGTCTACGACGCGGCCGACGAACTGGGCATGCTGATCTGGCAGGAGATGCCCCTCCGAGGCGTCATGGCCCGCAGCGTCCGGGGTCAAGCGGTGCGGCAAGCCCGAGAGATGGTCGACCACCTCTCCCACCACCCGTCGGTGGCCGTGTGGTGTACCCATGACGAACCCTTCGCACGACCGGTCAACCCACCGGTCACCCCGCCCGTCATCGGTCAACAGCGACCGTCGTGGAACCGGGCCGTCCTCGACACCTCGGTTCGACGAGTCCTGCAGCGAACCGATGGCTCACGACCGATCGTGATCCACACTGCGGTACCGCCCCACCTGCCCCAACTCGACGGCACCACGAGCCATCTCTGGTTCGGGTGGCACGGCTTGCGCGCAGCCGACCTCGGCGCCGCAATCGCCCGAATCCCTCGAATGGGCCGATTCGTGACTGCGTTCGGCGCCGCCACCGTCGACCCCGACCTGCCCGTTCTGCACTCTTCCCAGTGGCCTTCGCTCGACTGGGACCGGATCGGGAAGGCGATCGGGGCGCCCGCCACCTCGCTGCACCACCTCCTGTCACCCGACCCGATTCCCGACGGGCCGACGTGGGCGCGAATGGGGCAGGCAGCACAGGCGGAGTTGCTGCGCACCACGATCGAGACACTTCGGCGCCTCAAATACCGGCCGACCGGGGGCTTCTTCGCCTTCTACCTTGCGGATCCCTCACGCGCAGGTGGGTTCGGCATCCTCGACCACGACCGTCGAGCCAAGCCAGCATGGCAGACGGTCGAGGCCGCCTGCGCTCCGGTGATCGTCGTCGCCGATCCGTTCCCCGACAACCTGGCCCGCGGCGCGCACGTCGAGGTGGCTCTCCACGTCGTCTCCGACCTGCACACCTCGTTGGCCGATGCGAGACTCACCGCCACCGTGCACCACCCCGACGGCTCGACGCAGACCCACAGATACCACGGGGCGATCGGCACCGACACCGTCGAGCACATCGCCAACCTGTCGATCGTCGTTCGCGGCGCCGGTGATCTCACCCTCACACTCGAACTCACGGCCGACAACTCCGACGGCTTGGTGACCGCCACGAACCGGTATCACACGACGGTGGCCTGACTCGCCGTGCATCCGCCCGCACGAGTGGGCCGTATCGCTGAAAGACCAGTACCGTTGGGGCTCACGCGGCCCATTCACAAGGGCACGAGCTCCACCAAGGAACGACACCAATGGCGCAGACCATCGCCGACCATTCGGTCCCGCCCGTCAGGAAGCGGGCACCACAACTCCCCTGGCCGTTGAACCTCTACCAGACGGCCATCGGCAAGAAGTACGCCATGGCACTCACCGGCATCGGCCTCCTCGGCTTCGTCGTGGTGCACATGATCGGCAACCTCCACCTCTACGAGGGTCCCACGGAGGTCCACGAGTACGCCGAGGCCCTGCGTGAACTCGGCGGCCGCCTCGTCCCCCGCACGGGTGTGCTGTGGGCGTTGCGTCTCGGGCTGATCGCCATGTTTGCCGTGCACATCCACGCCGCCTACTCGCTGAGCCGGATGAGTCACAAGGCCGACAAGTCCTACGTGGGCAAACGCGATTTCGTGGCCGCCAACTTCGCAAGTCGAACGATGCGCTGGACCGGCCCGATCGTTCTGCTCTACGTGCTCTTCCACCTGGCCGATCTCACGTGGGGGTGGCTGAGCGACGACTGGTACGCAGGAGACCCGTACAACAACGTGTACGTCTCGATGAGCGCGCTCCCGATCGCGATCATCTACATCGCCGCCAACATCGCCTTGGCCGTACACATCTTTCACGGCGCCTGGTCGATGTTTCAGACACTCGGCATCAACAACCCGAGGTACAACGGCATGCGCAAGGGCTTCGCTCGCGGCATCGCCGGTCTGATCCTGATCGGCAACCTGAGCTTTCCACTCGCCGTGCAAGGTGGCCTGATCGACATCGACAATCACACACCCGGTTCATATGCAATCGATGCAGAGGAGAACGGCTGATGGTCACCCTCGACGCCAAGGTCCCCGACGGCCCGATCCAGGACAAATGGGACAACCACAAGTTCTCGGTCAAACTCGTCAACCCGGCCAACAAGCGCAAGTTCGATGTCATCGTCGTGGGAACCGGCCTCGCAGGGGCCTCTGCGGCTGCGTCGCTCGCAGAGCTCGGGTACAACGTGAAGGTCTTCACCTTTCACGACTCGCCGCGACGGGCCCACTCGATCGCCGCTCAGGGTGGCATCAACGGAGCGAAGAACTACCGAAACGACGGCGACTCCGTCTATCGCCTCTTCTACGACACGGTGAAGGGGGGCGACTACCGCTCCCGTGAGGCAAACGTCTATCGGCTCGCCCAAGTCTCGGTCGACATCATCGACCAGTGCGCGGCCCAGGGTGTGCCGTTCGCCCGCGAGTACGGCGGTCTCCTGGCCAACCGCTCCTTCGGCGGCGCCCAGGTCAGCCGCACCTTCTATGCCCGCGGCCAGACCGGCCAGCAACTCCTGCTCGGGGCCTACCAGGCGCTTGCCGGCCAGATCGCAGCCGGGAAGGTCACGCTCTACAACCGCTCCGACGTGCTCGACATCGTCACCAAGGACGGTGAGGCTCGCGGCATCGTGGTGCGTGACATGCTCACCGGCCAGGTGCACGCCCACTCGGCTCACGCCGTCGTGCTGGCGACCGGCGGTTACGGCAACGTCTACTACCTGTCGACCAACGCAATGGCGTCGAACGTCACCGCAGCGTGGCGGGCTCACCGTAAAGGCGCCCTGTTCGCCAACCCCTGCTATTCGCAGATCCACCCGACCTGTATCCCGGCATCCGACGAGTTCCAGTCGAAGCTGACGCTCATGTCGGAGTCACTGCGAAACGACGGACGCATCTGGGTACCGCGCGACCACGACGAAACTCGCGCCGTGGCCGACATCCCCGAAGAAGACCGCTACTACTACCTCGAGGAGAAATACCCCGCGTTCGGCAACCTCGTGCCCCGCGACGTCGCCAGCCGCAACGCCAAGACCGTCGTCGACGAGGGTCGAGGCGTCGGGCCGCTCAAGAACGGCGTGTACCTCGACTTCGCCGCTGCCATCGCCCGTGACGGTGAGCAAGCAGTGCGGGAGCGGTACGGCAACCTCTTCCAGATGTACGAGCGCATCACCGGCGAAGACCCCTACACCGTCCCGATGCGCATCTACCCGGCGATCCACTACACGATGGGCGGCCTGTGGGTGGACTACAACCTGATGACCACCGTGCCGGGGCTCTATGCGCTCGGAGAATCCAACTTCTCCGATCACGGCGCCAACCGACTCGGTGCGTCTGCACTCATGCAGGGACTGGCCGACGGCTACTTCGTGCTGCCGTACACCATCGGTGACTATCTGGCGCCGAAGTTGGGGGAGGCCGCACTTTCCACCGACGATCCCGCTTTCACCGACGCCATACGAGCAGTCGACGACCGGACCCGCCACTGGACCTCCAAGAAGGGCGGCACCCACGGCGTCGAGTACTACCACCGAGAACTCGGAAAGATCGTGTGGGAGTACTGCGGCATGGCCCGCAGCGAGGCCGGCCTCGAGAAGGCCCTGTCGGAGATCCCGGCGTTGCGGGAAGAGTTCCGCAAGAACGTCAAAGTGCTCGGATCACCCGACGGCATCAACACGATGCTCGAGAAAGTGAACCGGGTCGACGATTTCATGGAGTTCGCCGAACTGAAGGCCCGAGATGCACTGCACCGCACCGAGAGTTGCGGCGGCCACTTCCGGGAGGAGTCCCAGACCGAGGAGGGCGAAGCGCTCCGCGACGACGAGAACTTCGCCTACGTCGGTGCCTGGGAGTGGAACGGTGACGACCAGGCCCAGACCCTGCACAAGGAACCCCTCCACTTCGAGAACGTGGCGCTCACGCAGCGCTCGTACAAGTGAGGTACACGAGATGAGCAAGATGCTGAACCTCAAGCTGAAAATCTGGCGTCAGAGTGGTCCGTACGCCCAGGGAGCGTTCCTCGATGTCGACGCCAACGACATCCCCGAGGACGCGTCATTCCTCGAGATGCTCGACATCGTCAACGAGCGCCTGATCGCCGACGACGTCGAACCGATCACATTCGGGCACGACTGCCGCGAAGGCATCTGCGGCACGTGCGGGGTGATGATCAACGGCCAGGCCCACGGCCCCGAAAAAGCCACGACGACCTGCCAGTTGCACATGCGCAAGTTCAACGACGGCGACGAGATCGTGGTCGAGCCGTGGAAGGCGACGTCGTTCCCGGTGCTGAAAGACCTCATGGTCGACCGCCGAGCATTCGACCGCATCGTCGAAGCCGGCGGCTACATCTCGGCGCCGACCGGCACCGCACCCGACGCCAACGAGATCCCGATTCCGAAAGAGGTGGCCGACTCCTCCATGGATGCGGCCGCCTGCATCGGCTGCGGAGCCTGCGTGGCGGCGTGCCCCAATTCGGCTGCTCAGCTTTTCACCTCGGCCAAGCTGCACCACCTCAACGTGATGCCGCAGGGTCAGCCCGAACGATGGAAGCGCACCGAGGCCATGGTCGAGACCATGGAGGACTTCTTCGGTTCGTGCACCAATCACGGCGAATGCCACGAGGCGTGCCCGAAGGAAATTCCCCTCGACTTCATTGCGTTCATGAACCGCGATTACGTCCGATCGAAGGTCAAGAATCGCTCGCTGGCCAGCCAGTAGCGCAACCGACCGCTTCGGCTCTGGTCGATCGGGGAACGCACAGTCCCGGCAACATGCGGGGCAGTGATGCCGCGTGCTAGCCAGTGCATCATGAGCGATCAGCAACTGAACGGTGCTCAGGCACTCGTCAAGGCACTCACCGACTCCGACGTCGACGTGTGCTTTGCAAACCCAGGTACGTCGGAAATGCACTTCGTGGCTGCGCTCGACACCAACCCGCAGATGCGGTGTGTTCTCGGCCTGTTCGAAGGTGTGGTGACGGGCGCGGCCGACGGCTACGCCCGCATGGCCGGAAAGCCTGCTGCGACCCTGTTGCACACCGGTCCCGGCCTGGCCAACGGGTTGGCAAACATCCACAACGCCAAGAAGGCCCGAACGCCGATGGTCAACATCATCGGCGACCATGCGACCTACCACCGCCGATTCGACGCTCCCCTCTCCGCTGACGTCGAGGGTATTGCCGCTCCCATGTCGCATTGGGTGGGCAGTGCCGACACCGCAGATGAGGTCGCCGCCATGGGTGCAGCTGCGATCGAGGCCTCGATGGTCGCACCCGGCCAGGTCGCCAGCTTGATTCTTCCGGCCGACACGGCATGGAACCCGACAACCAAGACCGCCGTTGCCGATCTGACGACGGTGCCCGCCCCCGACGCACCCGACGAGCGGGCCATCGACACCGCCGCCGCAGCCATCACCTCCGGCGCAGCGTGCACGCTCGTCCTCGGCGGCACTATCACCCAGCAGCGGGCCCGGCTCGTCGGCCAACTGACGGCGGGAACCGGTACCCGAGTGTTCTGTTCGACCTGGGCGCCGCGTCAAGAAAGCGGTGCCGGCCGCTCTCCGGTTGCTCGCCTGCAGTACTTCGGTGAGTTGGCAGCACAGCAACTCGACCGCACTGAACATCTGATCATCATCGGAGGGCACCCACCCATCACGTTCTTCGCCTACCCCGACAAGCCGAACGAGCTCACCCCCGACGGTGCAACCGTGCACCAGATCTGCGAGATCACCGGCGACATCGATGGGGCCCTCGAGGCGTTGGTCGAACGATCGGGTGCAGCTGATGCAGCGCCGAAGATCCTCGAGCTCGACCGGCCGACGCTCCCCGACGGCGAGCTCGACGCGACCGCCGTCGGGCGCGCGATGGCCCACCTCATGCCGGACAACGCCATCGTGGTCAACGAGGCCGGCACGGCCGGTGGGGGCTACCAGAGTGCCCTCCGAGGGACCCCTGCCTTCACGCTGCTGGCGCTCACCGGCGGCTCGATCGGCTACGGCCTTCCGGCGGCAACCGGCGCTGCCATTGCGTGCCCCGATCGGCGGGTCTTTGCGATGCAGGCGGACGGCGGTGGCATGTACACCGTGCAGGCGCTGTGGACCCAGGCTCGAGAGGGACTCGACGTCACCAACGTGATCTTCAACAACGGCAAGTACGCGATCTTGCAGTTCGAGTTCGACCGCGTCGGTGCGCACTCCCCGGGGCCGAAGGCGATGAGCATGCTCGACCTCACCAATCCCGCCCTCGACTGGGTGTCGCTTGCCACGGGGATGGGCGTCCCGGCCGAACGGGCGACCACCGCCGACGAGTTCAATGCAGCACTGGCAACGAGCCTCGCCACCCCGGGTCCCAGCCTCATCGAAGTGATGATCTGACCCCAGGGCACCGGTCGACCGCACTCAGGGTTGGCTGGTTCGACAGATCAGTGGTGTCGGGCGTGGGCAAGATGGTGGAGCAGCGCTGGCGCAAGTTCCTCCAGAAACGCAGCCGGCGCTTCATGACCCAGTTGATCGATTTCCACGAAGACCGCGCCATCGATGCCGAGTGCGAGGGCCCGGCCATGCGCGATCGGGAGGACCGGGTCGGCAGTGCCGTGCACCACCATCGTCGGACGTCGGATCTCACCGAGCCGTTCGAGTCGGGAGGGTGAGCCGAAGGCCGCAACCCCGTGCCCGGAGTCGGGAGACCATCCGGTGCGAAGTTGCGCATCGGCCAACACGACCTCTGCTTCCAGATCCAGTGGATAGGCCGTCCCAGCCATCCACTCGGCGAGCTCGACAAGCCACTGCACTCGTTCGACATGATCGTCGGGCGGACCCGCATAGAGACGTCGCATCATCTTGTCGACGAATCCCTCGTCGGGTCCGGGCAGGCTGTTGTCGTCGATGCCCGGCGTGGTCGACAGCAAGGTGAGCGACGCAACCCGATCTGCATGCTCGAGCGCCAGAACCTGGGCAACCATGCCGCCTAGCGAACGCCCGACAAGATGAGCCGACGCAATCTCGAATCGGTCGAGCAGACCGACGAGGTCGCCTGCGAGATCGTCGAGCACATACCCGGCGTCGGATCCGAGCAAGGTCGATCGCCCACAATCTCGATGGTCGTAGCGGATCACGCGATGGCCAGCACCCACCAGCACATCGACGAAGGACGGCGCCCACCGAAATCCCGGACTGTCGGCGCCGGCGAGGAGCACAACCGGATCTCCGGTGGTCGGACCGATGTCGTCGACCCACAATGCGACCGATCCGACATCGATCAGGCGCCCTCGGTCTGCGTCGCGTGCCGCGTCCGTCATCCCACCCGAAGGTACAGTCGGCCGCCGTGTTCCCCAAGATCGCAGCCCAGCTCGCTCGCGGCTTCCTGATGGGGGCTGCTGACGTCGTGCCCGGCGTTTCGGGGGGAACGGTTGCACTCGTCCTCGGGATCTACGACAAGCTCATCGACACGGTCCGTTCCGGTGCTCGCGCCCTCGGCAAACTCCTCACCGCTGACCTCCGGGGATTCTGGCGGCGATTCACGGCGATCGACTGGCTGTTCCTCGCTCCCCTCCTCGCCGGTGTGGGCGTCGCCGTCGTCTCCCTCGCCTCGATCATCGAGACCCAACTGCGCGAGACGCCCGAGGAGATGGCCGGACTGTTCTTCGGCCTCGTCGGCGGCTCGGTGCTGGTTGCTCAGGGCATGCTGACGGCGCGACGGACCGAACATGGCGTCATCGTGGCGGTGATCGGTAGTGCCACCTTCTGGCTCCTCGGATTTCAGTCAGGGCCGATCACCGACCCGAGTCCACTCATGCTCGTCGGTTCTGGGGCACTCGCAATCTGCGCCATGATCCTGCCCGGTATCTCGGGCTCGTTCATCCTCTTGATGCTGGGGATGTACGCCGCCGTACTCGGCGCCATCCACGATCGGGTGATCATCGACCTTGCGCTCGTCGGCATCGGTGCGATCGTCGGCCTGGCCCTCTTCTCATCGCTGTTGGGTTGGGTGCTCGAGCGCCAGTTCAATCGGGTCATGGCGGCCCTCATCGGGCTGATGCTCGGCTCGCTCCGCGTGCTGTGGCCGTGGCCGAACGGGGTCGGCATCATTGCAGAGGATGCATCCGAGGTGATCGACGGAACGACACTCGACTGGCCACCCGACCTCGACGCCTTCGTCGGGCCGGCCATCCTCGCATTCGTGGGGTTCGGTCTGGTGATGGCGACTACCCAGATCGGCAGCCGGCGCAGCCTCTGAGGAGGCCGCCTCCTATCCCGGCAGCTCCACCCACCCCGGCCGATTTCCTCCGACCCAACCTCGAATCTCCGGTGAGGGCTGCCCGGGCCACAGGACCGCGACACGAGTCTCGGGTTCGAAGCCGAGTGGCAACGGCGTGAGGCGCGGCCACTGCCCATCCCAGCGCCGACGCCGCACACCGACCGCATCGACCTCGTACGCATTCGTCCCCACGAGCACCTCACCGCGAAACGTGATGTCGTGCCCAAATCCCTCACCATCGTCATCGGGGGCCATCGCCGCTTCGACATCGACGTCGAGCCCGACCGGCGTGTGGTCACCGAAGGTCTCCGGCGTCACCACCACGTCGGAATCGATTGCAATCCCGAACGCCTCGAGGCCGACCGTCCACTGCTCGATCGGCGTTTCGCACACGAAATCGGTCCAGATGCCGGGAGCACGAAACTCCCACGCATTGGACACCAGCGGCAGTTCGTAGTCGAGGATCACGACCGGCGCTGTTCCCCGCTCGTGCACGACGGCGAGAAACCACGACGCCCCAGCCGTCGGGCGAACCGCAACTCGCAGCAGCCCGGCAACCCCAGCCCGCTTGTCGACCCATTCGATGTCGATCATGTCGTCGAGGCCAGGGTGCGGATGGCCTGGGTCGAACGCCTCGGTATCGATCATCAGTCGTCCCGTGCGTCGCGATCGGCGACGACGACGATCGATCCGGCCAATCGGTCGTGGAGACCACGACCGGTTGCGGGAAGGGTGAGACTGGCGAGGAGCAACAGCAAAACGGCTCCGCCATAGGCACCGAACGCAACGGGGGCCCCGTAGAGCACGAGTGTGCGGGCGAGAACCCGTGGCCACGGAAGTGGAGCGCGGCGCTCCGACGAGACGAGTCGAAGGCCGAACAGCGCCTTTCCGAGCGTGGCACCTTTCGCGGCGACGGGAACGATCTCGTACGCACCGATGACGACGATCGTCAACAGGAGGGGGCGGGCATCGCCGAGATCGATCTGCAACGGTCGCTTCCCCCACGGGTCACCGCCGAGAAGACGTTGGTCGAGTTCGACCAGCACGAAGAAGAGCACCCAACTGAGGGTCACGATGTCGAGGATCCGGGCGCCCAGTCGGTGCCTGAGCTTCGCTGGGGGTCTGCGTTCCGGTCCCACGCCGCCGAGGCTAGAGCCAGGCGCCGTAGCCTGACCATGTGACGACCTTTCTCTCCGACGAATGGTTCGACGAGATGGCGGCAGCCGCTGCAGCGGCCCGGCCCCCCGCCGACCTCGAACTCAGGATCGAACAGGAGATCATCGACGGTGCGTCATGGACGGTACGGATCGGTGCCGGTGTCGCCGAGTTTTGCCGGGGTGGATGCGACGACGCCGATGTTCGGGTCGTCACCGACGCCCAAACTGCGGAGGGGATCCGCAGCGGAGCCGTATCGGCCCAGCGGGCGTTCCTCGACGGCCGGCTGCGAATCGGCGGCGACGTCGCAGCGCTGATCGAGCACCGCGACGTGTTGGCCGACCTCGCCCTCGGAACACCCTGAGACCGGCTACTTCAGGAACCTGCTCGTCGTGTTGTCGGCCAGCACCTTGCCGTCGGTCTGGCAGTTCGGGCAATAGGCGACGGTGTAACGGCGGTAGTCGACCGATCGGATTTCGTCGTTGCAGGTGGTGCAGCCGAAACCGACCCGATGGTGCACGAGATTCGGACGGTCGGCAGACCTGCCGATGTCGTCGAGGCTGCGCTCATGGTCGATCGAGGTGGCAACGACGGACTGCATCGCGGCATGGAGACGGTCGATCTGATCCTCGACGAGCTTGGAGCTCATGGCGAACGGACTGAGCTTCGCTGCGTGCAGGATCTCGTTGGCGAGCAGGCGTCCAATCCCAGCGATATGGCGTTGACGGCGAAGGAACCCGTGGATTCGTGCATTCTCCACCTGCAGGATCTCGGTGAGCTGGTCACGAGTGACCATGTCGGCGTCAGGACCAAGACCGTCGAGCGGAGCAACCCCCTCGGTTTCACCGCCTACCAACCACACCCCGACGTTGTGCTCGGTCCCCGACTCGGTGAGGAGCAACGCGTCGTCATCGCCGAACTCCCACCGGGCCATACCGCCTCGTGGTTTCTTCGCTCTGGTGGCGTCCGAGCGAAGTCGCCCGCCCTGCATCAGATGCACGACAAAGGTGAGTTCGTTCTCGAAGTGCAGCTTCAGATACTTCCCCCGCCGCCCCGTCGCGATGAGGGTCGACCCACAGGCGTCACGGGGATTCGGGTCGAAGGTCTTGAGCGTCGTGAGGTGAAGCGGCTGAAACGCCGTCAACGTTGCACCGGTGAACCGGACCGCCAGCCGCTCGGCATGGGCCGTGATCTCGGGCAGCTCCGGCACCGGTTCAGATCAGGCCGAGCCCTGCCACCGTGTCGCGTTCTTCGACCAACTCGGCGACGGTTGCGTCGATCCGGCTCTGTGAGAACTCGTCGATGTCGAGACCCTCCACGATGGCGTAGGCACCGTCCGCACACGTGACCGGGAACGACGACATGAGCCCCTCCGGCACGCCGTAGCTGCCATCGGACGGGATTGCCATCGAAACCCAGTCACCGGTGGGGGTGCCGAGAACCCAATCGTGGACATGATCGACCGCAGCCGACGCAGCCGACGCAGCCGAGGACAGGCCGCGCGCTTCGATGATCGCCGCACCCCGCTGCTGCACGGTGGGAATGAAGGTGTCCTCGAGCCATTCCTGATCGCCGACCGCGTCAGCGGCGTTGGCACCATTGACGTTGCAATGGAAGAGGTCGGGGTACTGGGTTGCGGAGTGGTTGCCCCAGATCGTCATGTTGGTGATGTCGTTGACGGTCACGTCGAGCTTTTGCGCCAGTTGTGCCTTGGCCCGGTTGTGATCGAGTCGGGTCATTGCGGTGAATCGTGCGTCCGGAACATCAGGGGCGTTGTTCATTGCGATCAGCGAGTTGGTGTTCGCCGGGTTGCCGACCACCAGCACCTTGATGTCATCGGCTGCGTTGTCGTTGATGGCCTTGCCCTGCGCGGTGAAGATCGCACCGTTGGCCTCGAGGAGATCCTTTCGCTCCATGCCCTTGGAACGAGGACGTGAGCCGACCAACATGGCGATGTTGGCACCGGCGAACGCAGCGTTCGGATCGTCGCTCAGCGTCATGCCGGCGAGCAGTGGGAACGCGCCATCGTCGAGTTCCATCGCAACCCCTTCGAGGGCACCCATCGCAGGTGGAATCTCCAACAACTGGAGGATGACGCTCTGGTCGGGGCCAAGCATCGAGCCACTGGCGATTCTGAAGAGGAGGCTGTAACCGATCTGGCCGGCGGCGCCAGTGACAGCAACGCGAACTGGGGATGTCATGAGCATTCTCCGCGGAGGTGAGCCGAATTGCAGTGACGCTACCAGCGCGTCTGTGACGCCCCACGGGGTCAGGCCCCGGCACTAGGACGTTTGGATCATTTTGCTGTTCTCGCACCGTGAACGTGCCGAACGATGTCCCATGCCCGAGTGTCCACCCGAGCCTCCAGGCCTGACGACGTTGCTCCCCGATCCCGTCGTCGTGGTCGACCCGGTCGGCACCATCATCTGGGCGAACGACGCAGCTGCAGACTCCAGTGGACTCGTCTTCTCCGAGTGGATCGGACGATCGCTGTTCGAACTCCTGCACCCCGATGACCACGCAACCACGGCGAGTGCGTTCACCACCGTCGAGGGGAAGGGCCTCGGGGGTCTCGTCGATGTACGGGTACGAGATGGCGCCGGCGGGTGGCAGGCCTACGAGACACGCGGACGCTACGTCTCGGGAGGAGCCTGGCCCGGTGTCGACGAGGCGATCGTGATCAGCGCTCGCCGCGTTGCCGATCGCCAAGCCCTCGAGTTGGGTGGTGGCGACACCGACAGACTCCGCGCCCTCGTGCACCACGCCCGCACGATCCTCGCTTCGCTCGACGAGCACGGCACCATCATCTCCATCAACGGGGAGATCACCCGGGTCCTCGGCATCGACAGCGAGGCCGTCGTGGGCAGGCACTTCAGCGACCTGCTGGATGCCGACGACCGGCAGCTCTTCTGCGACGTACTGCACGCCATGGAGCCGATCGCGCGGATCGGGGTGCGGGCCACCTGCGTCGACGGCGGCCACGCCCACCTCGAGATCAATCTGGCCGATCTGCGAAACGACGGCTTGATCCGCGGCTTCACCCTCAGCGCGACCGACGTCACCGATCTGAAGACGATCCAGCAAGCACTGCGTCACATGGCCGACCACGACCCACTCACCGGCCTGTTGAACCGTCGCTCGTTGCTGAGCGAACTCGATCGTCTCGTCGAGGGTGGCTATGACGACGAAACCGTCATTCTTTTCTGCGACCTCGACGGGTTCAAGGCGGTCAACGACCGTGTCGGGCACGCAGCCGGTGATGCAGTCCTCGTCGAGGTCGCCCGGCGCCTCGAGCGGTCGATCCGACCCGGCGACTTCATCGGGAGGCTTGGTGGTGACGAATTCGTCGTCGTGCTTCCACATTGCTCCCAACAGGAAGCCGAGCGCACCGCAACCGCCATCCGAGCATCACTGATCGAGCCCATCGTTGCGACGGATCGTGTCATCGAACTCGACGTCAGTATCGGCTCTGCGACATCGGGAGACTCCCCGACCACAGCTCGGCTCCTCGCTACTGCCGACGATGCCATGTACGAAGTGAAGCGCACCCGAGGGAACCTGCGCTGACACTCACATCGGGCGTATCAGCGACCGATTGGATGGAGTGGCCGACCCACGTGCGCTCGACCCTGCATGGGACACACGACTCCGCCGTTACCCGATCCTGCTCCTCGGCACGCTCGTCGCAACGTTCGTGTTCGTGATCGTGACCGATGGTGGCTCGTCGACTGCATCGGGTCGGCTGGGTGGCGACTTCCCGGCCTTCTTCGGGGCGGGCACGATCGCAGCCGATGGCAACATCGACTCCCTGTACGATCCGGCGACCCAGGCAGCGGCGCAGGCCAACCTTCTCGGCGACGAGTCCGGCTTCATCATGTACCCCTATCCGCCCTACGTCGCTGCTGCGTACCGGCCCCTGACCGCGCTCCCGTACCGGCTTGCCTATGTGGTCCACACCGGGCTGATGGTCGGTGCCTTCGTTGCTGCCTTGGCACTGATCCGACCGATGGTTCCGATCGTCGGGCGCTGGTTCGGCGCCACGCTCGGTGCGGTCGTCACCGCCTACCCGGTGTTCGTCGGCGTCACCGGCGGCCAAAACACCGCCCTCTCCATGCTGTTGATCGCAGCTGCGTGGCGGTGCTGGCACGATGACCACGATGGGCTTGCGGGGATCGCGTTGGCGGTCCTGCTGTATCGCCCCCAGTACGCACTTCCCCTGATCGGGCTCGCCATGCTCGACCGACGGTGGCGAACCGTTGCGTTCGCCGCGACCGGAGCCATGGTCGTCTGGGCCGTCAATGCGGCACTGTTCGGCATCGACTGGTTGACCTCCTGGCTCCGCCAGGTCGAGCCCCTGCTCGAACAAGATGCCGAGATCAACGCGGCAAACGAGATCGCACCGATCGGCGTGCTTCAGGCGATCGCAGGAGCCGAGTCGGTTGCTGCGCTGCTGATCGGCGGTGCGGTCTCGGCTGCCCTCGCGCTCGGGTTGGCGTGGCTGTGGTGGCGTCGTCGGGTTGGACTGACCGAACGGATGGCGATCACCACCGCAGGGCTCGTTCTGCTCGGACCCCATGCGATCTACTACGACGCCGCCCTACTCGCCTTCGCAACCCTGGTACTGCTCGATCGTCGACTGATCGGTCCGCGGCTGACCCTGCTGATCTGGTTGGGTGGAACGATCCACCTGACCAAGACGATCGGTGATGTCAGTCCCTTGATTCTCCTGATCGTCGCGCTGCTCGCGATGACCGCCTTGCGGCTGCTGCCGCCGACCGGTCAGGCAGCTGATGGATCGGACCGAGTGTTGCCGATCCACGACTCGTAGAGCGTCGCATAGATTCCAGGCTGCTCGACCAGTTCGTCGTGCGATCCGACCTGGACGATCGCTCCTGCGTCGAAGACCACCACCAGATCGGCGCGCTCAGCGGTCGAAAGACGGTGGGCGATCGACACCATGGTGCGTCCGCCGGCCAGGCGGTCGAGTGCCGATGCCAGGGCCTCTTCGGTCTCGGGATCGACCGCTGAGGTGGCCTCGTCGAGCAACAGCAACCCTGGGTCGGCAACCTGCGCACGCGCCAACGCAACGAGCTGTCGCTCGCCGACCGACAGACGTCCTCCCCGCTCGCCGACCACCGTGTCGAGTCCCTCGGGCAGACCCTCGACCCAGTGTCGCAACCCAAGCTCGTCGATCGCCTGCTCGACATCGGTGTCGGTTGCATCGTGGCGCCCGAAGCGGATGTTGCTGCGAATCGTGGTGTCGAACAGGAAGCCGTCTTGGGGAACCATGCGGATCGACTGCCGTCGCGCCTCGGGTGACACTCGGCGAAGATCGACACCACCGATGCGAACAACACCTTCGGTCGGATCGGCCAGACGGGTGAGCAGACGCGCGCACGTGGTCTTTCCCGAGCCCGTCTCTCCCACGATCGCCACGACGGTCTCGGGGGCGACGTGCAGATCCACCCCGTGGAGCACAGGTGGGCCGGTGCGGTATGAGAAGCCGACTCCCTCGAGGTCGATCGACAGTGCCCCTGTCGGCAACGACTGGCCGTCGTCGGGCTCGACGACGTCGACTGGCACCTCGAGAACCCGCAGCACCTTCCACCACCCGGCGAGAGCGGTCTGGGTCTGGTCGAGGACTTCGCCGAGCTGGGCGATCGGGTTGAGGATGAGGTTGACGAGGAACAGGAAGGCGACGAGTTCACCCAGACCGAGACCGAGATCGCCCCGCCACCACACACCGACGCCGACGGCAACCGCCAGCGAGATCGACGACACGAGATCGACGACGGGCAGCATCCCGGCGAACCAGATCATGCTTCGCTGCTGCTGGCGATACTGGCGTTGGATCGAGTCTTCCATGCGTTCACGGACCGGTCCCTCGTAGTCGTAGGCCCGGATGACCTCTGCGCCCGACACGGTCTCGGACACGTGGCCGAGCGTCTCGGCCACTCGGGTGCGCACGAGGCCGTACGACACGAATTGGCGACGCTGCACCCACCGCAGGAACGGCACCAGTGGCACGTGGACGATGAGGACAAGCACTGTCAGCTGCCAGCTGTACCAGAGCATCACGGCGACGGTGCCGAGAATGATCGCAGAGTCGGTGATCCAACTGATGAGGCCCCACTGGGTGAAGCGGGTGAGGGTCTCGATGTCGCTCGTGACCCTGGCGACGAGCACGCCACGACGACTCTCGGTGTGATCGGCGAGGCTCAACCGGTGGATGTGCCCGAAGACCCGGATCCGCAGGTTCATCAGCACCGTCTCGGTCATGTCGACCAGACGGATGAGTGTCACTCGCGTGCTCCACGCCACAACCACGACCACGACCATGGCGCCGAGTGACACGGCCCACAGGAAACCCGGTCGATACCCGTCATCACCGAGCAGACCCCGGTCGAGCACGAGCTGGACGAGGATCGGAATGATCAGGCGACCAGCCGCAGCCGTGAGCGCCAACAAGACGGTGACGAGCAGTCCGTTGCGGAGATCGGGCGAAACCTCGAGGCCGCGCCGGAAGACGGTGAGGCCCCCGATCTCGGGGGTCTCGTCGTCGATCAACGAGGCGGCAGCATCGAGGGCTTCGAGCTTTGGGCGTCGATCGGCCATCAGGCATCCCCCTGCTCGTAGGCGGTGACGAGGGCGCGATAGTCGTCGCGCTCGAGCAGTTCCCGATGGGTGCCCGTCGCCACGACTCGACCCTCGTCGAGATATACGACGGAGTCGGCGAGCAGGATCGTCGAGATGCGGTGCGCAACCACCATCACGGTCATGTCGAGGGAGCGCCGCAACCCGGCGAGGATCTCGGCTTCGACAAGCGGATCGACTGCGCTCGTCGCATCGTCGAGCAGCAGCACCTTCGGCTTGCGGGCCAGGGCTCGGGCCAACGCCACCCGCTGACGCTGGCCTCCGGAGAGCGTGGTGCCGCGCTCGCCGACGACAGTCGACCGTCCATCGGGCAGATCGGCCACGAAGGCGTCGGCTCGGGCGATGGCCAACGCCTCGGCGATCTCGGCATCGGAACGAACCCCGAGCCCGACGTTCTGGTCGATCGAGTCGGTGAACAAAAAGGACTCCTGGAACGCGATGGCGACCGCCGCCGACCACTCCTTGGCCGAGACGTCGTCGACTGCGACCTGCCCGAGCTCGACCGTGCCCGACGACGGGTCGAGCAGCCCGGCGATCGCTTCCATGAGGGTCGATTTGCCCGAACCGGTGGGCCCGACCAGCGCAGCGACGCCCCCGGCCGGCACATCGATGTCGATGTCGGTCAACACATCGTTGTCGCCGTAGGCGACTCCGAGCCCCCGTACCCGGATCGCAAGCGGGCCGTCGGGCAGCGACCTGGCACCTGCTCGGTTCTCGACATCGGTCGCCATCACCCGGTCGACACGGTCGAGCGCAACCACCGACCGCGGAAGTTCTTCGAGGAAAAACCCGAAGACCCGCAGCGGCGTGGCGAGCAGGCCGAAGATGATGGCAGCCAGGACGAGGTCACCCGGCGTTGCCGAACCACGCGACACCAACCAGCTCCCGAGCAGCAGGAGTGCGATCGTGCCGGCATGGGGAAGCGCATCGATCGACGGTTCGAAAAAGGCGCGGATCCGACCGACGACAAGGCGCTCGTCGCGCAAGCGGGCCGAGGCGGCCCGCATGCGTTCGATCTCGGCCTCCTCCCGACCGAGTGTCTTCACGACCAGGGCGCCCTCGAAACTCTCGTGCGCCACAGCTGACACGTCGCCAACCCCCTGTTGGGCGCGGGCGGCGGGTTCTTCGACGCGACCGGTGTAGATCTGGCTGAGCACGACGAGGGTCGGGAACAAGACGACGCCGACGAGCGCCACGAGCGGATGGATGATCACCAGCGTGACAGTGGCGACCACGACGAGGACGACGACGCTGGCCGAGAACGCCAACGGTTTGAGCACCATGGTGGCGGTGGTCAGGTCGAGGTCGGCGTGGGCGAGGAGTTCGCCCGTCGGACGCTCACGGTGGAAGCGAAGCGGTACGTCGAGGTAGTGCCAGACCAGATCGCGGCGCCAATCGCGCTGGGTGCGGTTCTCGGCGAGCGACAGAAACCAGCGACGCACCACCACACCAGCCCCGCGCACGAACGAGATGCCGACGACGATCGCCATCATCACCCAGATGTCGCCGCGATCGACCGAGCCGTCGGCGAAGGCCGGCACGACGAGATCGTCGGTGACCCGACCGAGAACGACCGCACCCCCGATCGACGCCCCGACGTACAGCAGGGCGCCGAACATTGCAGTTGCGTGCATGCTCGGATGGAGCCGCAGCGACCGCATGATCAGGCGACCACCACGACGCCACATGTGTTCGTCGGAGCGGACGTAGTGCATCACCGAACCGTACCGCCACAACGGCACGGGCCGACGCCTCCGGGACGCAGCGCGAGGACGGTCTCAGCGATGCCGAAAATGCCCCGTCAACGACACGCGACGAGTGTCACGTGCTCGAGACCGCGACTCAGAGTCGATCGACGATGGCGCTCGCGAATTCGGAGCACTTGACTTCGGTGGCTCCGTCCATGAGGCGAGCGAAATCGTAGGTGACGACCTTGTCGCCGATCGTCGCCTCAACCGCGCCGATGATGTCGTCGGCTGCTTCCTGCCACCCGAGGTGCTCGAACATCATGACCCCCGACAGCAGCACCGAGGAAGGGTTGACCTTGTCCTGGCCTGCGTATTTCGGTGCCGTCCCGTGCGTCGCCTCGAAGACCCCGTGACCCGTCATGTAGTTGATGTTGGCGCCAGGAGCGATACCGATGCCACCGACCTGGGCGGCGAGGGCATCCGAGAGGTAGTCGCCGTTGAGGTTCATGGTGGCGATGACGTCGAACTCGGCCGGTCGAGTGAGGACCTGCTGCAACGCAATGTCGGCGATGGCGTCCTGCACGAGGATCTTGTCGCCGGGATCACCGCCACAGTCGTCCCAGCCGACAGCAACATCGGCGTACTCCTCGCGCACGAGCTCGTAACCCCACTTCTGAAAGGCGCCCTCGGTGAACTTCATGATGTTGCCCTTGTGTACCCAGTGGACTCGGCCCCGGTTGCGGCGCACGGCGTAGTCGAGCGCAGCCCGCTGCAGCCGTTGTGAGCCGAACTTCGAGACCGGCTTGATGCCGATCCCGGAGTCTTCGCGGATCTCCCAGCCGTATGCGTCATGGAGAAGTTCGATCATGCGCTTCGCCTCGGGAGTACCCGATTCGACTTCCATGCCGGCATAGATGTCTTCGGTGTTCTCGCGGAAGATCACCATGTCGACCAGCTGCGGTTCCTTGACCGGAGAGGGCACACCTTCGAACCAGCGCACCGGGCGCAGGCAGACATACAGGTCCATGATCTGCCGAATCGCCACGTTGAGGCTGCGGAATCCGCCGCCGATCGGCGTGGTGAGTGGACCCTTGATGCCGATCAGGTACTCCTCGAACTTGTCGATGGTGTCCTGGGGAAGCCAGTCACCGGTCTCGTTGAACGCTTTCTCTCCGGCCAGGACCTCCATCCACTCGATGGTCTTGCCGTACTTGCCTGCTGCAGCGTCGAGCACGAGTTTGGCGGCGGGCCAGATGTCGACCCCTGTGCCATCACCTTCGATGAACGGAATGATCGGATGGTCGGGCACGTGGAGGGTGCCGTCGTCCTGCATCGTGATCTTGTCAGCCATGGACTCAAACCTATCGGGCCGAAGGCCGTGCGAACGGGTCAACCGTCGGCCAGTGCGATGGCCTGGTCGAAGACCTCCTGGAGCTTGGCGCTCACGTCCTCGCTGAACGCCCGGCGCTGCGGCTGACTCAATCGCCCCTCAGGGGGCGCGATCGGCTCACCGACGACGATCGCGCACCGCACCCGCCTGATCCCTTTCGATCCGCTCGCCATGGCGGCTTCGGTGCCACCGATTCCGATCGGGATGATGGGAGCCCCGGTCTTTTGGGCAAGGTAGGCGGTACCGTCGAAAACGCCGATGACCTCAGTGCCGGTTTGCCGAGTGCCTTCGGGGAAGACGATCATCATCGCTCCGTCCGTGATGATGCGTTGTGACGCCCTCATCGCCACCCGATCAGCCTCACCACGCCGAACCGGAATCGCCCCGAGGGCAGCGTTGACCCATGCGAAGGCAGGGTGGGTGAACAGCGACTCTTTGCCGATCGCCCGGATCCGGCGCTCGGTGGAACAGGCAACGACGATCGAGTCGAGGTTGCTGCGATGCACGGGAGCAAGAATGACTGGGCCCTCGATCGCCAGATGGTGCGTCCCCTGCGTACGAACGCGCAGCCACCGCATGAGCGTGAGCCGCAGAAGCCGTACCGTGACCCAGTAGAAGGCGCGACCTGCACGGCTGTCGTGGACCTTCACGACCCATTCCATCGACTTGGCCTGTTTCGACTCGGTCTCACCCATGCATCGACACCGATCTAGTGCAGGAACTGTCGTTCGCCGGTGAAGACCATGGCAACGTTGCGCTCGTTCGCTGCGGCAATGGTCTTGTCATCGCCGACCGAACCGCCGGGCTGCACGATGACAGCCGCTCCGGCATCAGCAGCGGCGTGAACGCCATCGGGAAACGGGTAGAAGGCGTCACTGGCACAGGCGCCACCTCGGGCCCGACCGGCAGCCTTGCTCGCTGCGATCTCGCCCGATTCGACCCGGTTCTGCTGGCCGGCCCCGATCCCCCACGCCACCCCGTCCTTGGCGAGAACGATGGCGTTCGAACTGACGTGGCCACACACCCTCCAGGCGAAGGCGGCATCGGCACGTTCCGCATCGGTCGGTCGACGATCGGTGACCACCTGCCACGAGTCGGGTGGGGCCGCAAAGCGATGATGCTCCTGCACCAGGAAGCCGTCGGCCATCTGGCGGA
>Ga0181577_10000340_pt1 | contig 37499 bp, 56 predicted proteins | sample 101ome_21_FD_132468 | JGI IMG/M metagenome (GOLD analysis project Ga0181577, IMG submission 132468) | Coastal salt marsh microbial communities from the Groves Creek Marsh, Skidaway Island, Georgia - 101413BT metaG (megahit assembly) | ecosystem: Environmental > Aquatic > Marine > Intertidal...
GCAGAAAAAGCTGCAAAAAAAGACGAGCGGACTGCACGAAGAACCGCAAAAAAAGACGAACGGACTGCACGAAAAGCTGAGCAGGAGAAAAGAAAAAGAATGGGTAAGCCTACTATTACAACGCCTGCCATCCGTGACCCTAAAAAAGCAATCAGAAGGCCTCGTACTAAAAGCACTAAGAATGGCTAATCCAGATTATTATGACTTAAAAAAATTGAGGTCATTAGTAGAAAAGCCTAAGGGCAAACCAAAGGCTAATCCTAATACCTCAATTTTTAACAAAAAGTCTAAGAACAACAAAAAAGATCAATCAAAAAAAGGTTGATCTTTTTTAATCTCTTTGACGCCAGTCCTCTGTTTTCTCCTGAGTAAACCACTCAGCAATATCTTCTACACTTTCAAAAGAAGTGCGGTGGTTTCTTGGATCAGGATCTCCTAGATCCATGGCATTCATGAAGCCGTCAAGGCTATCAGCTTTCATGTCTGGATTAACGGCAAGCCTCCTTGCCCGTCTCATGATCTCACTGGCTGAACGATTTGCTTTTGCAAGTTTTTCAGCCCAGATCATATCTTTCAGCTCGACTTTTTCTCCTTTGGAAATACGCGAACAGATGTATTCCAGTCGAAGACGGTATTCTGTAGATAACACTTTCTCACCTCAACCAAAGAAAGGCTGAGCGTCATCTTCGTCCTCAAATTCTTCTTGATTCATCATGGATAGCGCAAGCTGTGCAAGTTCGATGTCAGTAGGGATATCAAATTCCATTTCAATATCTTCTGCTTGGAGCATATCTTTAATAGCTTGCAGCTCCATCAGGCGCTTGTGATAGAGATTAAGTAAAGCAATACGCATTTGATCCCACGTCATTTCTTCTGACGCAATCTCAGCTTTCCGCATTGCTAATTGGAGATGCAATGGCATATCCATTTCTTTCATCGTATCGAAATCGCCCATGCGAATATCAATCAGCTGTAATCATTCTACGTCCATGCAGTAAAAATAGACCGTAATTCTTCTTCGGTAATTTGTACCTGTTCACAGTGAAAACTGTTAGCAAACTCTGACAAAGTATATGGATCAATCCGTTCTTGCAATTCACGAATTGCTTTTACTTGCTTTGCACTGGCTTCATAATTCCTAAAAGCAGCCAGAAGAACCTCTTCACTGCTGATTACATCGTCATACTGTTCTTCCAGGAAAAGCTTAGATTCCTTGCGTCTGCGATCTAATAAACCGCCAATAACCTTGTGATTTTCATCAAAGATCCATTTACTCATTTCATGAGCAACAGCAACATAGTTTTGGTTTTCACAATAGTCGATGATGTTGCTATATAAAAAAGGTTTCCAGCCAACGGAGTGAATAAAAGAAATCAAAGCATTCTCCATACTTTGATCTAGGTCTAGGTTTAATTTTTCTAACTCATCCGCAATGATACGCACCTCATAAAGAAGGTACTCCAGGGCCTTCTCCTTGGTGCAGCGATGCCCTTGTTTTACAGGCGTGCCATCTGGGTAATAAGTTGTCCCATAGCCCAGGCTGTAGGGCTTGCCACCGGTAGATGGATCAGCAAAAGCTTTCTCGTTAAAACCTTCAAAAGTTTTAATTAGCTTTAAAGCTTCACTATATGGATACATAAACCAGTGGCGTATCCAATTAGTTTATATTACTTTCCTTGTCCACGGCTCTTTTTGCGACCATGATTTGCCTTGGAATGCTTCCCTTGGCCTTGGCGCGTTTTTTTGGGGGTGCCAACAACGTAGCCACCGCCTTTAATGTTTTTGCTCATGCATCTAAAGAAGCTTCACATAAGATACTAAACAAAAACAGCTTTAATTGTTGGTAATTAACCTGTTCTTCTGGTGGCCTACGAGGTGAGCCAGGCCACATCTCTATGGCATCACAGACAGCTTGATACAAAGTTCTAGTATCTTCTAAAGATAAATCAAAACTTACATTTACCATTTAACTTTGTGACTCCAATAACGCGCACTCATCTTACTTGGGTTGCTATCTTGTGCATTATGACGTGCATAATATGACTTCTTACGTGCTTTGTCTTTGGCTGTCGTCGGATTTTTGCCAGCGCCCTTCACACCCTGCTGGCCAAAACGAATTATCTTTTCTTTCCCTTTGTCGCAAGCTTTTACAACGTGTGATTTAGTTGGGTGCTTTGGTGTTCTCTTTGGCTTGTTACAAGCCATCTTGTCTTTACTTAATTTGGCAGCTTTAGCTGCTCTTCTATGTTTAGACATTATTACTGAAATAAACTAAGCACATCACCATAATAATCGGTGCTAGTGTCTAAATCAAAACCAAGGGTTGATTTCTTCTTGTCTGCAGCTTGCTTCTCTTGTTCTCCAAAAAGATTAAAGTAATCTACTTCTTTCTTAGGTTGAGTTGTTGTTTTTTTCGTGCCAAAGATATCTTCATCGTCTGTGCCAAACATTTTATTTATATCTGATAAAGTTTCAAAAGGATCCGAGGTGTCAATACTTCTTATGTTCAAATCAGCTCTATTGGTTCTTGAGATTAGTTCCAAGGCACTTCTATCTGCATCTGGCATAAAGCTTTCATAGAACTCATCTACTGTTCCCCCATAGCCTGCTTTACTGAATAAAGTGTAGAGTTCGTCTGCTTTTGGATCTACCCGATATTTATCATCTTCTGCCCTTTCGATATAAGTTACACCTAATTCTTTTTGAGTTGGTGTTATCTTTTGCTGGTTTAAGTAAGCAATTGATTCTCGAATAACTTTAGCTTCTCCATTTGTAAAAGCTGTAGATAAATAATCTTTAACTGCATCAAGACCGGCATCTTGTTCTAATCCAAATGTATCAATTAATTCTTTAAATGCACTTTGGTTTTCTTCTGGATTAATACCTTCAATTACAGAATCCGCAAATTCTTCTGGAGTAACAAAGGCTAAGTATTCACCTGCATCCCAATCAACATCTACATCAGCCAACGCAGGAATAAGTGATTCTGAAATATATCTTTTAACTTTTCTATCTGTTACTACGTTTTTAGCGGGATCAAATCCTTTTGTTCTTCCGATGATGTCATAATGTAATCTTGCAAATTCGTCTCTGCTGTAAAGATTTACTCCATAGTAATAAGCCCATTCATTCCATGTACGTCCTGTATCGCCTGCTATAGCATTACCGTTAGTTTTTGCGGCGCTCCAATCTGCGGCAACTTCTGTTCTTTGAACACCATATCTAGTTCTTTGAGCAGCATTAGTTGCTGATGGATAAAAGTAAAAAGTTGAATTAAAACCTACAGCAGGAAGACTTTTAATCTCATCAAGATATGCAGCAGCCCTTTCAGATGCAACATTCTTTAAAGCTTCAGCTGCTGTAGCAGCTTCAAATACATTTTGATCATTTTGAGTTGTGGTTAAATAACCTATAAACTCATCCATAGATTTGGAATTATCAAATCGTGGTTTGAGATAATTTTCAATAAAATCTTGTCTATATTGTTCATCTATGGCGTATTGAGCATCAGCTGCTGTTCTTCCTTCAACGCTTTCAATAGTTTCATAACGTTTTACCAATTCTTCATTAAACCATTTATTCCAGTCATAAGTTGCATAACCTTTATCTACACCTGTATATCCTGCTAAATCTTCTTCAAGTCCACGTTTAAATTTAGTTGTATTGATACCCATCATTCCTAGGTATCCACCCAATCCAGAATCACCTAATAAAGTATTGGCAAGACTTGAATTGATATTAAAAATTTCACTGTATCCGGGTAATGAATTATAAATATCTAAATCACGTTCTTGCTGGCGTACTTCTTTTAATTTATTAACAGTTGTTTGTAATGCGTCTCTAGTTACAGCACTAAATTTATCTAAAACTCCTAATTGTTGTTCATTAATATTTTTGATAACTTCTTTTTCAAGAACAGAACCAGTCTTATCATCCCAATCAATCTGGTCACCACTTAAACCAAGTAGACTTGTTCTAATGTATTGCTTTTCAGCATTGGGTAACGATGAAAATTTTTCTTTATATTTATCTGCATATTGTGTAGGTTTTGCTGCATTACCACGATATCCTGCTGATTTACCAACAGTGCTGTAATGGTTAAAAGCATAATTATCTAAACTCCCATAACGTGCAAGAAGATCTAAATTATCATTAGCAACAGCTTCTTGCCATTTTGCTTTTAAATCTAAACCACTTTGATTACCTGTTGAAATATAATAAGAAGCTTGAAATCCCCCTGTGGGAGGTTGTAAACCCTGGGCCTTTGCATCCCAAGGGGCAATGCGTTCAGATGTATAGTAGTTTTTATAACTACTAGTGGCTAAATTTTTTAAACTATTAACAATATTTTCATTTAAAGTCCCGTTTGCAACTAAACCATCAAGAGCCTGACTACTATAGTTTTCAATATTTGTTCTGTTGTTAATATAAGATCCTGTTGGACCAGCGTTTGCTTTACTAATTATTTGACGACTCCACTGATTAATAGCGGAATTACCAGTATTTAATTTTGCATTATTAGTATTTTTTGTTGTTGCTTGTGTCGTACGATTTTGTAAATCTTCTTTATTTCTTCTAAGGTTTTCAGTTAATGTACCACCAAGTTCTTTTGCTTTACTTTCGACACCTGAAGAATAAGTAAATCCTTGTTGTTGTGCAAAGGTAGAGATATTGCCAACAGTTGTGTCTTTAAGTAAAAAAGGGTAGCGTCCAGAGCCTTCCACTTTGCCATAAGTTAAGACATTAGCTACCCCATCTGAACCTACAGTAAACGTAATCCACTGCTCTACTGGACGATCAGCAGGAAATTGGCTAGCAAAATCTTCGGGTGTATAGTTTGTTCGATAATCTGTTTTTTCGTTTAAGGGTACCCAAGTTTCACCATTCCATAAAGCCATTATGCAGCACCCAGACTGTACTCTTCAAGATCTGATATAAACTCTATTTTATCTCCTTTTGTCCAGGCAATTATATTTTCTAGACTTACCTCTGAGAAGAAATCTTGTTTACGATACCATTCTTCCATGTCTTCTGAACCTTTGTTACCATTACACCGAAGGCAAGAAGGTACAAGGTTATACCAGCAGGATGAACCTGATTTGAATTTTGGAATGATGTGATCTAAAGAAGTTGCGTATTCACCACAATAGGCACAGTTGTGGTTCCAGGCTTCGTAGATTCCTTGTCTAAAGCGTCGTTTGGCTAATCGCGGTGTTAGTTCAATGAGAAGGACGAGAGGTTCGTTCTCACATCTGAACATAGTTTTTTAGCCGTTTCCTTATTTTAAAATCGCCTAGCTTAAGAAATACAACAAAGCTAAGTCTTAATTAAGACGCTTGACGTTACGACACAGAAGCCTAATTTAAATATGTAGCCCATCAAACACCATGGCTTCAAACGCTATTGCACCTCACTGGGTGCCTGTCCATAAAGCTGAGCGGCTTCTTGGCATCTCACGCGAAGACCTTCATCGCATGCGTGATGACGGAACGTTCAAGCTTGGTAGGCATTATGGCGCAGGTCCCCTGACCCGGTCAAGGGACTCTTACTACTGGAATGTGCCCAAATGCCAAAAGGTACTCAAGCAGCTGCAAGAGACTCCTTCTGTTGCTTGAGGGGAGTGTAATAGACCTTACGGACTTTATGCGCTAGCAACAACCCTTCAACTCTTAAGTTGACACGGTTTTCTTCAAGTGCTTGGGAGAGGCTCTTGTTTAAGGCTGACCAACGGCTCTTCGTTCTGGAGGGCTGTTTTTCTTTGAGCTGAAACAAGAAAACCCACTGAGGGTGTAGTGGGCGCACAGCTCTTTTCTTTGAGGAGATATTAATACTGTTGTCTTCATTCCATGTGAACCCTTTAAGTTCTTCTGGAGTTTTGCCGTAGGTTGCGACCATGGCGAGTAACCATCCGACTTCTTCAAGTCCAGGCTTGGTCACTGTAGAAAAGATTTCATCGACGATTCTTGGATCAGTCGGTAGTCGCTTGTGCAGCATTTTGTAGGAAGTTTGGTGTTGGTTGATAAGACTATAAACACTGGACGACGTACTTGATAACACAAAAAATACTCGATTAGAAAAGATTATCCTTTCTAATCTTTATATTATATATTGTTTTGGTTTTTTAGTAATTTGTACCTTGCGGGAAATCCCAATCTTTGATAACAAAACCAGATGCTCTTGTATCAACTGCAGGCATCTGCCCAGAAGCAACGTTGTAACTGTTTCCGTTTTTATCGACCATTGAGAAGTTTTGCATGACTATAAATTCACTTGGAATATTTATAAGCCTTTGTAACATTGGACTCATCATAGGAGCTTGGAAGTTAAAGGGAGGCACGTCCATATAACCAAGGCCGTAATATGCCAATCTTTCAAAAGCTTTATTCTGTCCATTCCTTGTTTTTTCTATAATTTTATTTTCCCATTCACTCATCAACCCAATATCAACAGGGAAATCAGATGGTTCATTTGGGAATTCACCATCTTGATATTTCATTGCATAGATATGTTTGCAGTAAGCGTATTGATCTAATGTATATGTCCAGAAATCAGATATTTCTGTAATGCTTAATCCACTTTGTTTGTAATCAGCAAACTTAGACATACCTTCTGCAACACCACTTGGGTTAGGAATGTCTCCAAAGCCCCTTTCATAAACTTTTCCAAATTCTTCAAAGACACCAGGATGGTCCCGGTATAGGTTTTTAGGGTCTCTTATATCTTTTCCTGATTCAGAAAAAGTGACTCCTCGAATTGAATATTCACTACTTTCACCACTTGGATAGACAATCGTCATTAAACGATTGTCTAATGCACTTTCGGTAATTTGTTGTTGTGCTGAGTTAAGTATTTCCCCTCTTAACTTCATTACTTCATAACGACCTGGCTTAACAGTTGCACATTTATTCTTAGGAAACTTCCTGCCTTTGCGTAAACCAAGAGAAGATAGATAAGCGTAATTACGTCTAGTAAAATCTTGACAACTACAGCAGTACCTAGCACCTGTTTGGAAAAACCTGCCAGGGTTTGGAGGTATGCGAGAAGGTGTTACAAGCACACCATCTTCTGTTGATTGAACTGAACCAAGTTTAGAAAGTTTTAAAATACCTTGGTTCTGATCAACATCAACTAAAACTGCTTGCATAAAGCCATAACGTTTTGCAGTTGCAGGATCTCTTGTATCTGAATCAACAGGTGTACCTGATACGGTAAGTATCTTGTCTTCTAAGATGTCACCATTGATTGGTTTAATTCCATTGCCTGGGAAAAACTCAACGTATAAAGGAGGGGGAACTGGAGCACTAACTCCTGAAACACGGAAAGAACTAAAGGTACCACTGAGTTGAACGTACCAGAAGTTTTCATTATCTTGTCCACTGCCTAAGAAAAGTTGATTAGCTGGAGCCTCTCCTGATACAGCTAATCGAACATTTTGTTCGTCTTGTAAGTTATCAAACCTTAAGTTACCGGCATCAATTCTGCCCGCCCAATGCATTCCATATTCTTTGTTTTCAGTTAGAAAACCTTGTACAGTACCGCTAACTTCTGGTTGGCGATTACCAATGATTGGTATCCCTTGTAAGGGAATTAAATATTTAAAAGGATAATAAAAAGGGCGTTCAACGCCGTTAGATGTTGCTAGTTCCCAACCCCGACGCCAGCGGGTCCATGTTGATTCTCGATTACTTGTGTAGAGAGAGTCTGGAACACTACCTCCAAACTCTCCCTTGATTGGTTTGACTTTATAACTATCAATAGCTGGACGCTCCGGTTTGGAGAACGAAGACCCTGAGAATGAATTTCCTTTTGGTCTTCTGTTAGCCATCAGTAGAAACCGCCTTGTGCGACAACATGTGCTCCTGGAATAAAACCAGAGGTGGTGTTGTATACACCTTTTTGCAGTACGCCGACGTAGAGACGATCACCCCGTTGCAGGTTAATTGCACGAGCTTTGAGAGGTGTACCGGAACCAAGTCCAGCTGTGTTGCCTTGTTGTGGCACGGGTACTGAAAGCTCAGGCATCACATCTGAACAATCAACTGAAGTTTCACCAACGGCAAGATTCTTTGCAAAGAGGATGTTGTAGTCACCATCAGCAGGAATAGGAACCGTGGTACCACGGGTGTGATAGACGACAAAAGTAACAGCAGGCAGTACACCTGATTCAACTGAACTGCGAGTAAAAGAACCTGTTACGGTGTAGTCAAGAGCGGTATTAACGCTAGAAGTTGGTGTTCCTGTATAAGTGTAGTAACCAATGCCAGAAGGAATATTGCCAGTAACAACACTATCGTCTTCTACATAAACTGTTTGTCCACTGACTAATCCGATCGTTGTTCCGGAAGTGCCAGAATTAACAGAATAATCAGGATCAACAGTATAGTTAGTGTCATTCCGCACAATGCGAATTGAATCAATAATACCGCCACTGTTGTTATCAGAAGACAAGGTGGCATCCATATCAACAAGAATGCCAGGGCTTTGTCCGCCTTGGACATTAAGGTCGGTGGCTGTACCAACAATCTGGTTAGTGATCTTGACCCTAGAAATCAATGGGCGATCAACAAATACAGGTTGTTTATTCGTATTAGTTGCAGACATTGTAAGGAGACTTTTTGTTTATTCTAAGCCAATCAGTAAAAAAGATTAGACAGGCTAGTTGGCATTTGTGGCAGTTGTGGATTCATTAATCCCTGAGTCATGTCTTGTTGAATCAAACGTTGAACAAGACTGGGCTGACTAAGCATCTGCCCTAAATATTGTTGAAGATAATTTTGACTAGTTTTCTTTTTAGGATCAGACTTAGTATCAGTAGTAGTAGTAGTAGCAGGCTGTTTGTCGTCTGGCTTAGATACTGGTAGCTGTGTTCCAGTGGAGCTGTATCCTTGTACTAGAGAAGGATCAAAGTTTCCTGCAGATTCAAAGTATTTAGCACCTTTTTGATATGCATTAGCAGACAAAGGATTAAAGTAAAAATTACCTTTATCTTCGTACATTACATCTCCTTCTTTTTTATTTTTAAGAAGAGATTGTCCACGAAAAGACTGTGCTCCACCGCTACGTTTATATGCGGCTCCTACCAATTGAGGATTCTCTGCAATAGCTGTGATACGTTGCATATCACTTGGCTTCAAGCGACGTGCATTGTATTTAATCAATTCATTTCTAGGAATTGTAAAGTTAGCCTCATATTGTGACGGCGCTGTTGCAATATCTACAAGGTTAGTGCCACCCCATTTGCCTGACATGCGTCTAGCAATTAGGTTGGCTGCTACACCAGCAATATCACCACCTTTACCTCCTAAATAAGCTTCACCTGTAATTGTATTCAGATAAGCCTGTGTTTCTTCAGGAGAAAAGCCAAAAAGTTGAGAAACAGTCTTACCCATCAAAGCCTCCCTTGTTGACGTGCAAGGCGTAACTGTTCTGCTACTTCAGGAGTAAGTAAAGGTTCTACTGCATTGGTTGCATCAGCCAAAGCAACAGCAGAATCTGCTTCAGTCATGGAAGCAGGCTTTTGGATACCACGCTCTTCAATAAAGGCTTCCAAGGATTGTGGATAACGATCCGGGAAAGTCCTTGCCATTAAAGGATTAAATGAATTTTGATTATTAAGTTTCGGGAACAGTCTTTGATTAATAGTAGTACCTAAATTCTGGACTGCTTTACGTTCTTCTTGTGTTCCAGCAGCAGTACGTCCTTGACCGTAAACCGCAAGGTTGTAGGCATAAGGATCCATCATCGCTGGAGTTTCTTCAGGAGATGGAGGAAGATTAGTTGCAGGCGGAGGGCTATAACCACCCGCATTACCAGCACTTCCTATTGCAGGTAAAGTTACACTTTCATCGTATGCTGCCAGGTTGGTATTAACAGACCGAGGCAGATTCATTAAACCGCTATTACCAACTGTTGCTTTTTGAGTGCCAGCTGCAATACGTTCTTTTGTTAATTTGTCAGCTAAGGCTTTTTGTTTTGGAGTAAGTTTGAAATCTTTCATTGTTCCATCTGCAACGCTGGGAGTCATAGCTCCATCGCCAAGTGCAAACAGTCCTGCAGCTCCTGCTAAATAAGGCAGAGGTGCCATTAAAGATCCTTCAACAACAGCTCCTCCTACATTGCCTTGTCTTAATTGATTAGCAGCACCTAAGGCACCAAGTCCTTGAAGACCTCGTCCTAAAAGATTACCTCCAGCTTTTGGCGGGATTCCTCCACCAGTTACTGTGTATCGTCCAGGTGTAGCAAAGTTTACCGGTTGTCCTCCTGTTGGGATAACAGGAACACGCGTCGTACCCGAACCAGCTTTCCTAGCAAAATCTTTACTTGCTTTCTGTAGAATCTGTTGTCTAACAGGTCCTGCAAAAGGTGCTGCAGCTGCATCGTCTAAAGCACCTAATGCACTTGTCGGAACATTTTGAAAACCTGCACCCCTAAATTGTGGAGGTAAAGAACGTCCAAGTGTATCTGAAGCCCGCTGAGATAAACCTTGATATGTCTTAGGATTAGTTGCAGTATCTAATAAAGAAGCAGGTGCAAAACGCCTACCACCTTGATAAGCACCTTGAATTATCCTTTGCAGTAAAGACAAAGACATGGTCAACGATAGATAGTGTGGAGATAGATGTTTGCGCCAACAGCAGTGTCAGCAGGTCCAGGTAAAGCCTGAATAAATTCAGCTCCAGATCGCTCATATCGATAACGCGCCTGGAAGGGATCTTTGTAATTAGGAACATAAAGGATCTGTGCAAGACGGTTGGTCTCATACAGATAAACTTCGTCCCATAATTTCAAAGCATCTTTAACATTACTGGAACGAATCGTACGATCAACGTCACCAATAATGCCTTCAACTCGGGTACTTGGTGGAGTGAAGTCATCGTCAAAAGACGCAAGTTGTGTCTTCTTCTCAGCAGAATCACAACGCCCTATTTGATAAACAATCTTGTCATGAAACACTGAATCAGGAACTGAATTCAATGCTTCTTCCAAACGGGCATAATCACCTGCTGGAACACTAACAACGTAGTATCCTAGGTGATATCTAATGCGACTTTTATTAAAATCAGATAACTGCACAGCGTACCGTCATTATTTGTTCATTATAATCTGTGCAAATAAAGAAGCCCCGTAGGGCTTTAGACACGCACTAGATCAGCTGCAAAAACTGAATCCCAATCAACTCGTGGAATTTGCCGTAACTGCTCAAGACTATTAAATCTTTCACCCGATAAAGAAGATTGTACTTCTTTAATATCTCTTGCAGTTTTCATACCAACTCCCTTGATATGATCAGCAATCATTTGTGCAGTTGCAGTATTGATGTTTAACCTTGTTTCCGCTGGAAACTTACGAGGTTCATCACCTTTTGCTGCGTCTTTTACTTGAAGAGTTTTGACTTTCTTTGTTCCTTCTTTGTCTTCTTCAAGTTCTGTTTTGTAAACAGTAAAGATGCGACCGTCCTGGTCTTCGACCATGTACCAATCGCCATCATCCCATTCGGATACAACTTTTAAACGTACTCCTGTTTTTTTATGTTTAAAGAGCATAGGGACCAGATTTAACCTGGTCCCATATTACTCTATTTAACTATCAATAACCAGGGTAGTTAGAAGCAGTCTTGTAAGGAAGATATTGCTCCATGTCATCGTACTCAACGGCAACATCCTGACGGATGAAGCACACTTCGCAGAGGATGTAACCGGTGCGACCTGCAGCCTTGTCAGCGTCAGAGATTGCCCAACCACCGTTGGTTGAAGTGGAGTTGGTAGCAGCCTTTGAATAGACGCGGAATGCTTGATCGGCGCTGTACTCGCTGTACTGGATGCCAGAGGTCAGAGGAGAAGCACCAAGACCACCAGTGCCGACTGCAATGTTGTTGGAGGTAGCAGTGACGTTAGCGCCGTGGGGGACGCCAGAGAAGCTAACAGGGGTGGTAGCGGTACCAGGACCGAAACCAATCACCTGAGTAGCACCTGAAGTGGTCAGGCCGTCTTCTGCAACGCGACCATCACCCCAGCCTTGGGCCACGGAGATAGCGGTGCGATAGACGTAAGAAGGACGATCAGCATCTGCAGCAACAACCATACCGGTGATGTTCACGCGGGTATCGTCGTTCTTGTAAGGAGAAGGGATCTGAACTTCAGCGGTGGTGGTGTAGCCGTCACCAGTTGAGGTGGTAACGGGCACATAACCACGCAGTTGATAGAACTGCCAACCAGGGTTGGCCAGAACAGAAGTCGGGCCAGCCTTGGAAGCGTTGTTAGAAGATCCACCAGTCGTGTCGATGTTCTGATACCACCCGTTAAGGGGCTCAGTCATATCGCCTGGATAAATCTTTTTAGCGGATAAGTATGCCATTAACTTTTCTCTTAGTAGAGGTTGACTTTTTTATAATGATCAGACAACGCCGTCGTCAGACACGAAGCTGAATGCAGTGGTGATGAAGTCTTTGTTGAGCACTTCGAAACCAGCATAAAGCTGCCAGATGAGAATGATGAAGCGGCTAAAGTCATCATTGTTGTTGATCAGAACTTGAGCGTTCGGACCACCGATACCAACACCGATTGACTGAGGACCGAAGAAGTAACCCTGGGCGACTTCTTCAGAAGCGTAACCACTGCCACCATCGAAGGAAGCGGTAACGTTCTTGGTCGGGAAGTTGGTTGATTCGAAGAATTTAACGCCTTCAAACTGAACGCCAGTCGGCATCACAGGCTCACCAGCCAGGAAGTAGCCCTGACCAGCTTGGGGACCCATGTAGAAGCTGGTGTTGTTAGGCATCATGGGGTTAGCCATGTACATGCCTTGACCAGGGTTGCCGCTGTAACGAGCAATCTCACGGAAGTCATCGTCACGACGCAGGTGCATCATGAAGACGGGATCGCAAATACAGCGATACAGACCATCAGCAAAGGTAGGAACGTTGCGCTTACGCAGGTCCTTAACGACTTCCAGGAGGTCAGTACGAACAGAGAACTGTTGAACTTGTGCGGTGTACTCAGCACCGGTATAGGAAACACGGCCTTGGGAATCCTTAGCCTTGTCACCAGCGAAGTAGTAACCACCTTGTGAAGAAGAAGCCTGGCCTTGTGCTTCAGCTTTAGCCAGTTCGTCAATGAAGACGCGATCGCGCCAACGACGATAGTCATCGAGCAGGGTCAGTGAACCGATGCTCTGGTGGAACATGTTCAGGTTGCCGGTATCCAGCAGGAGGCGCTGAGCGGTAACCAGGGTTTCCCGTGCAATCTTGAAGGTAGAAGGCTGGGTGGGATCAGACGGGTCTGCAGGACCGGTGTATTCCTTAAGCACCACCAGGACTTTCTCCTTGGTGATGTTACGGCTGTTAGCAGTACCGATAGTCTGATCAGCAATACGCTCACGGCTATCTTTCGTACCAGGAGATCCCCAGAACTTATAGCGATCCAGTTGCACAGTTTGGCCGGGCTGTGAGGTGAAGTCATGCACCACAACAGGCTCACAAGCCATCTCGCAAATATATGCGGGATGCGGACGGTAAAGTTCCGCCCCTAAAATTTTAGGAAAATCGTTATCTAAAAACATTAGTTATTCTCCAGTAACCCAGGAATAGTTTTATCGGATAAAAGAATGGACAAAAGTCCTATCTATTTTAAAGTTTAGCAGTCTTTAATACATTGGGAGCATTGGAGACTGCATGCTCATACGAGAACCCAACGTGTTGCTAGATCCAGGTGCTTCAGGATCAATGCCCATGGCTTGGCCGATAGCGCCAACTGCACGTCCTGCGGCAACACCACCTAAACCAGCAGCTAAACCAGCAGCTGGAACAAGTCCTGCAGCAGCTGCTTTACCAACTCCTCGTTCAGTAATCGCATCTGCGGTTCTACCAGCAAGGTTAGATAAATCCAACAAAGCATCAGCACGCATGGAACCATCGGGTCTATTTGCACTTGCTTGAGAAAGACGATCTTCAACACTGCCTAAGCCACGTTGTACTTTTTGTACAAGCCCTGGCGAGTATTTTCCAGCTAAAGCACGTGCACCGAGAAGACCAGCAGCACCGCCAAGGACACCGGCAGCACCGGCACCCAAGACGGCTGCGGGGTTCTCATCTTCAGCAGCAGCCATTCCTGCTACACCTAAACCAGCTGCAGCAGGAACGCCATACTTAAGACGATTACGCATTAGATCACTCCATAACAAACAGTTTCTGAGACATCGCTTGAGGAGATGCCTGGTTGATCAAACGCCATGCTTGGGTAGGATCAGCCTCCATTTGTTGCTTAAAGGAACCCCAGAAATCAGTAGGGGCTTGGGGAGCAGCAGCCTGGGGAGGAGCAGGCATTTGTGCGCCAGGTGCCATAGCTTGTTGTGAAACAGGCTGAGTGGGATAACCAGTGGTTTCCAGATCAGCTTCTGATTCATAAACAGGATACGGACCTTCGGGACCAAAGAACTGCAGCGTGTAATCGCTCAGAACATCAGGATTGGTAAGGATCTCGTTATAAGCAAGGTTTTCACGATGCTCATTAACGGCGAAGTCAGCGTAATTCTTAAGAGTGGTCTGGGCTTCTTTACCCCATTCCACTGCTGAATCAAGCATTCCCTCAAGATTTAGGGCGTACTGATTTAGAATTGCGGGTGCTTCGGTTCCGTAGTTTTCGACCACCATCCGGCTTTCCGGACTCCAATCCAGCAGGTTCGCGACGTCCTCCAAGGAGTTGATCTGCGAAGTTGGGGAAGAGTTGCTGAATGAGGTCTGGCTTGTTTGCGAGGTCTGCTGATCCGATGTTGCCCAAGGCTGCGCCTGGCTGGGAGCTGCCTGAGTACCCCAGTTTGCCTGGGTATACGGATTCGCTGCCGCTTCCGGGGCCTGTGACTGTTGAACCGGGAACGGGGATTGAACCGGACTGCCCAACAGGTTGACCACCTTGTTGAATGCCGATTCCCATGGGTTGCCCTGAGTCTCCACCGAAGCCGGGGATTGGGGGGCGGATTGAGACGGGGCTGATTGGTAACTGGTATTCGGAGCCGGTGCTGCCTGGGGCACCGCCTGGGGGTAATACGTTCCCACCGGAGCTTGGGGAGCCGCCGGAGCTTGTGCTGCCGGTGCCGCCGCCACGTAATTGCTCGGGGCCACGGACTGGGGGCTCGTCTGTGGGATCGATTGGACGGAAGCGTCCTGCATAGCTCATCTCCTTTTGTAATGCTTCCAGAGTTCGATACAGATAAGGTGTTAGGTCTAATCTCGGGTCAGCTGCCATAGGCAAGTCTGGAGATTGTGGATGAGGGGTCTGCATCATCCCCCCAATCAAACGAGAGAACTGGTTATAAGCTCCCTGTAGTTCGTTTACCATCCTGAACGGAAAGCCCGAAAGCATTTCCGCTCTTTCCTCATCAGTTTTAGATGGGAAAAGATACTTCAGTGCTTCAATGCTATCAACACCTAACTCTTGCAAGTTACGTACGACGATTGAATTATTGAGAATATCCTGTGTCGATTCCTCGTACACAGGACCAAGCCAACGCCAAAGCATCGTGATGTCTCCATCGGGTATCAATCCTTTGACACCCGGTGGAATCATCTGAGCCTGGACGCAGGCCATCATTAATTGTCTAACACGATCGTCATATTCTTCCATTGCGAAGTTATATCCATCCATTGCCTGTGGCGGAGCATCTGCCGGAGGTGGAACTGGCTTTTCATATCCAGCAGCAGCTGCCAAAGTATCCATAAACATCTTTTCTTCTTGATAGATAATCAACTCCATACAACGGCATAAGCCATGCGTATAAATGGAGTTTGCTTTTTTCTTACTAGTTGCTGCGACACGGCCAAACAAAGATTTATACTCAGTCGCAGTAACACCTGCACTAATTGATAATTCGTCTACACCACCTAATGATGTTCGGATTTCTTCTCGGTATTGCCGCACAAATGCATTCTGATCTCCAGAAATCGCATCAGGAACGATATAACCAACCCTATCATTCGGCTCCAGGTTGGCGATCACCCTAGGAACACGCATTTGTCCATCAACACCACGAGTGATGGGATCTTGTTTAAAGGTTGAGCGTGACATTGCAGACATGCTCTGAAAACCTGAGTTGGCTGCAATTGATGGTCGCTGTGGACCGGAGTCAGAATTACCTGGCTCCATCAAATCTGTTTTAGGACGAGAAGAAAGTAATGTTGGATTACCGAAGAACTGTAAGTTCTTCTTCATGTTCCGAACTAAATCATCATGCGTAATGATGTGTTGAGCAAGTTGATCAAATTCTCCACTTCCTTCCATGGAGAATCCTTTTGGATTATTGAAAATCTCAACGCAAGGAATGTAACGCAACTCATTAGGGAACGTTTGCGTTTTACCTGGAATCATTGCATTGACATTATCAAAAGACATTTCGCCTTCTGAATGAGTCTCTTCAATAACTTCTGGTTTAATTGATAATCTGATATAACGCTTTTGACCAGGGGTATCGGGGTGTTGCGCCTGAGCAGAAGGTGTATCCATTCCACCAAGACCAATGTCTTGGTACATGCCACCCTTGCCTGCTTTTACCTTATAACTATAGATAATAACAACTTGTTCTAATTCGCCATCGACATTGTAATAAGAGCGGTACTCGTGGCTACGAAAATAATAGAGACGGTAATTGTTTTTAGTAGGCCGAATGTAGAAAAGCCCCTTTCCATCGCATAGGAAATAATCCCATATTGAATCAAGACGCGTATCTAGTTTGTTATATTTGATAACTTTATCGATAAAATCTTTCCGCTGATTGCCAAAGTTATCTTGTGACGGAAAGAACTCAACACCTTGGCGAATGCCAAAGAGTTTCATCTGTGCAATATGTCCAGCAACAATCCCAGTATCAACATATTGTCCTCCATCACGCTCGATGTAGGAATCAATAATTTCCTTAAGACGCGCCGGGATTGCCATTATTTACCAGTCTTTGATTTATACATCCTAGCAGCTTTACCAGCTTTCTTTGCTTTCTCAGTATTAGCTACGAACTGTTTTCCTTTACGAGAACCTTCTCTTTTTTTGCGATCAGTGTCTTCTCTTTCTTCTTTAGAAAGGGCTGCCCAAGCTTTCTTGGGGAGATAGCGTTTGGTTGTACCGTCTTTTTGAATTGCTTTATCTGCCATGTTAACTTTCCGTTTCTAAACACTCAGGCCAAGTTTTTGTTTTGAAAAATTCATGCAAATTTTTACGTTCTTCTGCTTGTTCCGGTTTTTGAAAAAATGGATCAGCATATAGACGTTCTATAGCTCCATGATACTGAGAACAACTTAAAGACCAGGCTAATAAAACTTCTATCATTCATTTTTTGTCTTTATGTTTCTTGGCAGCAGAAGCTGCTTTTTTGCCTTTTTCATATTCATCCTTAGTCTGCCAATCTTCTTTACCCCATTTCTTTAAAGCTTTTTGTTTCTTTCCTTCTCCGCCTTTGTACCCGCCACCAGCTTTCTTGTACTCGGAAGCAACGAGCTGCGCTTTACGTGCAGACCACTGACCAGGCTTACCACCTTTAGAACCTTTCATGACACGGTTTTTAATCCGTTCACGTAGTTCTGGTTTTGTATATTTTGAATCGTCTTGTGCCATCAGACTTTAGGAAATTCAACTTTAGGCAATCCAAGGATGCCTTCTAATTTTCTACGTAAGTTACGTGCTCCGGGCATACGTGGATCATTGTAAATACTGTAATCAGGGTTACGACCTTGGCCTTGAGGAATCTCAAAGCTAGGGCTCTTTGCAAACAAATCACCATAACGACCGGCTAACATTGGCCCTGGGCTAAAAGCAGGATCACCAAAACCCATTCCTAAGTAACCGGCCATAGCTCCTAAAGCTCTGCCAGAGTTAAAACCCCCTTGGTTGTTACCTTGATTACCTTGTGTTGGAACTGGATAAGGAACTGGAATAAATTGAGGGGTAGATTGAGGTTCTGGAGCTGGTAATTTTTCAAATTTACTGTAACGATTGTCTATTCGAGGTAAAAAGATAAGAGGATTTACCTTTTGATCTTGCTGTGCTACTAAACCTTTCATGATTAAAATACTTTTTTAATTGTCATTGGGTCTACAAACTGACCTAAGGCACCCATATTGCCCATGGTGTCTGAAGCTTTAATACCCAAGCCATTAAATTGACCTAGTAATCCACCGGTTAAAGGACTTAATTGTTGTGCAGTTCCCTCCTCAGACTCACCACCTTCCGCTTGAGGTTGAGCTTGCCCTTGTTGCGGACCACCGTAGATATTGCCTAACAACCCACCACCAGCAAAACCACCAATGTTTCCCATGCCTCCGCCTTGAGTCATGCCTAAACGGTAATTAAACATTTGTCCGCAACTTTTTTATTATTCTAAAGGTTCATAACCTGATTCACTATTTAACCTTTGTAAAACAATTCCATCTCCTTTCAAATCCCAAGTCATCAAATCATCTGCCATCCACCCTAAGGTTTCAATGACTTCTTCTGGAACTTTGAATAAAAGATCACCGTTGGTATCTTCTTCTAGTTCTACGTAATAGCTCATTTGGAAAGTAATCTTTCCACAAGTTTATCAAGCTTTGTATTGATTTCACGAAATTCTACATTCATCTTTTCCATCTCACGTATATAATCCTGCTTTAAAACATATTCAAGAGGCATACGATCAATACGGTCTTCCAAGGCTCTCATTCTCCCGAATACTTTAGTTGTCATCCAACCACCACCAGTAACCAAGGCAATACCTAATGCGATGATTTGCTCCATCGTTACATTAATATTTGATGAGTATTTAATTCTTAATTAGTAGTCTACTTGAAGTTTTCCTCTCTTCATCAAACCATTAACAAGCCAAACCAATGCATCCACACAGTCATCGTGAGAACTAACACCAAAGTTTGTTAGTTCTTCAAACATGGTTGTGAAATTACGATATCGATTAAAAACAATCTTGCGATCTTCAAACATTCCCATAATTCCTCTGAAGCGTGCCAACTTATCAGAGCGGAATCCTTTAACTGGATGCCAGATCAGATTATATAAATTTTCTTGTTGTAAACAGACTCGTTTGAAGTCTGCCTCCAAAGATGCTTGGTACTGGACTGCTTCTGACCAGATATCACACGTTGAATAAGTTGGGAAGTACAATCCATCTTCTTGACGACCAATCACTGACCAGTCATTTAACAACTCTTTCATCTCATCTAGCTTCTCTAGATTACCCATTACGCGTAATCTGCGGTAATCAATGATATGAATCTTGTCCCCAATTCTTCCGCCCAGGACCATAACTGTATAGTCATTTTTCTCTTTTGTACCTGCAGATAAGTCAACACCAACACCAAGACAGTCAAACTCAGTAGCAATCTCTGCCTTGACCAGTAGCTCAGGCGCAAGAGACAACTCGTTCTGCCTGACGATCTGATTCATGTACTGGAAGGAGAAGGCAATAGGGGCTTGGCGCTTCTTCTCTCTGAGGTAATCTAGGGACCACATCTCAGGCCAATATGACTCTTCTTCGCCTGTCTCCGGGTTATTTAAGATCGCTGATAGGACGATCTGCATCCAGTTGTTATTTGGGCAAAACGTTGTGGAGTGGATATCGTCATGACGGAATCGCGTACCCAAACAAATCGCTCGGCCCCCTTCAAACATCGTCGGTGCAATCACTGCATTCCAGTTGTCCTGCATCATTTTGCGGATATCTGGATTACCAATGTCAGCAGCAGACTTTACAGGGTCATCAATAATCACCAGGTGAGAACGCTTGGAGGTCACTGAACCTTTCAGACCAGCAGCACATAGGGTGAACTGTTCTTCACCCGTGGTATCAATACCTGCAAATTTATGATCAATGGACCAGTATTCATTACTGGTTACATTCTTCAGGAGTTTAACTTTTGGGAATACGTTCTGATATTTTTTAGATTCAATAATTCTTTTAATAGTTGCTGATTTAGAACGAGCAATATCAACGGTATAGCTTAGATACAAGATCTGCAGAGGCTTTTGTGCCATGGTATGAATACCAATGGCCCAGGCTGTATATAAACCAAGGACTGTAGATTTAGCTGATCCCCGTGGACCTAACAAATCAATATTGGGTCCGGCAATACTATCTAAACAGGAACTTGATTCACCTGTTACTAATTGTCTATGCCATTCTCTATGGTGTTTGGCTGGAGGTTTATCTGCTACAAACTCACAAAAAAAACCAAAATCTTCTCTAGCTTTTTTATAGATATCTTCTTGATCTGTCTTGCGAATGCGATGATTAGCAGCCGCAGCTTTTGCGTTGCGGCGATACGCAAGATGCAGATGAGAAGGCACGTTATATCTTAAGTACTAATTAAATAGTACTCTATTTTTCGCACTTGCACTTATGCTTCTTAGCTGCCTTTGCAGCCTTCAAACCTTTTTCTGCAGACTCTTCTGCATCTTTACCTTCCTTAGAAGCATTCTTCTTTTTATAATATTCCACCAATTGGGGAGGCATTTTCTTTTTAGCCATTACATGTATTTCCCTGCTAAAGGTTGATCTGGATAAGGATTGCCTGCTACAGGCGGCTCTTTGTTATCACGGAAGTTATTAAAACCAGGAGTGATGCGCCTGTTTTTAGCAATTGTTTGTAAGACATTATTAAGCGATTCCTTTGTAAAAGGACGCTCCATTGGAATGTCTACACCAAACTTTTCTTCGTCCAATGTTTTATTTAATCTTCAAATTGAATTCTAGCCCATACAGACATTGCAGCTTCTTGTAATGGACCTTCGATTGGATCATCTTTAAATACTGCGCTAAGTTCACGTAATGCGCGATCAGCTCCAGCCATCAATAAACCTTTACGATCTTTGGAAGATACGAAGGCTTCAACCTGTGCAATAGTGCCACGTAATTCTTTTTGCATTTGAGCAATACGTGCAACACCAGCATCACGCTTTACAGTCATATTTTCTACATCTTCTCGTAACTTACGCATATCTTCTTGCATTTCATCAATCTCATGCAATAAGACTTTGTGGTGATTTGGTTTGGGATAAGTTGCTTTTACCCAATCATCAACACAGATAATGCTGCCATCATAACCAATGAACTTGGCATAAAGATAAACCTGGATAGGAGAGAAGGTATCTTCTGCAAAAGCATGAAAAGATTCCCTGGTCGCATTATCCAGATTATCTACCCAATATTCAAAAGTTTTGACGTTGATATCAGAATCGATATCCCTTAAGTGCTTGGCCTCGGTCCCTTTCTTCTTCTCGATCTTTAAACTGTTGGAGAAGTCGATCTCTGGCTCGCTGCTCTTCTGCAGATTTACCGATAGTTTCTCTTTGTTCAAATCCTTGTGTTCCAAGAGAAAGTCGTTCTTCCTGTCCTTGTTTTCCAAGGGTTTGTCTTTGTTCGTATCCTTGTGTTCCAAGGGTAAGACGTTCTTCTTCTCCTTGTTTTCCGAGGGTTGCACGTTGTTCAGTTCCTGTTGTACCTATTGTTGCACGTTCTTCTGCTGCACGATTACTTTCGGTTGACCGTGCTTCTTGACCTGTAGTTTCAATGCCTTTACGCTGTTCTTCACCTTCCTTCCCCATCTTTCCAATGGAAAAATCATAGGCCACTTGAGCAGCTTGTTTGTATTTATCTAGGTCAAACCAATCATCATCAGTAGTTCCTGAGATGTCATAGCTGCTAGTCATGGCCTATTAAAAAGTAAAAATCAGAAGTTACTCATCACGTTGGCAATACCCTGAGAGAAGAGATTGCGACGTCCTTCCACAGATTCTTGACGCTTCTGACGCATCTTAGATGCTTCAAGCTTCTCAAGAAGTTGTTGGAAGTCGCCTAAATTAATAGATTCGCCGGTAGTGGTTTCGTCCATAGTTTCAAATAAAACCTTGATTTAATTATACTATTGGTTTTTACCAGAAGCCTGCAACAAAGTTACCAAAGACACTAGCGTCTCGATTAACATTAGCGACATACTTACCATAATCAGCTCGAATATTTTCAATATCTTTGCCGTATTCACCACGGATTCGTTCAGCACCTAAGTTATATTCACCTTTAACACTTTCAACTTCTTTATTACCAGCATTGATGATGTCTTGAAGATCTAATGCATATTGACCTTCAATTTTTGCTGTATCAGTCTTGGTTTTGTAATCAACGTCACCAAGGTATTCACGCATTGCACGTTCGGAATCAGCAGTGTATTGCTGACGCCAGTTGGCTGCATCTTGCTCAATTTGAGTATTGGTGGTTGATGTTGCATTGGTTAAGGCAGCTGCTTCATTACGCAAACCTTGCAGCATCAACTGCTGATTACCAGCTAGCTCTTGCTGGTCATATGCATAACCTGCCTGAAGACCTAATAACTTTTCTTGAGAGTATAAATCAAACTCAGCTGGGGTCATCCCAACTTCTTCTGCATAAGCAACATAAGGCTCAGTTTCAGTATAAGAAGCACTAGCTGAAGAACCTGATGAAGAACCAGTGGTACTGGTAGCAGGAGCACTGGCTTTACTTGTAGTAGTAGCAGTAGTTGAAGGAGTACTGGTCTTGCTAACAGCAGGAGCACTAGCAGTGCTTATAGTGTCAGCAGGAGTAACTTTTGCTGCATTAGATTTACATTTGCTCCTGTACCAATCAACATCGTTTTGACTATCAAGATTTTTAGGTGCACCAGGTAATTTAGATGCCTGGTCAACAGCTGATTGACTTCCACAAACGTTTAAAATTTGTTGGAAAATACCTGAAGAAGCAGAAGAAGAGCCTTGTTTGCAATTGGCTTTATACCAATTAACATCATTTTGACTGTCAAGTTTCCTGGGAGCACCTGGAAGTTGAGATGCTTGATTAAAAGCGGCCTTGCTGCCACAAGCAGCTACAGACTGGTCATATATACTATTGTTTGCCATTTTTTTAAATCCTACCTTGAACCCATTTTAGCAAGACGATCCTTGACAAACTTATCAGATTCACTCAAAGATTCTCTTGCTCCTGCTACACGTCCCACACTATCTTTACTGCGTCCAAACACTGCATATTGTCCAGTGTTATTACCTTGAGTGTCCCTAAGAGGTGCTCCGTAATAAGCCGCCATTTGATATTGAGCTTGATCAAAGGGACGCTTTGATTCACCCTCAGGAGAACGTGCTAGACGTTGAGTCATGAAATTACGAAGCTCATTAGGATTATTAAGTACACCAGCTCTTTCAGCCGCTTGATAGTAACCTTCAATCTCTCGTTGCTCACCAGGCCTAAAGTAATTCGTAGCAAAGGCATCACCGATGATGCCCCGTGCCCGGTCACCACCTAATTGATAGTTCAGCAGGTCTTCAAATTCTTCAGACTTGAAATAACTACTGGTCGGAGTTGTACGGCTTTGGACCATTGCCAAAGCTGTTTTGGGATCAAGACTACCTTGATTTACAGCACCGAATAAAGTATCACTGAAACCCTCTTCTTTATTATCCTTGAAAAGAGGTGCGCTATAACGCATTAACTCTTCAAATTCTTCGGAGGGGTTATATCCCATTTCCGAAGGAGATTGAGGTTCTTTATTGCCGCCAAAAAGACCAAAGACCATTACGAATATCCTCCAAACATATCAGTCCATTGTGAAACTTGTGCTGGATTAAAGCCCCGACCCGCTAGTTGAAAACCAGCAGTCCGACTCAGATCGGAAAGAAAAGGAGCTGTATTCCTTAAGTTTAATTGATCAATACCTCGCCTAAATTGACGATTGTATTCATTATCTCTGGCTCGTTCTTGTGCACCAAAACCAGCTAATAATGCATCTTGCTGGAATTGAGTCTGAACACCTAAAGCTTCTTGCGCACCTTGACGTTGTGAAGCTGCTGCACGATTACCAAAAATACCGCTAATAACAGGCGCTGCAACTGACGCTGCTGCCATCCATGGGAATGCCATACTACCTCCTGCTGATGCTGCCGAAGAGAATCCAGCGGCTGTTGATGTTGATGATGTAATTGGTGTTGCTGCGGGCGGTAAAGTCCATGAGGAGCCCGTTGCTGTTAGTGACATTATTGTTTATTCTAAAGCATGCTGTAGTTACCAGTAGCTTGTCCAGTTGCACCTCTATAGGCATTTTGAGCAATACCTGGTGTACCTAAAACAAGATCATCAAGGTAACGATTGCGACGACGTGCTGGCTCTGTAAGAACCCTTGGAAGTTCTTTAAGTGCATAACCAATTAAGTTAGATTGCCAGCCTAACTTTTGTTGTTCTTTGGCACGACGTAACATCATATCTTCATACCACTTTCGCTCTTCTTTACTTCTTTCATAAGCACGATCTCCGTACTTATTGATCATTTCACCAAAAATAAGTGCTGATTGAACTTGAGGATCATAATCTTTAGCTGACTCTAAAAGCTGTTGCATAGGATTGAGTGGCGGACTCATATCACTTCCAACAGGAGGCATCAGTGAAAATCCTGCTTCGGCACCAGCATTCGTGGTGTTCCTATACGCCTGAGCCAAAGTATCTTGATTCTGGGTTCCGCGAAAGCCACCTGCTAATGCAGGACCTGAATAATTCAAACCTTGTGTGGCTAAATTAAAGCCTTGTGGAATTGCCATGATCAGAAACTGATATTAGGAGCCTGGAGAACAGAACCTGCATAGGGATTAGCCTGCATTGCAGTACGGAGATTTGCTCCCATCTCACCTTGCAATCCGGTCGCAAGTTTACCTGCAGTAGCAACAGTACCCATCGCCATATAATTCTGAGCATTAGAAGCATTCAGAGCTTGCTGGCGAACAAGCGCATCATTAAGACGTTTTGCAATAATAGGATCCATGCGTTTCTCATTTTCAATAAATAAATCAGATGAGTACTGCATCAAATCCTTTTGTTGAGCCACATAAGGTGCCATGGCTGCAGAGGTAAGTCTTGACATTAAATCTGCATCTTGTTCAATCCTTGCCATGTCTGCACGACGCTGTTCAACTGGTGACGCATTAGCAGGAGCAACACCTGTGCCCTCAGAACGCATTTGCTCTGCTTTATTACCAGCAATATTACCTAGAAGGGGTGCAGCAACTGCTCCAATTGCACGAATTGCAGCTCCTTTACCACCTCCAACAAATTTACCAGCTGCTTCAGTAATTCCTAAAGCACCTAAGCCAACACCACCCGTAACAGCTGCATCAAGTGTGCGTCCTGCTTGTACGTCTTGAATAACCTGTCCAGCAAGAGGAGCAGCAGCTGCAGCAGTACCAGCAAGACCAATCATTGCATCACGACTAAAGTTGATGCCAGCTTTTTGCATGGCTTGAGCTAACCGCTGTTCTCCATTGCTAAGAATATTTTTAACATTTTGTTCCTGAGCTTTAATTCGCTCTAACAACAATGCTTGCGGATCAATTACTCCTCCCCCACGGAGATAAGAACCAGCACTTCCTGGCTTATTTCTTTGATCAGCCATATTTATATTCAATATATAAGATTATTTAAATTCTATCTCAACCTAACTGCTGTCCAGTTACTCCATATTCTTGAGTAGTGGGTAAATCTGACTGGCCTGCAGCAGCAATCATTCGATTAGCAAACTTACCAGCTAACGCACCAGCCAATGCACCCGCTGCACTTGCACCTGCAACAGTACGTGTTTTAACACGAGGTTGTTTTTTACTAGCTTGACCCATTACTGCACGGGCTGTGCCAGCACCGCCAACCAGAGCACCTGCAGCTTGAAGACCAACAGGGAAACCAACAATACGAGCTTCTGGCTCACCTTGTAAGTTCTCCATTGTCCCCTTAATTACACCAACACCAAGAGGACCTTTCTCGTTGTAGAGAAAGTTCATATAGTTGGAATAACGTTGTTTTGTTAAATCAGGAATATCTTCTTTAGCAGTCTCAAATTTTAATGGGCGACCCTGACGTCCAAGAACAAAACGATCAACCAGCTCAGGGCCAACCTGACCGGTCTCACGGCGATCTTCTGATCCAGTCTCTGCATAAGATTGAGAAAAACCTTTAGGTCTTCCAAGTTCAGCAAGATTAGTGATGTCGTAAGTTCCAAGAGATGCACTAACAGGTACACCGACTGCCGCTAATCCAATCGCTGCCTTCTGTGGTTGTGTATATCTTTTGATATCTTCTCCCATTACACCTTCGGCTACTTTTTCTGAAATAGCCATTGGATGGTTATAACGCCAATAAATTTTACGAGTTTCGTCTTTTCCTAAGTCAGTTAATAAACGAGCCCCTAAAGCACCAGCCAGTTGTAAAGGTGTTTCTGTAGCTGTAATGCCTTTTTCACCTAGACGTTTATAAAATTGCCTTCCTTCTTTAGTCGGTAAAATGGTGTGACCATAGTCACCCATTGCACCCATAATGGCTGATGCTTCTTGCCAACCTTTTTTAAGTCCAGCTAACATAATCAGAGACCAAACATTTGAATAGCTGCTGCTTCCATTTCTGGATCGTTAGTAAGTCCTGTGCCTAAATCATTTAAACGTTGCTGAAGTATTGCATTCTGAGTAGGGCCTACAGCTTCTTGTAAATTAGTGAACGGCATATATGCACCCGCTAAACCTTGAATGGGAACATTATTTACAGCTGCACGTTGTGCTTGTTGTTGAAGAATTTGGTTAGATTGTGCACCCTGAACTCCCTGCTCCGTACCTAACAATGCAGTTACTGGAAGAGCGGAAGCAACTGATGCTGCAATATTCACAGGCAGCTCTAATTTGGAACGAATAGGTTCTTTTGTTTTAATTTGTTTACCATTTTTACCTGTTCTAATAACAGTTTGAGTTCCTTTTGGCCGAAATCCACGTACTAAACCAAGACTTCCCGCAGAAGCTAAAGCATCAGCACCACCATAAGCCAAAGCAGTTAATGGATCTGCACCACCCATCATGCTAAGTCCAGTATTTAATCCACCACTAACTAAAGCGTCGGTAGCAATACTCTTTAATCCTTGATGTCCACCAAGTTTTTCAAGGGTTTTAGGGCCTAATAACCTACCTGCTAATTTAATTACTCCTGTTCCCATGACGACCCTAGTAATCTTTTTATTTTAAGTCTGCTTATCTTTATCTCTAGTATCCTTGCTATTGCTCATTAACTCAGCAACAGTAAAGTTTTCTTCTACTGCATCTTGCGCTTCTTGCTCTGCTTTGGCTTCAATAACACCTTTTGGATCAGGGTTAGTTGATCGAGGCATCGGATTCTTAGAAGGTTCCTCAACCGTTGGACTAGCTTGATATAACTCACTCCAAATAGGTTTATATTCTGGATAAGTTCTAAAGTCACTTAACGTATTTGGCCTACCCAACTCAAAGTCATATAGTTCTTTCCGATTATTATCAAACCTAGGTAATCCAGTGAACAACTTAAATTGTTCTGGATTGTCATTAACAAAGTTAAGACGTGGATTTAATACCGGTTTCTTTGTTTGAATTTTACGCCTTAAATCAGACGCATCAAAACGGTTGACGGTAAAAGGCGGTTGTGTTGATGGTTTCTTAAACGCTTCACCGTAATCAACCTTTTTGCTACGGTAAAAACGTTTTTGTACGTCATCAATATAATCGTTGGGATCAGTAAGACGACTATCAAAAGGCATTAGTCTTTCTTAGCTTTTTTCTTCTTGTTTAATTTTACAAGAGTCTCGCGAAGCTGTGCTTGCTTCCGAGTCTTCTCATCAAACTTTTCTGGATTCCTTTCTACGTTAGCTTGAAGTTGTGCTGGTGTAATGCCACGTTTCTTAGCCTTTGCCGTAAAAGCACCTTCTTTAATATCAGCTTTTTGAATCCATTTCTTATCTTTTTTTGCTTCTGCCATAATTAAACTCCGAAGCCCATTGCGCGAAGTAGTGCCTGAGGATCACGACGATCACCCTCGATTCTAGCTCGCCTTATTGCTTCTGATGCTTTAAGTGGATCTTGGCTGAGCTGTCTAGATGAACGAGTAAAAACTAAATCTTGGTCAGGAGGAGTAGGAATTCCCATCTCATCTGCAACTGAATCAGCTAAAGCTTGAGCTGTAGTTTCATCCATGGTTGTTTGTGTAGGTCGCTGTCCATATGTAGCCCGTTCTCCTTGACGATCTGTACGTTCAATGCCATACAAACCAATACGACCGCCGGTTTGTGTTCGGTCTCCTTCAAAAACTTGCCTAGGGGCTCCCGTATCGTCATAATCACGATAACGACCTCCGGTTTGAAGACGCTTTACTTCTTCTTGAAGACGGTCACCAGCAGAATACTCCGCTACATTTCTACCTCCTCCACCTTTTTTTTGTTCAATGTCTTTACGTCCAGGTCGTATTTCTAATGTTTCAGGAATAATTTCATTAGTTTCTGGATTAACTTCATAAAAAGCCCTTGTTCCTTCTGTTTTATCAATTAAAAAATGTTTAGGACCAACGTCTTGTAAACCTTTGAGCTGAGCACGGACATTGTCCCTCTCTGCCATTGCATCACCAATGTCTACATTCAGACTTGCAGGATCAGGCATATTCTGCAATTCGTGTTGCATCTGGCCAAACATCTGGCTGTATGAATCTTGACCAGGTTTTTCACGATCCATGGCTGAACGGATCATCAGTGAATCTTCTTCCAGCTGTTTCCTACGTCCGACCAACTGCTGTTGTTCCGCACGCAATTCTGAGATGCGATTGGTTAAGTTAACATCTTTACCTTCTAAATCTTCTACAAATTCTCCAAATATTCCTGTTTTTGGAGTATCCCCTTTTTTAAACAAAGCACCTGTTGGTAACTCATCTCCCTTTAAAGATATTACAGAACTAGGTTTAACTTTTATAGGAGATGCTGGTTGTTCAGAGAAACGTGATAAGACTGCTTCATCACCAGTACTAGCGTACAGTTCAGCTGCTTCTGCAGTAGCTGGATCAGAAGCAAGAACTCGTTCAACACGCGTAGGTGATAAGCCTTGACCTTCAAGCTTCTCACGTTTGTTGTTAAGAAAACGTTGGGCCATACCAACATCAACGTCTTCGTTGCGTTGTAACTCACGTTCGATAGGTGCAGCAGCCTGATCAGATGCAGTATTAGAAGCTTCTAAGTTTTGCTCAATAACCAATGGTTCTGTTGCATCTTGAACGTCTACTAAAGTTTGAGGTTCTTGGCTCGTTACTTTTGCAACCGTTTCATCACGTAATTCTTCCGCACGCATCGAACGACCACCGCCACGGCGATATACCTCACCCGTATTGGGATCAGTAACAACCATAGATTCTTCTACACCACCTTGAGGGCGTGAAACTTCAGGTAACTCAGATTCTGGCTTTACTGCTACATTTTCATAAACAGACTGGCGACGTTTTGCTTCAGTAGAAATAGCATCAGCTTGTTGACTAAACCTTTGGAACTCACCAAGTCCTGTATTCTCTGCTTTCTCTGGTGCAGGGAATGCACCAGGCATTTGCCGTTGCTGATACTTGGTTTCAATTGCATTAGCCTCACCAAGACTCTTTTGAAGCTGTGTAAAGTCTGATGTAACCTCATTCTCTGCAATACGCCTTGGTCTTGAACCACCAAGGTCTTGCTTAGCTGTATTTAAGTTTGTAATACGCTTAAGTTCTGTTGGATTAGACAAATCAACGCGTTGTACTCCGCTTTTACCTGCAGATGCACCTGATTGCATCCTGGGATCTCTAGCACGACCCCGTAATTTCATTGCAGCAGCGCCAATACCAGCTAATGCACCTGCACCAAGGGCAATTCCACCTGCTGTTTGCAATGTAGACGGCGCTTTAAGTTGATTTTCCCGGAATTCACGGACTTCACCGTACATTTCCGCCTTTTCTTCTTCAGATTGGGGGTATGCACGCCCTGTTTGGCGGCTATAGGCTGCATAATCTGCCGGTGAAAGCATCATTACCTTATTATTTGCATATTTATTAGATATCTATATTTTACTGCTTAAAATTTCAGTGATATAAACTAAATACATGGGAAAAACCTAAATAAGTTCATGATTCCAGAACTTACTGACATCGAGAAGAACGAAAGGGCTGTCGCATTACTCGCTATTGCCGATACAGCCGAGAAAAAGATGGAAAAAGGCGATAGTCCTTTGGATGTTCAAACTTTTGTAAGCGGTGCTCGCCGTGAATTAGCCCGTAAACTTCCCGATACCAAAAAAATGGGGGAAGCAAGCCTGGCCGCTAAACGCTATAAGGAAGAAACACAAAAAGCCGGTGGTGACTTTAGTACAATGGTTCAACCTAACCTCGGATAATTTGGGTTAAAAATTTGGGGTAAGTCCGGATTTTCCGGACATTTTTTATGTTATAAATTTTTTTAGCTTTTGTAAATTACATTTTTTGCTTTTGGGCTACCAGGGGTAGTGCAATACATATTTTTTGTTCAATTAAGGCGGCCCCTAGGGCCTCAAATTGGGCTAAAAATTATCTGACACATCTCACACATGTGTTCCGACTGGGAATGTGTAGAGAAAAAAAATAAAGGGCGGGTATGTGTATGTTGGGCGGGTTGTTGAGTGAGAGATTAGAATTTTTTGAGTGAGTGTAAGGAGGATGTGGAGAATTTGTTAGCAATTCACCACAAACATGTGGAAAATTTAAGGAAATCTTCACAAAATAGCTGTCGTTTTCCACAGATTCCCGCGCAATTTGGGGAAAGATCCTGACGCTACAGTTTTGCAGATAAGACTGTTATACATAACAGACCTAAGTAAGTCTTTAAACTGCTTTTTGTTCTTTCATTTTATCAAATCAAATGAACACAATTGCTTTCGTCACTGACAACTTCTACTTCGAGTTTGTTATCAACTCGGAGGAGGATATTGCGTACGTTACCAAGCGTGCGTTCCAAACTGCTGACGTTGATTTCAATGATCAGTGCACGTCGATGTCAATCGAACGTGCCCGTAAGTATTACGCATCATTGATTGGCTGATCCGTACAAGCGGGTTGGGAGGTGCAAACCCTCCCACAGTTATTACCCACAGCGGAGATGGGTACCGCACACACAGGAGACTGACGTGTTCTTCGTCATCGTCGACGGTCAACAACACAGCGCACACTTCTCTAAAGAGGAAGCTGACGACGCTGCATTCGATCTTTCGGTCGATTGCAACTACAACTTCGGTTTTCCTGTACAGGAACGCGTACAGATATCCGTCCTCTCCTTTACGGAGATGATGGAGTCTCAGGTTGAGATGGTCATCTGACCAGGCGTGATGCCGGGGGTCGAACCCCCTCTCAATTATTGCCACAATCCAGTGGCATTTATCAGATCACATCATGCGTTACATGCATCCTCTCATTGCTGTCACCATTGGTACAGGCATAGGTTTATTACTTTCTGTCGTTGGACAGAAACAATTTAATGCCCATGCCCGTCACACCTGTAACAAGCCTGGCATCAGCGATACACATCGTCTGGTTACAGTCTCATCTTTTACAGGTGATGCTAACTACTGTATGCACATCCGTTACCTTGGTAACTGATCACATTACTAACAAGAACCATGACAGCATTGAACATCCGCAAGAACATTGCCGGTCTTCTGTATCTCACTGCAGATGCCATTATCAAAGCCAAGGCACCCAAAGTGCCGAGTAAAGGTCAGGTCCAGTATCGTGTTGACGATCTTCGCCGTAAGGTTGCCAACAAGATCAACCCTGACACTTGATCATCCGTTAAAGCGGGAGACCAGGTGCAATCCCTGGTCGATCAGTTGCCACAATCCCGTGGCATTTATCAAATTAAATTGTATGGCTACCAACAAAGAGAAGTCGATTGCTCTTGGTGCAGCATGTACTGCACTGGGTGCCATCATCTTTCCACCAAGTGCTATTTTAGGTGCAATTTTAATTGCAAGGGAGGCACTGTCAGACCACCCTTACGAACAAGATGATAAGAAATCTAAGTCTTATCACAAACCCTTGGAGTACCAACCACCTGACATCAGTAACCCTAGGTTTTGACTGCCCAGACAACATGGCAGACACTTTTGTCTAGCTATGTCTGGCTATTACTCTTTACAAGTTCATCAGATCAGGTACCGTCCTGAGCATGACGTTAAACTGCTTAATGTTTCCTTTAGATTCCCGACATGCCAACCACTGTTGAGATTCAAACCGATGCCATTGCTAAAGCCCGTGACAAGAACTGGATGGTTCTAAGCGCGGGCACTGACTACACAGCAATTGTCATCGCACACTGCCGTGACATGAACACCAACTGGTACAGGGAAATGGTCATTGTTGATGGTGTAGCCGAAACTCTGACACATCAAAGTCCAGATACAGTCTGGAACGATGAAGAGATTGCCAAGAAGCTTGAGTGTTTCAAGCTGAACACCCAGGGCAATGACTTTGTTACACCTGAGACTGACTGACCCCCCACCCCGTTGTCGCCAATGTCACTGCAGAGCTACAGAATCGGCAAGAACCAGTATGTGACCACTGACTTTTATGAAAGTCCAGGGTTACGCAATCGGTTCTATCGTTTCATTGCACGGTTATTCCGTATTTAATCCTGCAATAGACCTGAGCAAGTCTTTAAACTACTCACTGTTCTTTCATTTTATTAAATCAAATGACTGTTCAAACATTTGACGATGGTGGTTATGTTGTCACTGGTGACAGCATTCCCATGTATCGTCTCTTGACATTACGCACAGCCCTCAAAATGGAAACCAAGGGATTGCGTATGTCATCTCATCGCCCCAGTGCATACTCAATCATCAAGAAAGAGTTTGGTCTAAAGGGTTCCAAGGCTAAGGTCTTGGCTGCTTTTGAATCAATCCTTGTCAATGATTACGGCATACCGTTGACAGGCTTTACAGCCTCTGAGCCTACGGTATAACTACATTGTCCCCATCACCAGCTGGGCAGATGAGTTACATGCGTCATGTGTATGGAACTCCTCGTAAGTCCCAGCTTTCTTCACCTCATTTCATTCAGTACAACATCATGTCTACCATGTCTGAACTCCATCGCCTGATGCAAGAGATGAAGCAGGATGACCTTGACATCCTCGCTGATATTGCCTACGAACAGGAGCAAGCCATGCGCGAAGCCATGGACGAACCACCAATCGAGGTATCAAATGACTCACCAACAAATTGATCACACTGAAATCATTACAGAGATCATTGCTTTGATCTCTGTTGTCATCACAGTTCTCATCACCAACATCATCCAATGTCTTCAACCCTCAAGTACTACACCGACCGTTACCCCGTTACAGGCGCAGCAAGATATTGGATTGACCGATACAACTGGTCCAAAACCTTTGATGGTTGTGACCCAGAAACAATCCAAATCCATAACACCTGGCAAGTCTACGGCGGGCCAGAAGAAGGCGGCTGGTGGTACGAAGTCGGTCAAGCAATCTCCACGCATTTCATCTTCTCCAAGAAGCAATGTATCCGGAGATGCATTGAACTCACCCAGCAGTACCAGCTTGATGACCAACCTTCCATTACAGATTCACGAGGTCTCACCGCCGTTCATGCCACACTCGGAACAGGATTTGCCATGGACTATCCCACCGAGCGGCCTTACTATTGCTAGGTCATGAACTACATACCCTGGGCAGCTATGATGCGTAAGTCCCAGGGCTTCCTTTATCTAATCAAATCAAATCATGGACACAGTCAATGACATCTACGGTCCTTACTACCAAGAGAAGGGCCGAGAGATACCACGCAAATCTTCACTCTCACCCGAAGCAACTAAGTTATGGCGTGAGATGGAACAAGCAGCTCATGCTTCTGTCTACCAAAGAGAGAACATGACAGTAGATGTGGACTGGAACTTGGAGCAAGCTATCGAAAAGCTTTGCAGTCATCCAGGTTGCAGCTGGGAACCAACTACCGTCAGGTATTGGATCCGTCAAACCTACTACAAATAACCACTACAATCCCATGAAACTTGAACGCAGTCCAACGTTAAGTCTTCCAATCGAAGCTTTGATTGGTGGAGTTGTCACTAGTTCTAGCGGTATTGAACTCGGTTGTATACAACATGTTCGCATCACCATTTCTAGTGATGATACAATTGATCTCCTATTATGCCTGGAAGACAACTATAGTATTTCTTGGAGTGATGTTGAAGACTACAAGATTCATTTTCAAGCACCTTTTCAATGCGCTCCTACCTTTTAATTCATTAGTAAAACTTATTACCCAATGATGTCTAATCTTCAAATTCCTGACAACATTCCTGATTCAGATCGGCTTAGGGCCATGGCACTCGTTGCCAAGATGAAGGATGCCGCTGACAAGTGCGGTGCTCAATTCATCGGTGGATTCATTGCACCAGATGGCACCAAATACATTGCATCCAACATGGATGAAGACGATCCGAACTACATCATTCCTGACAACCTTATGGATTGATCGGCCATGACCCGTAAGAAATCAAAGGTCAACTTTGACAAAACTATTGCCGGATTTAACATTACTGAACACGGCATCAAAAGCTACAGCAAGACCATCAAGCTTGGTCCTTTTCAGTTCACTGCCAACATTAATGGTTCACAGGCCAGGGGATCCTTGGGGATCCCTGGTACTGGCATATCATTTCGCAACTGTGTCTCTATGGACTTACCTTCTTTAGAGTCACCAGATCTGCCAGAATACAACCGCAAACCAGACATGTGGAATGACGACGAAGGTTCTCAAACTAAGCATTGATAGTGTCATGCCAGATGATGTAATACACACAGGACCACGGGGTGGTGAATACATCATCCGCGATGGTATCAAGTATTACATCAACCGTAAGCCAACAAGCTATGGTCGTAATTACAAACCAAGGGCAGGTGCATTCCAACGGTTCCTTACTAATCAAATCTAAATAACCCCTCCACACCTCCCAAGGGACGACCAGGGGGAATACATTTATATATAGATGTACTTCCCTTTACTCGTCCTAGACATGACGTTAAACTGTCTCTGTTCACATCACACTACATTTCATTATGGACCAATCGACAATCATCCAAGCCTACACAACTGTGTCAGGTATGGCCGACACCAAAAGAGCTGAGGCTAGACAATATCCAGTAGGGTCTCATGAATGGTGTAAGTACTTTGACCAGGCTGAGGCTTTATCTAAAGCTGCACTTGCAGTACTAGACATCAAAGACAATGACTGAAATCATTTCTGTCCATTCAATTGAACTCGATCTCGTCGATGAACATGGAACAAGTTATTGGATCTGTTCTGCCACCATTGCTGACGCAGTTGAAACAATTGCTGCTCGGTACAATCCTCCTGGCAGTGCCCATCCTGCTGAATATGGTTCAGCGGTTTGCAGCTCATCATTTGAGCTAGAGGATGGTGAGTTGCCTCCTCCAGTGGATGGTACTCAGCCAGAACAAATCCAGTATCTAACTGAACTCGATCTCGACTGGGAAGTCGAAGACGACTAAACTCTAGGCATCAGTCGCCTTATCTCTGCAGACTGTGTAAGTCCTAGTTTTTCCTTTACTACATCACATCACATCACAATGCATTTCCAACTTCCTGAACAACTGCAGATGGAGGTCATCAAGTATGACGCCACCCGCAAAAAGATTGCAGCCCAACAGAAGAAAGAGACTACTCGTAAGAAGAGTCCTTATCCTGTCGGCAATGTTATTTCGTTGGAACTAATTCCAACTGAGATCGTATCTGTTGCTGACATGCAAGGTGCCATTGACTTTATTAATGGTCACAGTGCTGAGCAGCAGTCAGTTCGATTTACCAGGCCCGATACCGAGTCGGGCACAAACAAGATTAAAGCAATCTTGTATTACACCAAACACTTCTGGGTAGCTGCTTGGTTACCTAAAACCACAGAAGATGGTTATTGGTATGGCATCTCTGTTGCATTCAAAGATAACAAGACTGCGCGTAAACAATTCACTGGTCGATTGTTTACGTCTAGCAATATCGGTGGAGAAGCAATGGTTAAAGACATCAGTGACATGCGTTTACAACGTATTGGTCGTACTGATTGGTGTGTTACTACTAAGTACATTACCCAAGAACATATCAATAAAGGTTATACACGACGTTACTATCATGATGTTGATGGTAATCACCCGATTAGGGCATACCAGGGCAGGACCATGCAACATTATCGTCTTGTTGAAGAATTTGATCGTGAGTTATTAAGTCGTATTCCTGTATGGACTGATGTGCGTTATTCATCTAATGCATGGGCACGTACCATACCAGGTGGTAATAGTATCCAAGCTTGTCTTAGATCTTCAAGGTTCTTGACAACTACACATGATTATAAAGATGATTTCAAGCATGAAGTTGATACTTACATGTCTAAATTTAAATCATTAGATAATTATAAAAACATTCCAGAAGATTTCTGGGAATGTAAGTGGTTTCGCAAATTGTTATCTAAAACTGTTAATGATATGACTGCTGCATTTACTGCAGCAGATCCTATGAGAGCTAGCATTTTGCCTATAATTAAACCTTTTGCAGTTCTTGCTTCTTTCTTAAATACAGCAACTGAAATTTATAGACTTTATCCAGACCTAAATAGAGATCTACTTATTACTCGTTATGATTTATTAGTTGAGACAGATTTTAACGTACCTACTAGACATCCTGCTAGTAAAAACCGTCCTCTTGATTGGTTGCAACAAAACCTTTCACCTGAATCATTCTTAAATATGCTTACTAAGTTTCATGCTGAAAACATATCTGAATATTCCGAGGCTTCTGAAACTCGGTGTAATTATGTAAAAGATGATTGGACTGACCGTTGGAGTTTTTACTGGCGACTCTTTGAAGATACATTTTCTATGCTCAATCAAGTTATGTGTTTCAATGAAGGCATGACTGAATCAGGTGCAGTGTATTCCAACAAAGAAGCACTGCCTAAACTTAATCCAATGCCACGTCGTTGGCGTATGGATGAATGGCATGATCATTTAATGGGAGAAACATGGAAGATTCGTAATCCAAACGAAGAGCTTCCTCAAAAGTTATTCCCTGAACCAATTAAAGTTCTTCACAAGGGAACGTATGAAGGTTTCGATACTGAAACTAAGTACACTTTCCTGCAGCCAAAGGATACCCATCAGTTATCACAGTGGGGCAAAGCAGTACGAAACTGTGTTGGTTCTTCTAATTACTCAGAAGGTATCCGTAAGTACAGGCATATGATTGTGCTTGTCATGATTGATGGCAAACCTCGTTACACTGTCCAACTTAAAGTTGACAATGGCATGATGGTTGTTAGTCAAATTGCTGACATCAGTAATGCAGGGCTTGATGATCTTGAACGTTCCAACGTCCAGGATGCATTCAAACAAGCCTTGCAACTGCGTGAAAAGCAGCTAAACTAAGTCGGGCTTTGGCCTGTTCTACTGGACTCCTAACCAGGTGGTGAGACACCTGGTTATTTCTTGAGAGTGTGGCGGAATTGGTAGACGCAACAGACTTAAAATCTGTCGGTCAGTAATGGCTATGTGGGTTCAAGTCCCACCACTCTCACCAAAGTCCACTACATCAAATCAAATGTTTCAAGC
>Ga0181577_10000346_pt1 | contig 37334 bp, 35 predicted proteins | sample 101ome_21_FD_132468 | JGI IMG/M metagenome (GOLD analysis project Ga0181577, IMG submission 132468) | Coastal salt marsh microbial communities from the Groves Creek Marsh, Skidaway Island, Georgia - 101413BT metaG (megahit assembly) | ecosystem: Environmental > Aquatic > Marine > Intertidal...
CTGGCTTCCTCTTCCCCGCCAACAGGATGTATGACCGGATCCCCTACCTCGTACCCGTTACCATTTGCATACGCGGGAGCTTGGGTTGTTGGGTCCCCTGCTCCCACAACCTTCAGGTTCTTGGAAGTGTTTACTTCCCAGGATAGCATCCGGTAGGGTGTAGTAATGGTGGCGTCGCCGCTAGTAAAAGTGGCCGATACCGCAGCACCCCATCGCTCCGGCTGGTTGAAAGGAGACCCGATTATCTGAAAGCGGATCCGGGCATACGCACTGGGGTCAGCGTCATTACGGACAGGCCCGTAGGCCCCATGCCCGTCTGTTAGATTATACCCTAACGGTTTGCTTCGGTGGTAGGTTGAGTTCCCCCGAAGCAGTTGGGCCTGCGTGTCAATCAACTCCGCTACATCGTGGAAGGTTAACACCCCTCCAAGTACAGACATTGTGTCACAGAAGGCATAGCCATTCTCCCGCAGCTCATAGATTAAGTGGCCTCGGTAGTTGCTGGTATCTGAAAGGTCATAGACAAACGGAAGGTCGTACCCGTTGTTGAAAACTGCGTACCCGTCGATGTCTACCATCTGCCAACGTAAAGGGGTTCGGTCCGGGTCCCAGCCAACCCCAAACAAATACTGTCCCCCGCTCGGGTTGGAAGGATCTTCCGACGGGTTGATTCGGGCATACGTGAAGTTATGGCGTGTCTCATAAACAGGCAGCCCTGTATCCGCAACAAACCCAGAACTATCCCCGTTAAGTTTTTCCACAGAAGAAACGACGGAGTTCTCGTCCACGTCAGCTATATCACCAATCCCTGAAACAATATCGGCAGTGTTAAAATTAAATTCCGTCACCCAACCAAACTCTTCTAAAGGTTCTGCGTGACTGGCCCCTACCACCTCCGCATCCACAACAACGATCGTTTGCTTAGAGGTAAGGAGACTTATCTGAACCGTCGTACTATTTGGGTTCTGTAAAGCAAATGTCCAGTCACCCCATAGCTTCAAGGCGTACGGGCCGCTCCCTGTGATACTATGGACCATGCGTTCCGCAGAATACACTGCGTCCGCTCCGACAAGGATCCCACTAGGGAGTCGTGTCTCTGTACCGGCTACGATCTCGGAAGCTGTACCGGTGAACCAGTACCAGTCCCCTGTGTCGGAAGCGGTTCGGGCGATGTGGCCTTTGAAAGAGACAGTCGCGCCGGTCACCTCATTATCTCCCCGGTAAGAGACAAACCAAACACCCAGACTGTCCTCATAAAACCCAAGGGCTCCGTCTGCGGGGGCACCATACACCCGTAAGAAAACCCCGTCTGTCCATAGATAACCTCCTCTGTTGCGATCGTCTACGAAGTAGGTTAGGTACACAACTCCAAAGTCCGGGTCCTCGTACCACCCACCCCCAAGGTCAGTGGCGTCAGGGAACAGGGCTACCAACTCGCTCAGGTCATTCGGTTCCGTCTGGAAAGGGACGGTTGTGAGGTGGAATCTAATCTTGGATACTTGGGCAGTCTGGGTGTCCGGAGCTGTAAGGGGAGAGGACCAAGTGCCTCCGACAACAGGGGTGCGATTGTTGGTCACGTCATAGCTCTCTACCACTGCGTTGGAGAGATTACTGTTCCCAATCCGCACATCGACCCGGCGGTTAACAAACTCTGCCCAGTCCCCTGGTAGGTGGAGTTCTGAAGTAGTGGAGGTGGCAAGGGTAGTCACTGCCCAGTCCTCCGTCCCAAGTTCAGTGTAAATATCTGTATCCGACCTCCCGGCAAAAGAAAGATCCAGTGTGAGATTGCCACCTGTTAAAGTTGACCGGGGGGCTGCGTGGGTGAGGCTAACAACCCCAACAGACCTGCCCAGCCCTTTACTGTACTGGTGGACACTCAACCCCACTTTATACCGGGGAGCCTTATCATAGTCTACGCTCCCTGGGCCTTGCAAATGATAGATCTTCAGCTGAGCTGTCGATGAGGCTGTTCGGGTTGGTAAGTCCCCCGCTGCCCGAAGTGTGATGGTGTCATCCTCTGTGGTATTTGCAGTCAGGTAAACATCTGCCCACTCTCCATAGATAGGATAATATTCAGAGCGTGGCCCGTACTTCGACCTCCCGTAAACACCAAAGTCTTCCACCTCTGCGGAACGCCCCAACTCCAAACTGCCAAGGAATCGGTATATCGCAGAAGGGGTACATAGAAAAATAACGGGGGTCCCGTTCGGGTGTCTCGCATGGAACACACCGGTTATCGGCTCCCGTAAATCAATAGGGTCTGCCCTGTTGAAGATAACGTCCCCTTCACGGGTGACCTCCTGCCCATCCTCATGCCTCCAGTTGAGCCTACCAACCCAGTTGGCTAACCCCACTTGGTCTTGCGGTAGAGAGGTGACAAGATCTCCCCCCTTTGAAGCTGGAAGGGTAGTTATCATTACGCCCAGTACCCATACAGGTCAACATAACCAATTCCAAAAGTATTATTATCACCCTCACTACTAGTTATACGGAAGGAGACGTAAGGTTTTGCGGGACAGAAGTCTGTCCAGGAATAGTCCCCCAACCCCTCCTCTGGGTCGGTGGTTTTTGCGGCCCCGTTGATCCTGTACTGATGCCTGATCTCTTGATAGGAAAGCGACTCCCCTGTCTTCACTTGGTATACGCGGGTGGGCCACTCGTTTACCCAGCTATCCCCGACTGCTGACTGCAAATTACCCTGCCATTCATCAGATATAAAAGGGACTAAAGGTCGCTCTAAAGGAAAAACATTGATACCTGAAGCATTACCTGTCGCGAGATGGATAGTCCTACCAATAGCTACTGTACCCCCAAAAGTAAGAAAATCCTCCTCCAGGCAGTAGGAAAAAACGGCTTCGTTAATGTTCCAACCCATAAGGACGGCTTTTGCAGTATCCGGCACGTAGGGGCCGAACTGAACCCGTACAGGGTGTGTATAGCCTGTACCAGAACCACCGGAGCCATTCTTAAAGTACTGAGCGTTTCCCCAATCTTCAACAGGCGCCCCGCCTTCAAACCCCGTAGCTCCCCAATAGTGCCCTGTAGGGGAGGGGAGCCGAACCGCCGAGTAGTGCCCAAACAAACTTTGAAAAGTATCGTGGAGGGGGTTGTTGGCCCCTAACGAGTATGTAGGAAAAGCACTAGTATCAATGGGGTGCCAAGTTAAACCTGCCGCAGCGTCGGCAGTATAGGCTGCCACCGAGTCAAACAACCCGTCTTCCTTTACAACACTGCCAGGTAATTCTATACCAGATACACGACCTTGTTCATCTACCGTGAAGCGTGTCTGTTCTCCTGGGTACGTACCAGCCACATCTGCAACATTGGAAAGCTGGGTCCCTGTAACTGTATCATCTGCTATCTTTGCCCCCGTGACCGATTGGTCTACCAGCTTAGCAGTAGTAATCTTCCCATCTGTCAGATGGTCTGTGTCGATTGCGTTGGCCTCGATGTTAACACCGCTTTTCAGTTTGTTAACAAAGGAAACAAGCTCTGCTACTTTTGCTTCAAGGGACGCGATGTTCTGGTCGTGGGTTGTGGGGGACAAGGGGCCTCCGTACCCCACCCGTTTGACGAGGGAGGGGTTTAAATCTGGGGATAAGTCTTCGTCTGGGTTTGGGACTGCCATGGTCAGTAAGGTTTATCTGCCTCCGTTGGCGGAGGCGGTGGTGGTTTCGTAGGGAGTTGAGTTGTTGGAGGTTCCATTAACGGGGGATTGTTATGCGGATCTCATCAATATACCCCCAGGCAAGTGAGTTTGCTAATCCTGAAGAGGCTTCATGATAAACTGCAAGATCTTGAAGGAATAGAAATAAATTTCTGGTATCTGTTTCATACCTCACATGGGCGCCTACTGTATTTGTTACACTTCCTTGAGCTACAGCACTTACTATTCTGTAAACGTCCTCGGGAATAGAAGATGATCTCCCCCAGATAACAACTTCAAAAGGGAAATACGTGGCCTGATCTAAACTGAGGGTCTCGTAACCTATAGCGTTAGCTGCTAAAGTAACAGGGGAGCCTCCAGTAGCAAGCTCAGTAATCCACCCACTATCATAGGCGTACCTGGACATGTTCTTCCACTTACCCTCAGAGCCATCATATACCAGCCTGTCCAGGTCGGTAGTAGGGCCAAAATTGGTGTCGTCTGCCTGGCTTAACAAGTTTGCCGCACTCTCCCACCGACTGTTACCAGCCACCCATTTCAACAGGTGTCCGTCGGTAGGGGTGGGTGCGTGGACGTTGAAAATATCTGTCAGGTTGAGGAGAACTTCGCGAGAGATAGGCTCATATTCCCCCGAGCTTGCATTGTACCGGAGAATATCTAAGTTGTTGGGGGTCCCCGACGCTACATTCGATAGGTCCTGGAGGGTGGGGGTAAAGTTAGCAAACGCTGACCCGTTCCACTTTAGAAACTGTCCTGGCGCTGGTGTAGTGATAGTTACATCAGTCAAAGTATCGAGAGCCGCTGGAGTATTACCCTCCATAATAAAGCCCCCACTCTTCCACAACTGACCTGCATTGCTTGGGTCTGACGTAGGGAGGGTGGCGACTTCCAAAGTCCCCCCACTCTTCACTCCCGTAGTGCTAACCTGGAGGGCAGACGATGTACCCTCCCCATCAAATACAGACCTCATGGTTGCATCTACTCCAGCATTCCCGTTAGGGACGTGGAGGAGGTCTTTATAGGTAGCGGTGATATTCTTTCCTGTTAATGCTGACATGTTACGCCCAGTTGATTTGAAGTTGTTCCCATAGCTCGTCTTGGGTGTCCCACAAGAGGTGTTGAGAATTGATAATTGTTGGAATTGATTTAATTGTGTTGGTTTTATTTGTCAACCCACAGAGAGGGTCAAGCTTGTCCCCATCTTCCAGACGGTTCTGAAGTTCAACAAAAGCAAGACGCCTCAACCGACGATGCTGCTCTAAAGCGAGGGCGGCTTCACGATCCCTACCGCCGACCTTCATCAGGGAATGGTACCGGATACCTGCCCCTATTGTCTGGGCAAGGAGTTCTGTGTACTTAACTTCCTGTGCGTCGTTCGGGATACTTGTAACCCGATACCAGATCCATAACTCAACAGGCCGGGTCTGGTCTATGTACTCCCACAGAACACTGATGTCCTGAGCGGGAGATGGGCCATTTGAAGTACCGGAACTGACTGCTTTATAGTACGTACCTTCGAACTCAACAAGATCCCCATCTGTGTACTCAGTCCCAGATGCCCACACAGGGAAGCCGGACACAATCTTGGGATAGATAACAAACCCACCATCCCCATCGAAGGCGATCTTGGGTTCTTCGTTGCGGGTATCGTAGTAGCGAGTGATAAGTTCTCTGTGAGACCAGGGGAGCACATTAACTCCTGACTCTTCCCGGTCAATGTTTCCATCCGAGTTGGTGACCGACCACCTGAGCCTCACTCGCTCAACAGGCCCCGGGATTGCGTTCCCCGACGTCGGGGCGGAAGCTTCCCCTTCATCCTGCACCCTGGTAAAGTCATACATCTTGAAAGATACAGGCGTGTACTCTGGGATCATTACGTGGATCTCGTGGAGAAGTTCCTGTAGCTTCTGGTCATACCACGCCTTGGATTGCTCAAGGTCTTCCTGCCCTGAGAGAATCAGCTGGTCAACTTGGGCAGTTAGCGTGTCGTGCTCGGCAAGGAAAGTCTCAACCAAAGCATCCAACAACCCACCAGGCTCACTGAAGTTTCTCCGGCTGTTATCTACTGGCAGGAACGCTCGCACCGCTGCATTAAATTCAGAAGGCGTACCCGTATAGGTGTGCCCCACAGCTTTAAGTCGGGCTGCTTGGTACAAAGCCCCAAGAGTCGTTGCGAGTTTATCATCCCGATCAACTTCCGCCCGCGTTTGGTACGCCACGTACTTAGACCCCGCCTCTACCAAGAGCCGGTCCAAGTTGTCAGAAGTCCCCCGGAGGCGAAGGTAGGCAGCTGCTTTTAGGCTGGCCAGATCTTTACCGTAGGTGTACCCTGTGACCGTCATCCGTAGGCTGCGGTAAGAGCCTCGATAGGTCTTAAACCGTGTCATATCTCCCCCCAAACGGGACAGCTCTGACTGAACAAAGGCCGCTATTGCGTCTTCGAACAGAGTGTCAGAGGGTACCTTATCGGGGTACGACTTGAGAACAAGATCTTTGAAGGCAGAGAAAAGCATTACAGGCCAGTGTCTGAGAGTTTTGCCTCCTCAGACTCAACCGCTTCCTGCTCGTCCACCTGTCCTTCAAGGAATATCTTCCAATCCTGAATACTGTGTCCACGAACATTCTTCTTCGGTGAGTTCTTTCGGCGGGCGTAAAGTTTAATGTCATCCTCAGTAATCCCTTCAGGTAAGAAAGGCACGAGGTCTGCATGGGTACGGACGTACTCAGGGATCTCTTCGACCTCTTCATCCGGGTCCGGTTTGGGTTCTTTAACCTCTTCGGTAGCAGAAAGATCTTCCAAGTCCTGTTCATGCTGCTCAGCGTCCGCTACTGCCAGGGGTGTGTCTGCCTCTTCAGCAATGGGGAGTTCCTTCACCCCTACCGCCTTAGTAGCAACAGACCCGGCAAGAGGGGCTTGGGTTCGGGCTGGGTCGTAGGATACAGAAGCCTGGATCAACTCCCGTTTGGAAATAAGCTGGTTGTAGCGATCCACACTGATCTCCCGGACACCATACTGCTCGGCTACGTCTGCAAGCTCAAGCTGTTGTTTAACATTATCGGTGGCGTGGACTCCCCGAAGGATACCACCTACCCTGTCCGCCGGTGTAAAGCGGATAGTAGCACTTGGGGTTTCAACAGGGGTGGTAGCGTTGGTCGTAATGTAATATTTCATAGGTGCATACAGGAAACGGTAGTTTAACAATGCAGTCAATAAAAAAGGCCAGCCCGAAGGCTGACCTTTTAGTGAAGGTTTAGGGGTAAATTATACCGGTTCGTTGGCGAAGTAGTCCACGTCGAAGTAGCCTTCTACAACAGTATCGGCAGTAGCTGCTGTGGCTCGGAACCGAACACTCTTGTCCGTAGTCGTGGCAGGGGCTGCAACAACAATCGCGGGTGTACCTGCGGCTACGTCGTCCAGTTTGACGTCCTCTGTGTTGCCTACAATGGCAATCGTAACGACGTCAGAAGGTAGGAGTGTGTACGTGGCATTTGCCCCGCCTCCGGTAACAGTAATAACATCTCCGGGTTTATAGCGATCACCGGCCGCGTTAACAGTAAGAGCGGTGATCGCCCCGTCAACTGCAGTAAAGTCCACGGTAAGTCCAGTCCCGTCAGAAGCAGACCCGTCTTGGCTGACAACAGTAGTTGCTACTCCGGTATCAGTAGTGTACCCAGTGCCCCCACTGTCAGGGGCAGTAGATGCCGCAAAAGCAACAGCTCCCGGACCGTTACGTACAACTGAGATCGTTTCTCCGTAGAAACTTTTGTCAGCGGCTGCACCCCGAAGGCATGTTTTGATGCGGGCAGACTGCCCGTACGGTACTGGGAAGGTGGCCACAGTTGCTGTAGCTGCCCCCGTCACCGTAGCTTTTGGGATTTTGAAACGTTTAGTATTTAGATTCATGGTAAATAGGAAGGGGGCAGGAGTTAACCTACCCCCTTCGGTTGGTGGGTGGGATTGGAAGTTTCAATTAGCTGGTTGGAGCAGCATCCTGCCAGGTATAAGAAGGTACTTCGTCAGAGAAGTTCTCCCATACGAGGGACTTACGTGGATCATTGATCATCGGTGTCCAGGACACAGACTCCATCTCAGTCTTGGTGGTGTTCGCAGCAATCACATGCTTGTAATCCGGATCGGTTTCAAGATGTGGGGTAGTGCTGGTACGGGAACCGACCTTTGTCACACCGAACTGGACATCAGACCAGTCAATGAACCAGAGGCAGTTACCACGGTTAGAGAGGCCGGAAGCTCCAGGCACGCTGGCGGCTTGAGAGAACTGAGCTTTGTGGTCAGCGAAGAACGGTTCAGTAATGACGTTCAAACGGACTTGAGCTTCATCCAACTCGTAGGTGTTATAGTTCCAAACAGTGAGATCATTGTAGGAAACCTTACCACTTTGCAGCTCACGCTGCCAAGCGATGCCGTAGCGTTGCTGGTAATACCCAGCCATGAGAGTCTTGATGCGGTTCGCAGTAGACTTATCGGTCAATACATCGATGTCGTCCACAGAACCACCGTTGACTTCACGGTGACGTTTAAGGATATACACCTGTTCCTCAAGGGTGTTGAGGTTCAACGCCTGAGAGTTCTGGTCAATAACCCGTCCCGTTGCATTGAGTTGGGTGCGGAGGCCGAGGGCATCACACTTGTACTCAAGGAAGGAACCGACTCCACGAGGGTCGTTGACCTTCGGCAAGTTGCGGTAACCCTCAACGGTTTGGTTCTCATTGATCGCTTCCCCGTAGAAGAAACTGTTCAACATGTTATGCTGATAGCGAGCGTATTGTTGACGGTTCTGTTCTGCCAGAGGAAGTTCACGGAAACGCTGGAGGTAAGGGTTGACCTTGCCAGACATAATCTGACCGAGGTAGTCCTCATACGCATCGTCCCACTGGCGGGTAAACCGGGAGGTTTGTGGCCAGAAGGCAAGCATCCTGCGGGATAGCTCGGACGGGTGATTGTATGACCAGGACTCAAAGTCCGAGACACTGTTCACTCCGAGCTGTACCAGACCATTGGTAGGTTGATAAGCTGCGAGGTCATCGCCAGTCAGGTAGCCTTCAGTAAATTTCGGCTCAACAATAACATAAGCGGAATCGTTGTTTGTGTTACCAGAAGTACCCCCGAACTCAGAGTCGACCACACGGAATGTGAGAGTCTGACCAGCATTACCATTCTTGGTCAGGACGTAAATGTCAGAACCTGGAAGGAAGTAGCGTTGGGGATTCTTAACAGGCGAGGTGAGTGCCAGTTCACTGACTCCATAAGAGGGGGTAGTAACCGTAAGTCGCCAGGTATCTGTGCGGTGGTAGACACCACCGACCATTTCACCAGCATTAGGGTTAGCACCACCAGCCTCAAGAATGAACGAGTTGACATTGATATAGTCTTCCTGTTCACGGAGGATGAATGGCAGGAAATATGATTTGTTCTCCCCAACAGATTGTGGAGTAATCTCATTACCTACGTTTTTGATGCGGGACATCATGAGGTCCCACAGTCCATGGGAGCGTACACCACTGATACCCGCAAGGGTAGTTTGGCGGTAAAGGAATGCCTCGTCGATTGCTGTATCTTTAAGATTCTCAATCTCCGAGGGGGTCATTCCCTGGATGTCAACTTTCGTCAACGACCCGTCGGAAGAGGAACTGACGTCCATAATCCGGGGTCCGATTTGGCTTAGAATATCAGGCATAGTTGCTTTTTGATTCGCCAATAACGATAGGTTAACACCCAGAGAATGTGCAAATAAAAAGTGTTAACCTTCTACAATCTCGAACGGTTCGGTATTTTGAGCGTCGATTCTACTGCAATAGGTTTACTAAAAAAAGACGAATCACCTGCTGTGTTAGGGGGCGTACCCTCAGACGGCGTGGGGGATGGGCGGGTCTTAACAGGGCGAGGTGGTGGTTCCTGTGTCGGAGGGTTTTGAGATACATTCGTCCCCTCGTTCTGCCCCGAAGGTCGGGAGAGCCCGTATTTGGCAAGGATTCTATCCTCTTCTGCCAATAGATTTTTTCTACCTTCTTCGATCCCGACGTTAATTCTCAACCGCATATCCTCAGCAAATAAACTGAGTATGTGTTCAGGAGTAAAAGTCCAATGTGACTCCCGTTCCTCTGCGGACATGGAAACAAACTTCTCACGGGGAACAAACTGCTTCCCGTCCTGCACCAAAGCTTCTTTATCCGGACGGGCTTCCATCTGCTTCCCAAACTCTACAACCTTTGCGGCGGCTGCGGAGTGTGAGGGGTTCTCAGGGTCGTAGGTTTCGAGCCCACGGGTTACGTTGAGGTAGGCCATAACCTGGTCTCGGGTCTCCGTGTAGGCTTGGTTGGATACAGAAGTCTCAACCGGAAGTTCTTCCATGAGTTTCTGTTGGTCCTCCGGCCCGTATTTCTCAAGCCCCTCCAATACCTCTTTAGGTAGCTGGCTGACCAGGGTATCTGTAATGCGGGCACGTTGAGCTTCAAGCTCGGGACGTACCTCAAGCTCACGAAGCTTATGCTGCTGCTCACGGGTCTCTGTCCGCATCTCTTCCTGGATCTGGTGCTTCAGGTAGCCCCGCTCCCACTGTTTAACTTGATGGGGGTCAAGGTCAGGACGGTTCTCTTTGAGCCACTCCTCGTGCTCGTATGAACCAACCTCAACGTCTTCCGACTTCAGGAACTGCTGGTGTTTTTTAAGAAAGTCTACGTAGGCAGTTGACTTACCGTCAGCTTTCCCTGCCCTCTCTGCCCAGCGCAAGGTCTCAACAAGCTCCTTCTCCTCTTCAGGCTGAGCAGCAAGGAACTCTTCTTCCTCCTGCTCAAACAAGGGTTCAGGTTCTGGGGCGGTGTCGTGGACAGGAGAGAAGTCCTCATCTTTGAACTTGTCTTTCAGATCGGGCGTACCTTCCTCTGGGCTAGGGTCAGGTGTACCTTCCTCTGGGCTAGGGTCAGGTGTACCTCCCTCTGAGCTAGGGTCAGGTGTACCTTCTCCTTCCTCTTCCTCTCCATCCTCTTCCTCTTTACTTTCTTTCAAGTTTCGAAGCAAGGAGGGGACGTCGTCTGCCGCGTAAAGATCCCTTTTGGGCGGCTCTGGGCGGGAGTCCGCCGAGACGTCGATCGGGGAACTTAGGAAGGATGCGGTTACGGGATCGGGTGGTGTATTATCTCCGGACATAGGTTATCATAGGTTGTGTGTGTTTTAGGCTGGGGCTAGAGCTGCCCCGTCAGGTGGGGTGTCGGACGGGGGTAGCTCTTTTGCTTCTGCTACCGCGGCACCGATCGCCCCTTGAAGTTGTTGAAGTAGTTGGCTGTTCTGCTGGACCTGTTGTACCAGCTGGTCAAGTACCTGTTGTGGAGGGACAAACCCACCGCCTTCAGGATCAATCTTCAAATTCAATGTGGTTCCAAGCAGGCGGAACACTTCGGCCATGAGTTTACCCATCTGCTCAGGACCGATCATACCGAGGAAGGTATCGTTCCCGGCAATCGCACCAAGGAACTGAAGGATAGAGCTGGCTACCTCCTTAGAGACTGTACGCTCTGTGCCGTCACGGGAGTTGAATACGTGGTCGTGTACCAGGGCAACGGGGGAGCCGGTAATGAACTTCCCCTGGTGGAGCTGTCCATCGATGGAGACATCCTGTGCCTCGCTTGCAACCTTGAACCCTGCCTCTTCAATGACCTTGTCCTGGAAAGAGTCTACAACAGGTACGTCCACAGCCCCCTGCCCTTTGGCAACAAGGCTTTCATAAATGATCTCCTTCTGGGCAGCACGATACTCGTCCGGCCCGTGTGATAAGAAACCGTGGATAGCGTTGGTGGTAGTCGCTACCGCCATGACCTCATTGGCAGAAGTCTCCCGCTGGTTGAACTGGGCAAGCTCGTTGCGGGACATCATCTGGTTCCGTTCAAGCAACTCAAGGACCTTGGTGATCCCCTCAATGGTGGTCACGATCTGTGATCGCAGGTCGGATGTTAAAAATTCAAACAGGGGCTTACGCCTATCCCCCGGAGTTGTGCCGTGGAGTTCTTCTTCCACTGCCTCTTTATATTTTACCAGGATGGCTTCACTGTGGTACCTCCCGTTCTTCACCCAATCTTCAATCGTCTTGGCTTCTTCTCCCCCGATACGGGAAGTCTCCAAAGCAACAATCAACATGGACTCCAGCCGCATCAGGTAGTTTAACTGGGAAAACAGATTGTCTGCCTGGTCTTGGTAAGGCATAATCTCGTGAGCCATCGAGGACGCACGTTCCCGGCTGTCATCCCTGTTGTACTCCAGTACGCATCCGGGGCGGGAAGGTAGGATCTCAGCATGGACCACAGTATCATCATTGGCGACCAGCAACCGAACCCATACCGGGTGTGGGTAGGATCCAATACCCCAATCTTTAGGTATGAGTTTCTCAAAGTAGATCGAGACGATTACAGCTTGGTCGTCTTTGCAGGAGGACAGCAGGCCCTGAAGCTCTTTCCTGTCGTTCCCCTGAGCAACTTGGGTTGCCACATCCACCTGTCGATTCATACTAATCGAGGGGTAGTATAGGTCAAAAAAGGTCTTGGCTTTTGTGATAGTCTGGTAAGTCTTGTCCCCTAGCTGGTTGATCTTGTCCTTGTTAAAATACTGGGGGTTGTTGAAATCTTTCTTCTTCCACACATCCCAGAACCCAATATACTCCAGTCCTGTGTCGTGGTTCAGGGAAGCCAGTGGGTAAGCAGGGTCGTGGAACACCCGTGTAATATGGGGGTGGACAAAGTTGACCCCCTCCCGTGTGATGTAGGATTCTTCCTTGTCTCCACGCATGCGGATCTGGTGGTCAACCTGCCAAGGGGACTCCACAAAAGAAACCACAGAGGTATGGAGATAGGCCCTACGCAAGACCTGTAAGAACTCCTGCCGGTAACCAAACTGGTCAGATATGATCTCCACCTTTTGGGACAGGGCTGCACTGATCAGGTTACCTTTCTCTGTTTTTGAGCGGGACTCGTATTTGAAAAACGGATAGAGTGGAAGGTACTTCGAAGCCTGTGCCGCAACTCTCCTGGTGATCAGGGGGCGTACCACATTGATCGCCACGTCTGTTAACCTGCCAAGAGATATATGCTCCTTACCTTCACCATCCTTAACCACGTACTCAGTGGATTTGTTTGCAGCTTTGATATCCTTAACACACTGTTCTGCACTCAGCTTCCCCTGAGCGTAGAGGGTGAGTGGGATTTTCTCCTCCAAAGCAGGCTGACCATCCCATGCGAGATCAGCGGCGTAATAAAACCGATAGTTCTGAAAGGACTTGATCCGGCCCTCTTCCAGTCTGGACTTGAGCCGTTTAATGAAAGCTTTCTTCTTACCCCCGTGGATTTTAATATACTCGGCCCACGCCTCGTCCCGCTCCTTTTTTGTTAAACTATCCTTCCCTTCGTCCAGTTCCTCAAGGGACAGACCGGCCGCCTTCTCAGACTCCAGCCGTTTAACTACAGTATCCTCGAAGACTTTCTTCAGTTCAGGGCTCTCATCATGGTCTCCCTCCCGAAAGAACGCTGTAAGGGCAACGTCGTCGCTGCCGTACTTTTTTAGAACTTTGTAGTCAATCATTGTACTGGAGTAGGGATGGGTCTCAATGGGAGATTGTTCCTCCTATGTATGTACTGGTTCTCGAACAAGTCAAGCAATAGGCACACAGGTCCGGGGAACTTGTTCTTCTCATAGTGTTGGAACATCCGACCTGTGTCCTCGTTAACATACGCTGCCAGTTCCTCCAAAGTTATGTTCAACTGTTGGCAGAAATGGGCAACCTTACCCCTGTCCCACTTCGTAGAGAGGTGGGTGTGGTGTGACCGGATAAGAACTTCGGCGGGGGATGGAACCCGCTTGGGCATCAGTGGAAATCTGCTCGGTACACCCAAGCTCGGTTTGGGAACTGATCCGCAAGACACCATGTTGAGGTTGTAGCCTGCGGTTCCAAAACAATAATCCCGAACTCATTCTTTTCCCCACCCTCGGACCAGTTGATGAATGGGATAGCGTTGAGTTCGTGGTATCCGTCAAAGATTCCAGCCCATTCGAATAAGTACCTCACGTCGATCTTCGCACAGAGCATGGGGGCTTCAACCTTCGGGTGGTAATACCACAAGGCTTTCTGGGAAGCTTTCTGGAAATCGTCGGCGAAATCGTCACAGTCGTTCCCGTTACGGGTATACGTATTACCGATCGACCAATTAAAGTCGGCAATATACCCGATCAAGCGTAACGCTGAAGCATAGTCAGGGATCGCATACTCCAGATCTTTCAAGGGGCCCGTCTCTACCTTTGGAAACTTCTCCTTCATATAGGCCCTGAGTTCGTCCGAGGTAACAATCTTTGCAGGTTGGACAAACGGAGGCTTGGGGGCGGTGAACTTGCCCTCCCGAACATAGCCCGTCTCGTAGTTCTCGACGTTACGTTTGGCTTCTGCCAAAGGTGGGGGTTTGGAATAACCTCCGTCGTTAAGCGTGACTGAGCAAGCGGTGAGAATAAAGGGAATTAGTAGTATTAAGTGTTTCACCGGATGATAACCTTCCCTCCGTCAAGTAGGTAAACGCCTCCGGGTTTAGAAGCGGGAACTCTGGGGACGAGGGTTCCGTCTCGCATAGACTGGGCAAGGGCACGGACAATTTTAAGATAGTCCCCTTCTTCAGTGTCCGGGGCTTTGATATTCACGTCAGCATAAAAGTGAAATACAAGATCGAGGACGTCACGGAGGTCTGCCCTGTCTGCGGGATCAAGACTCTCCCAGTCAACGGAAGCTATTACAGCCTCCCGAAGTCCCTCAACAGACCAGTCATTCAAAGTGTCAAGAGCGTCTGCTGCACTGCGAAAATCGTCCCGAAGAGTGGGCTTCTTGTCAACAGCGAGAGCGACAGCTTTACGGAGAGCAATCTTCGCGATCACTTGTCCCGCCAGAGTCTTTACAACTGGGGCGGTAACAGTGGTTATGGTCGATAGGCATCCGGTTAAGCAGAAGCCCATGAGTATCATAGGGATTACGTGTTTCATAGGTCAGATTTTCACAACGATTGAAGTTGGTACGTCAAATCGAAAGTCACTAGACAACAACTTCTTGGATTTGGCAAACACATTCACTGCCTGCTTCTGAACGATTTCCGGAACCACAGTCTTGTATTTAATAAACGTGCCCAATCGAACTCCAAGGTACACAGCGTAGCAGGAAAACCAGCCCATCCCTACTGCGGCACAGGCAACCCGAAGGTCGCCGTCTGCTGCGGCCCGTCCGTTAGCCAGCCAGGTGCACAGGAAATCGTGCAGGTATCCGGGGTAGCGAAACTTTTCCGGATCCACCTTTGCCCGTACCCATGTAGCCAACCAGACCCAGGCAATCGCAAAAGGCCCAAGAGCTGTGTAGGTTAAACCTGCAAGAATACTTCCGATCAAGATGAAAACCCAGTAGGGTGGGACAGAAGGTCCATCAGATGTGACCCCGGGCGGTACGATAATAACTCCAGGGTACTCCAGCCGAAGAACTGTGTAGTCTCCTGTTTCCTCTGCGTCATCGATGACATGTTGGGGTGGGCAGGGTCCGGCCCTGTGATAGAACAGGGGTTTTAACAGTACGCGGAACTTACCACCTACGTTGGTGGAAGAACACCGGTTAAGGAAAGACGAACTGGTCATAGGTTTTTAAGAAAGGGTGCAATAAAGTTTACTGCCACAGCGAGACCGAAGCCTATGTAAATCATCTTGGACTGGCTTTTGTTCTCAGCAATGAGGTGCCCTATCTCCGACGACTGCCGTTCGGATTCTTTCTCTTGCCAGTACGCCCGCTCAGCGAGTACCTCTGGCGAAGCTACGGGTTTCTCAGGCATGGGTTTATGATTGGTGAGGTGTTAAGTCGAACCTCCCAACTCTCATTGCTGTTTTTTAATGCAAGCTGAAGGGTGCGTTCGTACTCCTCTTCCACTGCTTTGATAAATTGGTCTAACTCGGATTCTTTCATAGACGGGAAACATCTCCGGCTTGGTCAGGAACGGGGAAAGTGGGAGACTCATTTGTTCAGAAAAGCTTCAAAAACCAAAGCGACTGTCGACGTACCGAGTATCGTCCCCACCGTAAAAATAACCTTCCAGAGAAAATCAAAACGTTGATCTACGTTGTCAACGTGTTGGTCAAAGAGTACCTTCTCCGTTTTCTTATCGAGGTCCGTTTTAAGACGAGTCATCGACTTTTCTATCTGGTTATCTATGTGTAGATAGAGATCCTTCACGCGGGTAATCTCCCGGTCCTCCATAGCTTCAAGTTTACGGGTGATCTCCGTTCGGAAATCCGCCATCAACTTATAGAGGTCCTTTAGGTCTATAGGAATATCTGGCATCTACTTTAAGGAGCGTAGGCTCCGTTGGCAACGAAGATCTCGTCGTCAACGCCGCAGCTAACAAAAACATGATCGCCTGCAGCAAGACTTGTGAAGTTTACTTGGGTTGTAATGCCGTTCACCGTCGCAACGGATCCAGAACGCTGAAACCCGATACTGTTAGCGGCATTTTTGACCACAAAAGTACACCGGAAACCGGCTTGTATTGCTCCATCTGCAAAGGTGAAATCTCTGCTGCCACCTGTAGCGTCGACCGGGACGATCTTGTTATTAAAAGTCATGTCTACCGCCGTTGACGAGGCTACGACATCGGCGTTACCTTTGAGGGTCCCGATCTCTACTTTCGTAGCGTCAGAAGCTCCTGCGGTACTCGTGGCGATGAACACCCGGTCCGTGTCAGAGGTCTTAAACAGCTCTCCGTCGATTGCCATCTTGTCGACCTTACCCAGATCGGCGTCAAGACCTGATCCGAGGGCAATGCCAAAAGGTTTTCTGAATAGCTTCCAAAGGCTCATATTACACTCCTAATCCTATCGGTCCTGCGTCCGACGGTCTGAGCCGGTAGTTATCTACAGCGGGGTCAATAAACAAAGGGTCCGTAGTGGCGATGGATATGCCGGAGAGTCGGCTCCCCCCAGTTTGATACGCCCAGTTATTCGCAGATTCGGGAAAGCTGTTATAGTTATTTGAGTCGGAGGTAACCCCGTCTTCCCCGTAAAAGATTGAGTTATTTATGTTCGCCGCAAAAGAGGCACCACTTGCGCCTTGAGAAAATGGTTCTTGGTCGCGAAGGATAAACGTACAAAAATCGATCGTAAGGGGGGACGGTAGGTCTTTCGCATTGGTGTACGTGTGGTTGGTATTTCTACGTTGAAACAGGTCGGCGGTACCATTTATTACGAGGCACCGAAGGAAAGAAATCGAAGAGGGTAGCCACCCGTCGGGGGTACTTCCTGGAGCGTATCCCCCCATCTGGAAGGTTGCATAACCCCCTGATACGGCTGCGTCGATCAAACAGTCAACTATGGCTAACGTCCCTCCGCCAGCTCTGAAAGCACTCGAAGGTTGGAGGTTAAGGTTACTGAACGTGGTGGTCTCTGAGGAACGCGTCAAGATGTTGCTGGTTAGATCTCCTATGGGCCCAAGTTGGACTAAGGGGAAGTACGCCGCATGGGTCCCTTCCCCCCGGAACGTCAACCCATCGTGCCCGTCAGCGTTGATCCGCAACCCGGACGCGTACGTGCCGGCCTTGAAAACGTAGACGTCCCCTGACTGGGCCGCACTTGCGTTTGTGTAACTTCCGTCGAGTATGTCGTCCAAGGCCGTCTGCCCGTCAACATGGAATGGATTTCCGGCAGAACCGTCGCCACTCTCACTCGCCCCTACTTCTAAGTATATAGTGCTCATATTAAAAACTTCGTCCTTGGATATATTGTTCCGTTGCAAAACAACCTATGTTCGGTTGCTGAAACCCTGGCCTAAAAGCATTTCCGTAGGCGTCAACCTCGTCTGAGTCCAAACTTCCCACAGAAACTCGCGACCCGTCTGCAAGTACGACCTCAATGTCCATCTCCCCGTCATCCTTCTGAACGGCCAACCCTGCGGGAACCTGAAAGTTTCCGGAAGAAGTAGTAATCCACATCACTCCGTTACGTACCCACACATACGCAGAGTTGTCTAGGTTATCAATCGCCTTGAAGGGTTGGTTAGCGAAAGCCCCTAAGTGGGGGTGGTCAGTACCTCTCACAGTCTCGTTGACCGTTGTTAATACGGGCCCCTCAAAACCTGTTAAATTCTCCGCACTTAACGCAGGGAGTACCCCGTCCCCTGAGAGTTGAACAACATTGTTGGCACTGGTGCCTACGTCCAATGCCGCAGCAGTACCGAGTGCAATAGTCGCACGATAAAAATCAAGATCGTCGGTACCAAGAACAAACCCCGCGGGCTCGTCGGCGGTAAAGAATCCAGTTTGGCTATCGCCCCGAAGCACAAAAACTACACGTCGCTTACCGGACCACCCGGCAGAGTTACTTAACCCTACTATGCGGGACATCGGTTGTCCGCTGTTCCAAACATACACTCCGTTCTCCGAAGCGTCGGTCTGATCCTTGACCAAAATAAGGTCTAGGGCCACGGGTGAGTACCCGTCGTAGGAGGCTAAGGCATTCGCGGATATATCCACGTTTGCAGTCGTTGCGGCCATGCAAAGAATGGGCACCCGGCTGTCGTTAGACAAGAGCAACGCGGTAGCGGTTATCTCGTTTAAGTCCGCTGCACGAGCAACGCCTTTCTGAATGTTTGATATGTCCGGGAGCCAGTCGATTAACTGAACCGCTGATATGTTGTCGGTGTCTAGCGTAAATGTAGGGGCGCAGGTGAAGCGGTATAGCCTACCACCTCCAGAAGTACCTAACCCTACACTAACGAGAAAAGATCGTCCCTGAAAGTCCCCACTCGCATCAAAACGAGTGTCGCGGACCATCTGTCCACTGGTAAAGATGTAAAACCCGTTTTCGGATTTATCAGACTGATGGCCCAGGAACACCCGCATCCCCTCAACAAACGTAACGCCGTCGATACCGGTTGGGGGGCTTGCAAGATTGGAGAGGTTGGTTGTGAAAACCACATCTACATCCACAAAAGAAGGTTTGTTTGTAAGGTCTTCAACGTCGTGAGTGTGGCCGGTATCCGACTTTCCGTCTAAAGCGGTCTGAAGACCTGTAACGTCTCCAACAACGTGAGCGTGGCCGGTATCCGACTTTCCGTCTAAAGCGGTCTGAAGACCTGCGACATCGCCAACAACGTGAGCGTGGCCGGTATCCGACTTTCCGTCTAAAGCGGTCTGAAGACCTGCGACATCGCCAATACTCAGGTCACGGTAGTCCTCCCATACCATGTCGTCGGTGCCGAGTTCAAAGTCGGAGGCTCCGTCAGTGTGGTAGAGTTGGTCGGCGAGAGTGTCTCCCTCGCGAATAAAGACTAAAACAGACTTATTCTGGAAATCGGCATCGTTGTCGTAGTCTGTATGACGTTCGAGAGTTCCCGAATTATTTACGTAGATACCATTCTCTGAAGCGTCCGTCTGAGCAATAAGGAGAACTTCGTCTCCGTCAGAAATTGAAACCCCGTCGGCATTCCCGGGGGAGCCGAGGTCGGCAACATTGGATACATAAGCAGCTTTGACGGACTGAACCCCGCCCCCACCTCCTCCGGAAGCCAACGAAGTGCCTCCCGCAGTAGAACCGTCTCCGCCCCAGTAGGTTCCTAAATCGGTGTCGTACACAAGAACTCCCGCTGCCGGCGTAACTGCCTCGCGTTCTGCGGTAGTCATTTTGGTAATGCCGGAGCTACCCCCAACAGTACCGTCCCCAAAAATTACAACATTGTTAGTCAGGTCGTAAACCCGTTGACCTTTCGGGTATGTAGTAGCAGCGATCTCCGCAGCAGTTGCGTAAATTGTATCCGATTCAACCAGTAGACCCCCCGTGGTAACACCATCCCCAGCGTACTCGTTGCCGGTATCCAGGTCGATAGCTCGTTGGCCGATAGGTAGGACTTTATTTACAAAAGCTGCCCGTGGTTGTTTGAGTACAAGAGACATTACGAAGGGATCTTTCCTGTTGATCGATAGATAATATTGAAAGTAGTAGATGCCCCCTTCACGTAGAAAGTAGCCAAATCAAAGTTCTTCCCCTCACGAGACTCAAGGGTGAGCCCTGTGGTGGGTACAGGGAACTCGGCTCCACTGGCAGAAAAAGCAAGTGTACCGTTGGCGTCCGTAGGTTGGATGATAACAAAATCGGCGACGACCCGTTCAGCAGTTACTTTTGCCAAAGCATTAGTCCCCGCAACTTGTAAAGTTTTAAGGGACTCGAAAGCTCCAGGAGTTACATTGATGTGTTCGTGGGCCATTTTACATTCCCGGGAAAAGGTTGGTTACTGCAGAGGGAGCAGGTGGGGCTTCCGGCTCACCTGTAGGAGCGACCCCCGTGTCCACGGCTTCCGACACGATAGGGTCGGGGGTGAAGTCGGCCACGTCAAACTTGGCCATCTCTCCATCCATGCTGTTAAGCACAAGCGAGACTGTCCCTGTCAGGGAATCTCCGATTGAGAGGCCCGATAGTTTTTCAACCATCACCTCGTTGTTGCCCAAAGATATTACTAGCTCGTCCACAGTTTGTTAACAAAATAGGATCAAGGTTCTACGAGGCCAGCGGAATGATTTCAAGATTATTTTCTGAATTATTTTTCTTTAGCCACCCTGCGTGCTGCTCATAATAGAGAGGTGGGTAGCTGGCAGCATCAAAAGTATGGATCTCGCCGGACGCAGTTTTCATGGGTTTGTCCGGCTTTTTTGGAATCTCCCGAAGTTTACGGAACATGCTCTCCGTAGCGGTAGCCATCCCGGAAACAAGTATACTGCCGTTTAACAAAAGATCTTTCATCATACGAACTCGTGACTCAACGGATCCGGGTCCCTTGGACGGAGCCCGCATCATGATCGGGGTCAGGCCCTTGTACGGGTTACTCGGACCAGGTCTGTCAATCAGGTAGCGGGAGATCTCCAACATCCGTTTATAGGCCAAGTCCCCCTGGTCATTATATTGTTCCCAGCCCTGAGAGTCCCCGACATGGACGTAGGTAAGGTTAACACCAGTCTGCCTGTTAAACTGCACCATCTTATCCAGCACGTCCCGTACCTTCTGCTCAAGGGATACCCGCTGTTTGATACGGACATGGTCATCCAGGTACCGATACAGCCTCTTCTCCCCAAGCTGGTGGCGTTGCATAAATACCCTGGCACAATTTACGTCACCGGGGTCGTACCCTACAACAATAGGGCAGGGGGACCCATCCTTCTCAAAAGGCAGGATCTTCATCCCGGACTTCCCGATCTCTCCTTTCAAATGAACCTCGGGATCATAGAACCCTTCGAACATACCCAGCCCGATAACCCGAGCCACCCACTTCCCAAGGATGAGCCTGTCATAGGCAGTGGGGTCGAGGTTCGACTCCTGTTCCACAGACTTCAGGTACTCCTCCTTGTTCTCCATGAAGGGGTTTGTCGCCGGGTTAAGAACCCGTACCGAATACCGGGGGTCTGTGATCGGCCCGTCATCATTCTCTACGAAAGCTTTATATACCCAGTGTTCCTTCCCTTCATCCGCAGGGTTACAAGTGGCGATAAACTGCTGGTACTTTTCAGGAACCCCACGCCGACGACCCAACTGCTGGATAACTTTGTAGAAGTAAGCCGAGTCACTGGTGTTGGTAAGCTCCTCGAAAAGAAACATCGAGGGTTTGAAAGTTTTAATCCGGTTGGTAACGACCGAGGCAGCAGGCAAAGACATCTGCATAATCCTGGAGACGCCACCGTCCTGTGTACGGATATCAATGTATTTATTACCGGCCTTATCCCCGTACTCATCCGTGTACTGAAGGCCGATCCCCTTCGCCCAGATTTCCAAAATCCCGGCAGGGTTCCCGTTATGATCCTCCGCCAAACTTAAAAGATCTTCCCACGCACCCCCTGCGGTACTACCTGCACGGGTCAGGGTACAAACCATCACCAAGGCGTCACGGTGTTCATAGGTATGTTTTACACATTTATGCAGGGCTACGAAAGATTTCCCTGAGGCCCGCCCCCCGTACAAAAGCAAATACTTCCGATCGTCGAAGAAGGCTTCGACTTGCTGGGGGTACATGGGAGGAAGCCAGTCCTCCGGTTGTGGAGCTGCTTTAGGCATAGGTTGGTTGTTGGTAGCAGGTAGGGATTTGAACTCCCGACCTCCTGCGAAAAAAAAAACCTGCGCTCCCGTCTCAAGGCGGGGGAGCGGCCTTCGCAGGACTTCCAATCTTCACCCCACCCCCGTTACTCACTTTTTCTTCTTCATCATCATTTTCTTCTGTGCTGGACTCATTTTCTTCCGCCCCATTGCTTTGGCTTTGTTGGAAGGTCTTCCAACCTTCGATCCGTAAGTTCCTTTTCCGTATGGCATGATATTATTATTATTCCTTTTGATTAAGCGGCCATTGTGTTGGCCAATTAAAGTGTTTTTTGTGTGGCATGTTAACCTACCATTTGACCTTGTCAGCCCAATATGCTGCTGACATTTTCCCTTTTGCAATGTTCTTGGCATGTCTGGCTTTGAATGATTTTCTTTTTGCTTTCATTCGTGCCGACTCACCTGCTTTAGGCTTACCAGCAGTTTTAGCTCCTTTTTCACCAAACCTAATAGTTTTTATCTTATCACCTTCTTTGGCAACGACTATGTGTGATTTCTTGGGGTGGTTAGGAGTTCTTTTAGGTTTATTGAAACCTGACACGCCTGCCCTCGCTAGTCTTGGGTCTTTCTTGCTCATTTCTAATTATGCCTTTTTTGTTCTGCGACCCATGCCTACTCTACGCTTTTCAGCCACGAGTGCCTTTTTCTTTTTGCCAACCTGTTTCCAGGTCTTGGGAGTTGATTTAGAAACTCTTTTACTGGGACGGCATTTTTTAACGCCTTTAGTTTTTTTGGACCCGCAAGCGTTACCATTTTGATCCGTCCACTTCTCTTTGAACCACCGTTTAAGGTCTGCCCCGGCTTTGCCTTTACGAACTGCCATATCACTTCTTCTTCCCCGCTTTCTTCTTCCGGCATTTCGCGATCGCACCACTAGCATACGCACTCGGGAATATCTCATAGCTACGCTTTACCTTATGGTAACATGCGTCCTTTTTAGGCTTTGCTTTTTTCTTCATAGGTGGATACGGTTTATGAGCCTAGCGAGCTGCGTTAACCTATACTTTCTTTAATTCGTAACGTGTCAAGCCATTAGCTTTCCACTTATGGAGCTGGAACCCGAGGACAGGGTCAGGCTCAAACCCGGAGAGGTACCTGCCCAAAACAACACTGCTGAGGTTCCTGTCTAACGCGTCTGCCAGCTCGTTACTCTTCAAAGCTTCAACAAGCTGGGTACAGGTGCCAATCCAGGAAGTTTGTTGCTGTGTTTGGAGGATCGCCCAGAAAGCTGCTATCACCTCAGCAAGTACAGCTTTAGGGGAAATATCCTGTGAATGAGAGTCCAACTCGGGGTGGACGAATGTTTTCACCCCGAACCGGGTCTGCACCGTTACAGTAGGGTCGGGCTGGTAGTCCAAAAGGAACTTGGCAAAGTGGGGAAGCTCAGTCTCAAGAGTCCTCATAATCCACCCCTGATCCGAATTGGGGAACTGCATGTCGCTGTAGGTACGGAAAGCAAGGAGTTTATCCCGCACCGCTTCATGCTCGATGTTCGGAAGTACTGCACGGAGCGAGTCATCGTCCAGATTACAGGCAATCATCACCCGCCCCTGCCAAGGTACAGAGGCTTCTGAGCCAAACTTCTGTCGATAGGCGGCTCTACCTGAAGCAACAACGTCTTTTACTTTGGCACTTATCGCAGCACGGGAGCGATAACTACCCTCCCCATCCTCGTCGTCCATCACCCACAGGGGGCTGGCGACCAACTCGGCAGAGAAACGGGTCTCTCCCCGAAGGAACTCTTTAGCTCTCTCCCCTGCACCAACGAGTCCTCCGACAACTCCGTTCATGAAGAGAGATTTACCTCCCCCATGATCTCCTGCCAGCACGACCGCCTGCCCCCATAAAGGTTCAAGGTTCAGGTGGGACTGGTAAAATCTTTTCAACCACGCAAGGATGTAGTCAATCTGCACATCCTCCCTGAACAAACCTTCGATCAGGCTGCAAATAAAAGGCCACTTGCCTACGTCTCCACCCTCCGCAGGTTTGAGGCAGGTTGCCCTCCCTGTGTTCAGGTATTTCCCGGACGGGAGCTCAATTAACTCATCCTTCTTATTCGGGACAGCTACCGCCCCGACGACAGAGCGTTCCTCAAAGACCCTGTAAAGAAAAGTATCCGCCGGAGAGTTCCCGTCCTTATCCTTCTTGTTCGTGACTCCGTGGGCATGGTGCAGGATACTCAAAGCCTTTAATGCTGTAACCCCCAGCCATCCGTCCGTGTGGCGGTAGTAATATTTATCCCTGTCGGAAACGTAATAGAAGTCCTGGATCATATCCCCGAAAGTCTCCTGAAGATACCCGTCCGTAAAATCTTTCCCGAAGATGTCAGACCACGGTTGAAACCCCATACAGACACGGGATGAGTGGTCAAAGACCCCACCCTTGAACATCACTACGGAGTTCGAAGTCCCCTGGTCGTAGGTGTCATCGTCCCAGAACCTGCAACTACGGATACCTTCTTCAACAGGTTTACCCCATCGGTCCAGCCAGCCCCTGCGAGCCATCTCTTTCTCGATCTCAGGGAACGGTACCTCTACCCCTGCTGGGAAGTCCCGTTCAGGGTTCATCGTCTCAGACATCACGGAGTAAAGTAAACTCTCGGGGACAAAGTCTGCACCGGGTACATCTGTCCAGTTCGTCCCTGCCTCATAATAAAGGGAAGGGTCAAGGGACTTTTCGTCAAACCCCGGCAGCATCCCTGTAAACTTCAGGTGCTTGTCCAGCTTCCTGACAAATCTTTCATAGTGGTCCCACCCTGTAAACAACACAGGCTTCGCAAACAACCACACGGCACGGGTGTAGCCTGAGAAAGTTGAGGAGAGGAGACCGGGTTTATACCTGTCGTTACACCGTTTCTGTGCGTTCTCTAACGCTTCTTCGATGGACATTTTGTACCCATCGTAATCCACAACCAGCCCCACGGAGACCACCGGAGGGTTCTCTTTACTGACTCGGATTGATCTGTTTTTGCCACCTACTGCTGAATAGAAGCAGTGCTGGAAGTCAGGACTGTTAATTTTCTGTGCCCACTTCCCTTTTGGAATGGACGGGTAACCGCTATGGGGAAAATCCCAAGGATATCCGAGGGTTGTCTCCGGCGTGACGTGATTTGGAATCGTTAAAAAACTGTTCATATATACTGTGTCCGTAGTCTGCAATTAAGAAAGCGTCTGCCATTCGCTTAGTATGCTTACTAAAACGAACAGAAGACGCCTCGTATAGTTTAGTTTTTCTGGCGGCATAGGTAAGCCCTGACGGTATGTTGTAGGGCTTCTGCCATTCGGCAGGCATCAGCTGTACGGTAGGGATCTGAAATAACTTCAAAACCATACCCCAAGCATGAAAATTACCACCGAAAGAGAAGGCGGATTTCACTCCCATCTGGCCGGAAGCGGAAACCTTTTCAATAAAACAAACCGGATTGGTGGCACTTGCCTCCTCAAGAAGTGCCTCCCAATCCGGTTCCCATGGAAATACCCGAACTCTTCCGGGCGTCAACAATACCGCTCCTCCATCTTTTCCAGGATCTATCCCAAGTACGGGATGGAGTATTTCAAAGCGAGGAGTGGTCATTGTAGGAGGATGTAAAGGGTTGGCTATTTATTTGTCAAGCGATCTCTCAAAGCTTCACAACAAGCCTTCCCACGATCTATGTACTCTTCCCAACTCATGTGTTCGGAATAGAAAAGCTCCCACATGACATCTGTCCGGCACACTACCGGACGATCTTCATAGATCGAACAGGCTCCATCCTGTAGGTGCTTGCATACCCCGTCTCCCCGGTTGAACCCCTCCATACCGGGGAGGGGTTCTTCGGGTAAAGATTTGCAGCAAGCTCCCTTGCAGGAAGATTCGCAAGGGAATGGCTTAGTGATTCCCATAACAATCTGCGGCGACTCCTTCTGCCGCCAAAGGTAGTCCTGGTGCCCAGTCGGGTGTGGTGGACAGGCACTTCACAACTTCCCAGTACGCTTCGTTTACATCCGCTTCGTCAACTTCGCAGATCAATTCATCGTGGACGTGCCAGAGGAAAGGAATCCCTGCGTCAACAGTCTGGAGAATACCGTGGCCGAATACGTCACGGGCCATCCCCTGTGTAATGTTCTCTGTTAGTTTGGAACCCCAGAAACGGGTACGTCTTGAGCCGTCAGCACAAGGGGCTGCGGAAACACCACGCCCCTCAGACTGGACATCAAAATAATTCAGCTCGCGACCTGAAGGAATCGTAAAGGCGTAATCATTCGGATCTGCATTGGCAGAAAGTTTGATCGCCTTGTCCAGTCGATCCCAAAGCCCTGTACCTTTCTTGGCGATAAGCGGGTTGGTACGACGGAACTCCTTGATCTCCTGATTGGCTTCCATTGAAGTCAGGTCCAACCCTGCCATTATTTTGGCGATCTCTTTGTACCTGCCCCCTGAAGCTCCGTACCCTGCCCCCAGTACCCGTGCCTTAAAGAACTGGCGTAGCTTGGGGTCCACGTCTTTCAACGGACGTGGGTCGGTGTATCTTCCTGTTGACCGGGCCGCAGCCTCATAGCAGTCTGCACCATTGGCAACAAAATCAAGGAAGGCTCTGTCCCCTGCAAGGTAGGCAAGGCAACGGGGTTCAATCTGTGAAAGGTCAACGATCAGGAGTTTCTTACCCGGTCGTGCCTTGAACATGTGGCGTAGGTTAACACCGAATCGTGCTGCCTTGGTCAGGTTCTGCATGTTAAGGGACTGGTCCCCTGACCACCTCCCTGTAACGGAAGCGCCAAAGTATTTGAGGGAGAACCTCATAACCCCATCGGCATCGGCCCGGTTGTACATCTCCTGCATAGTCAACAGTAATTTATTTGCCTGCCGGTGTCGGCCCATTGCCAAAGCCCACGGGCTGGTATTGCCGTATTCCAACAGCCAGGTCTCAAAAACGTCGCTGTCTTTGGCCATACTGCGAGGGGGAGGTATACCTTGTTTAGCACACTGCTCCTTCACCTGTTTGGTCGAAGTGGGTTTGTGTCCGTCCTTTACCCAAGGGATCTCTGCCTCAGCTTGCCAGACTTCGTTCTGGATCTTGGTGATCGCTGCTTCCAGTGCGGGCATATCTAATTGTACTCCCGACCACGCAGCTTCACGAGTCTCTGCTGAGAGACGGCGTTCATGTTCCGGCCAGAAGTTACTGAAGCCATTCCACAAACGAAGGGAGGCACGGCAGTCCTCAAGGGCATAATCATGCCAGCGTTGTTTCTGCTCGGGGGTACAAGTGTGGTAGTCAAGGTTCTTCATCTCCACATCCCGCACGGTCTTGTCAACCTTGTGGTCGAAGGCTACCTCCATCGCTTTATCCAAAGCACGGGGGAGTTGGAGATAGGCACACAGGTCAGCCGTACAATGCCAGGTTTCAGGAATATAGGGCATCAGTTTCCCTTTATCAATCAGCTCCATGTGGACTGCCATATCAAAGGATACGTTGTGGGAAACCCACAACCCGTCGCTTATCTTATCCCACGGAGCCTGCTCCGGTGGACCTACATATTCAAATCCATCCGACCCGACGATCCCCACAAGGTAAGGATCGAAACGCTTGTCGGTGACATAGCGTTGGGTGGAGAGCTTCTTGAGACTGTACTGGGTATTGTAGAACGTCTCGTAATCAATCGCATATACTGTATTGGTCATAGGTTATATTGTTTCTCGAACTCGACTGCCCACACCTCTAATGCGAGCAGTCTCTGATGTAAATTTTTTGGAGGTGGTCCTCCGTTCCTACACCACTCAAAGAACTCTTCTTCGTGGGCCGACATGCGGGGAGGGAGCGGGGGTGATAAGGTCTTTACCACCCCCGCTTTAGGTTTCTCCCGCAGGAAGTTAATGTTGGCAGTAGGGTTGCCCACTTATCCAATCAGGCCCTGGGATCGCATCCAGTCGCTGAACCCTTCCCCGATCTCGTTCTCAGCGAGTTTGAGATTCTTGAGGCGTGGGACTGCGTAAGTGGTGCGTCCGTAGCTGTCCTCGAAGGAATCCATCTCCCAGAGTCCGAGATGAAGACCACCTTTAAGGATGCCTCTTACGGATTCAGTGACCACCTTTTTAACAGTGGAACCATAACCACGGGGGGTACAGGTAAACTTGGCCATCACCCAACGGATGTCACCGAAGCTCAGATCCGTGATAATGTTCGGGTCATCCCCGACAGAGACAAGGAAGTTCAAGTCACCGACACGGGAAAACTTGTTGGCATCCTTCTCATACCCTTCGGAGAACCCGTCTGCAATCGCCTGATCCTTGGTGTCCCAAGTCTTTGGCATATTGTCGTCATAACTTTTCTGTTCCTGCCAGTATTTACGACAGTTCAAAGCAACCACGTAGATCGGTTCACCCGCACCACAAAGCTGGTGTTTCTTGTCATAGACAAAGGTCCGGAAGTCGAAGTCATCCTTCAGTTCCCCGATTGAGTTGACAAGGTTGAGGCGGGGGATGTCGAAGTCATCCGCATCGTACTCACCTTCCAGTCCGGCAGGGCGTTCCATTGGGATCGCTGGCATCTGTGGGGTCACAGTTGCAGGGGGTTGGGCTGCCGCTGGACTAGGGGCGGGTGCTGGCGTTGGGGCTGCTGCCGGAGCTGGTGCTGGTGCTGGAGCAGGAGCAGGTGCTGGAGCCGCTGCCGGGGCGGGAGCGGCTTGTGGCGTGGGGGCTGGGGCAGCCTCCTGTACTACTTCAGCCTGCACTGGGATCACTTCCCCGTTAACATTTATCGTCTCAGCAGTGGCAACAGGTGCGGCTGGAGCGGCTGGGGCGGCTGCTACTGGAGCAGCTGCGGGTGCTGGTTGGGCCGGTGCTGCGGCTACGGGAGCGGCTGCAACAGGTTGGGTAGCTGCTGGTGCAGCTGCGTTTCCGGCTTGGGCGGCTTGTATTTTGGCTCTAAGGCTCATGATATTATTGGTGTTTAGCTGTGTTGTTAGTTAACCCTGACGGAGAACAGTCGTCTCCATACCACGGGTAAGATTATCCTGGTCTTCCAGAAGGACTTCAAAGTCCTTCTTGGCAGACTTGCTTAATGAATGTTTGCAAAATAGTTTTTCAAGTTTGGGGACGCTGACAGTGCAGCAGTCGAGGATGTCGTTCATCTCTACACCGTGGGGCATGACCGATACAGCCATCACCACGTCCGGGATAGAGCGGCTCCCTTTACGGGTGTAGGGGGTGTACCCACGGGGAGCTTTCCCTGTCGACTTCACCCAGTCATGGACGGTCTTCTTCGCATTCTTGCACCACTCGTCCAAAAGACTGGTGGCGTCCATAATCTGCCCCATCATGTCAGGATCTCCCATCTTGGTAAAATCAAGGTCTTCAAAGATGGATACCCCTCCATTGACCGCAGCACTGGTGTCGACCTTCTTAATATGGTTGGTGACAGGGCCATCCAACGCAGGGCAACCGCCCGGTTTATTACGGGCACAGTACTTACAGTTCTTCGCGTCAGGGTTGAATTTCTTCTGGTCGTCCGGTTTCTCCGCTTCAGTGATCACGTCAATGATCTCTTTCTGTAAGGTCGGAAGATCCCTGCGATGAAAGACATGCTCAGTCAGGTAATCCCTGCGTGGCTGGACAAAGACAACCTTGACGGTATCAGTGTGGGGGTAGGTTTCAAATACCCCGACAGTGTATCCCTTCCCCTGCCAATTCGTCTTGGCCGGATCTACTTTTGTATATCCAAATTTCCAGTCAATGATTGTCGCCTCAGTACCTGCGATCAGCAAACGGTCAACGTGTCCGCTTTGTTGGAACGGGTGACCTTTGAGAATAGTAACCTCCGGCTCGATGAGGGTGGTGGGGTCCTGTCCGGGATTACTTTTTACGAGCTCGTTGAACTCGACCTGCTCAATCGCACGGCAGTCCTCCAGCATTCCGTTCTCTTCCTCATCGGTTTCATGGTTCGCGCCGTCCAATACTTCATGGAGCTTAGTCCCCTGAACCGTAATAGGGTGCGGTGGTCCTGAGTTGTCGGCCTGATAGCCGGGACATATCGCCTTTGGTTTCAAAGACGAGGGTGAGTGTCTGGAGTGTCCACGGTCACTGTGCTGGGTCTGGGCAGCTACGGTGATCATATCCTGCAAAGGCATGTGGGACGCTGGTGTCGGTGTTGCGATGGCTTGTTTTAAGTTCATGCTGGTAGGTTCTTGAAAGGGTTGTTCGGTTTGAGGTCCAAGAAGCTCATCTGGTACGGGTGCAAGATTGCATCCTCTTTCTCCTTCAGTGAGGAGATCTGCATCCGTAAGCGTGTTAATCCTAGCAACTTTCGCCTCGACCTTCGACCGCACTTGGGACTCGACAGTCTTGGCCGCAAAGATGATCTTGGCGAGCGAGACGGATTTTTGATTTGCACGAAATGTCCTGCCGAGGGCTTGGATAAGTTCCCTGGCGGAGTAGGATGGGGATATGAGTGCAGTACGAGGGTACTGCCCATCGGTGTCGTGTAGATTGATGGACTGCCCGCCCGCTGACATCGTGACCGCAAGGATGCGGATCTCGTTATTCTGGAACGCATCCCTGTCTTTGTTTGAAGATCCGTCAAAGATGCCGGGACTTTGTTTTTTAAGTTTGTTAACATACTCTTGGAGGGATGCCTGAAAGTTGAAGAACGCTACCACGGACCTGCCTTCACGGAGGGCATCCTTTGTCATCTCAACAAAGACAGGTACTTTCAGGTATTCAGATTCCTGACGGGAGCGTAAGAGAGCGGTGATCGGCAGCGGACGGTCTGCTTCCTTAATCTGTTTAAGGGTCTTCAGGTACGCATTGTCCAAAGCGGAAGATTTTTTCACGTCAACGGATACTGTCTGTACCTGCTGTCGGGGAAACTCGGGAGGGAAATCAACAGACGTAATCCGCTTTGCAACGGGTTCCATCATCTTTTTCAGGAACGGGGTCGCATCCTCATGCTCCACCATAAACTCCTGTCCGTTTTTAGAGAACTTCTTTCCGAAGAACATTCCACCGAACGTGCCTTCGATGACTCCGAACTGGTACGCCCAGAGTTTGAAGTTGTTCCAGTTGTGCAGACCGAGGGCGTACCCGATCGCTTTCATTTGCAAAGGGGAGTCCGCATAGGTAGCAGACAACCCAACTGCCTGAAGGTCAGGGTTATCCCCAACCCCTTTCAGGATATAGGGGGTACGGGTTGTGTGGTCAGGGGAAGCACACTGGTGGACTTCATCAAATACCACGACTGTACCTTTAGGCAGGTTCCAGATAAAATCTTTCCGAAGCCATCTTCCATAAGGCAGGACAGGGCGTTTCTTTTTCAACGAGGGGCGGTAGGTAATCTCCCCGTAGGAATGCACCCCGATAATGTTGATTGGGCGTACCCCGCACGCCTCAAGGGTAACCCTCCACTCCGTTGTGACTGAAGCAGGGCAGACCACGAATACGTCGTGACCTGTCCGGGCAATCGCTGCGGCAACCTGCACAGTCTTCCCCCGACCTGCATGGGAGCAGTTCAGGTGGAACCTGCATCCGGGATCGTTCAGGAACCGGACATGGTGGTCAACAGCGGGTTGCTGCCATGTATAGGGTTTAATCATTTGTTGTGTTTAAGGTCGTCCACTGCCAGTTCAATTAAATCTCTTGCGAGTCTGGTATTCTTGATCTGGGCACGGTGGATACGGCATTCGATTTTGATAAAGCCAGGGAGTTCTACCACGACACCGGAGTCGGTGCAGCCTACCTGCTGGCCACCTTTCTTTTCCCTGCGTGGTGTGCTGATAACAAGCTGGTCCAGTTTCTTCATTCTTTTAATTTTTCCAGCCGCTCTTTGTAAGGGGCAAGGGTTTCGTTGATTTCGCTTTGGTGGTACTGGTCAATGTGGGAGAGGGAGAACAGGGTGAACAGATCCTCTACAAGCAGGATCAGTGCATCCCGTTTCGCGATATTCACAAGGACAGGGGTTTTTTCTTTCGGTAATTTAATCGGTTCATTGTCGGGGGAGTCTCCAAGGTAGAAGAGGTCCTTTGCCCGTGGCCATGAGTAGGTTCCGTTGTTGACATTACGGACAACCACACGGGTGAAGCCGGGGTCGGGGATAGTCTCCTTCGAGTACCCCTTGCCTTGGCGAAAGGGGTAATCCTTTGACGGAAGCTGGCCTTTCCAAGTGATCTCAATGATCTCCTTCGGGTCAGGTTGCTTTTTGTTCTTGGACTTGACGAAGTGTCCTATCTCCCAACGTGCCATTATTTTTCGATAGGGGTTGCCTCGGAAGGTGTGTGGTGGGGGTCATACTCCCAGCCGGAGACTGTCCAGTGTTTCCAACGGCTACCTGAAAGCTTCCAGAAGTTGTTGTATTTGTCCCTGTGGGTTGCGTCATCAGGGTCAAGGCCGGAAGTGTCTCCGCCCCTAAGCTGCCCATGTGTCGAAATCTGCTTGCAGCTTGCACACTGGAAGGCAACGGTTCCCAGACAAGGGAAGGCGTGGAAGTTGGTGTGTCCGCAGGAGGGGCACTTATAGAGGTGTTTCTCTTTACTCATAGGTGTTGGTTGAGGGTTTGGCTTAAAGAACGGGTCTTCCTTCACTGAGACCAGGGACGTTGAGGTCGTTCAGGTTGTCCGGCTCATCGTCTTCTTCGGGTTCGGTCGGTGCAGTTGGGGTGATTTCTTCAGGGGCTTCGGTTTCAGTCTCAGGCTGGACCAAATCAAAGAACTTGCTGAACATACTATCCAGAGGCTGGAGGTCTCCAGAGTAGCTGCGGAGCTGCCACTGGCCGTACCACATCACGAACAGAGGATTCTCGGGGCTCCACACCAGATAGCTGTAGGTTCTGCATGAAGTGTACTCCCCCAACGCTTTGAAAGGTTTGGGCAACCCTGTCTGCTTACGGGTAAGCTGGTAAAGGGAAGTGGAGAAGACCTGCTTCGGGTGCAGCACGTCTATTATATAAGCGGGGCCTCCGGGAGCGATAATCTTCTCACCGTGATAAAAAGGACGGGTCAGGTAAGATTTTACATCGCTATAAGGTAACTCACGGTTCACCCCGCTACCCGCAGCCTTCTTCGTACTCACAACATAGCCATCCCCGACATCGGAAACGACGTAACAATAGCCCAAGGGGGTGGCGACTTTTTCACCAGCAATGAATTTTTTAGGTGTATTTTTCATAGGTTGTGGCATCAAATTGGTATAATATACGAAACCTGTCAATACTTTTTTTAAATTTCCTGTTTTTTTGAAAATCGGCCTCCAGATCGGGAAGGCTTATATTAGCTAAATTCGTATATTGTGAGGGACAATAGAGGGATTTGTGTAAATAGACGAACAAACACATTAAACAAATCCCTCTATTGTGAGTTGGGTAGGGGATGGTAGGGGATGGTAGGGGTGTTTTTTGGCTATCCCACCCTTGAGCAATCCCTGTAAGCAAGCGGGCTGAGAGGCAATGAGTGGGAGATGTAGGAGATGTTTGTCACATACGATAGTGATCTTTCGAAAAAATAATATATAGAGAAAAAGAGATAATAATTGTATAATATAAGAGGTACTATAGAGAGAGGGGTTTTAAAGGGATCCCCACCCCTACCATTTTGGCTTTTTTTTGGCTGCCAGCCCACTCTACCACAGGGATTGAGGCACGGTAGGGGTCCCCTACTATCCCCCCTTTATATTATCCTGCCTCGTATATATGGTTGTTTTTCTATAATATAAAAATCCGTTTACGTGCGAGGGGTTTTCGTGAAGGATTCCGGATTAGCTTTTCGGGTTGGACCGAGTCTCTTTTTGGCAGTAAATATATTCAAGAAAAGCAAAGTTCGTTTCCCACCCTGCCCCCTGCCCTACCCCCTAGCTTGTTAGCAAAATCACATTTGCTAACGTCTTCGGCTAGGTTTTTTTTTCGGTCGGTCGACCTAGCCCACTTTCGGGTCGGGTCGGTCGGTCGGATCTCAGATAGAATTTTTCTCACACCATACCAGTAACCATTTAACGAAAGGCTTTTTATAGTAGGTTTTACTTTTCCCCCATATTTTTACCGATAGGCTAACACCTTGCAATGGTGTGACGTGTTACCTATCACTCAAACCTAAAAATCCAAGGAAAATGGAAACTGAAACCACAACCGAAATCGAAGAAACTGAAACCAATAACACCGAAAGTACCAACGAAGTGACCTTGTCAGACTTCTCTGACATAGATCTAGCCAAGGAATTGGCTCACCGAAGCGGACTTAACCTGAATCTGACGGGCTTCACGGCCGTGATCACGGGTCGCCAAGGTGACGAAGTGGGGTTCCAACTCTATCACGTAGGTCAAGCTGGACAAGGCTTAGGTCAGTGGGTTCGAGCAATCGAAAACACAACCAAACCTGAGAAGAAAGACAGGCTCCGCTCCAAGGCTTGCAACGCAATCGGCAATTTGCTCGATGACGGCCAAGCTAAGGAAATGGCGAAAGCTATGGATCACCGAACCAAGGTAACTTACGTCTTCTCCGACAAGTCACACTCCAAGGTACACGAAAAATAGACAGTAAGTAAGTTGTCAAACGTCTAGCGGAGCATTCCGCTCCGCTAGACCGACCTTTCGGAAAAGTGTTAACCTACTAAATATATATATATATATATCGAAAAAATCCAATATCAATTTCATTCCCATATTGAGGGGATACCGACTTGGCAATCTGAGTATGTTTCTAGCCACGTTGTCAGAAACTGAAAAGTCGGTCACCAAGCCACGCCAGTCGAGCTAGGCTCTCGCCCCGTTGCCAGACCTAGCGGTAGACAAGAGTCGAGGACAAGTCAACTCCGTTGACCTCCCATGAGACCCCTTATGTAGTGTGAGATCACGTTACGATCTCCCGACGAACCCAAACGGGCAGTCACGTTACGATAATGGGAGTAGGACGCCAGTGCCTACGTGGGGTCTACCCAGACCGCTGTAACGATTGCAATGTCGCAATCTGTAACCAGCAAACCATACGGACAGAGTGTCGACAAGACCTGAATGGTACACCTGAAAAGTGTGTAAGACAAGGTTGCTCCCAGAAACGAGTCGGTATGTATGCAGTCTCCGTATTGCCGTATGGTGAGCTATGCCTATGGTGGAAACTGCATCGAAAAAATTTCCTGTCAAATGAAGTGAAGACCGAAAGGTCGAACCAGCGAAGTTGCAATGCTGGGGGAAATTTGCTTAATGGGAGTACGTCTAGCATATGCTACCAATGACACAACTGTGTCCAGACAACTCCGTAGCGGGAGTCGAGCCTAGTCCGACCCGTTAAGCGAAATTGGTGGAACTCCTATACCCGTAGGAGTCCGTCGAAGGCACTTTGTCAACTAGGTCGAAGGCTAAAATTCTATATGCAAGGCTAGTACCCTTTGCAAAAAAGCATATAGGCCCGCCCAATTTCAGCTCCGTTACGTGGTAGTATGGAGCTGGGTTGGATCCGTAACCTTCCAAGTTGCCATAACCTGAGAACGGGTTGCACCACTAATGCCCAAGTTATCCGCAAAGCGGTACAGAAACGGCAAGCTGGAAAAGTAATCATACCAGCAGAATGAAACTCTCCTTTGCCCAAAGGAGGACACGTAGGGTGCAGGCGAATAGACCTCGTAGCAGGTAAACTGTAGAGGTTTATGTACACACAAATATAATGGTTCTGTTTGTGTGCTGCCACACCAAGTACGATGTTAACTTACACGTCGTATATGCCACACGGTGTGGAAATGGAAAGGTCGTCCATTCCCTAGGTAAAGGGTCCAACCCCGCAGAAGAAGTTAACACACTGGCACTGCGTGTAAACAAAAGCCAGCCACGTCAGCCGCACGGCAGGTAGGAAAGCTATTGTACTTCCTACACCTCATCCCTGTCCTCGTAAGCTGGTGACGTTAAACAGGCACAAGCATTAGGTGCCACTTGATCTGGCAAGGTATGGTACACCCACGCCAGCGAGTTGTGAAACGTATCCTTATAGACCCGTCAGGTCGAATTATTCCCTGACGGGTCTTTGAATTTCCCATGAGTAACAATAATAATCCAATCGGGCAGCCTCACGCTGCCCCAGTATTCGAGGACCTCCCCCACATTGTGGTGGAGGTCCTCCGCACCTTTGAAGGTGCGCAATGCAAGGGTTTCCCCACGTTCAAAGCGTGGCTGGAAACCCAGATCAAATGGGACGTCGAGTCCCAATCCCTCCAACCCCTCACCCCGCAAGGGGCTGAGATGCTCAGGACCTTCAATCCATGGTCCTGATCCCCCTAACAAGTGTCCACGAGTACACGACCCGTGGACACCACACGCAGAACGATGCACGGGGCAACCTGTGTGTTGTTCTTCGGGCCGACCGATACCTCGTACTGAGGACGACGGTCCGAATCGCAGGCACCCCGTACCCGAAAGGGACGGAGGTCCGCCTCGACCCCAATGGTGGGGTCATAACACGATGACGTGGGTCGGGATGGCCCCCTTTCGTGCAGGCTAACAACCTGCTAGTCGGACACACCCGATGAAGAGAAGCCCCTGTAGTGGGGGTAAACTGGGCTTGGTAAGCCGAGGTGTAGGTTAACCCCGCACTGTTGAATTACTAGGGCGAAATCCCTGACCGCAAGGTCGAAGCACTGCACAGTGAGACGAGTAAGTCCGTCGCAGACCTGTGCAGTGTGAACCTTTTAACGAGCGCCCTCAACCCTTACGCCACAGCAGGTTGTTAGGGACGCATTCTATATGCAGTGGCACAACTACAGAAAGAAAATACCATGTTAGCTAATAACATCCTCCCATCCGCAAAGTATTCCACACCTGAGCGTCTGCTCATCGCTCAGGTAAACGGTAAAAGAGACGCCGACGAGCAGGTCGACAAGTCCCTGAAAACACTGCGGGACAACGGCACCTTGACGATCGACACCCTGTCCATCTTGAAGGACGTTCTTGGCGACGACGCCTATGAATGGGTCCAGTCCGCATACAGAGCATTCCCGACCTTCCCGGACTGTGTAGCAGGTGCGGAGGAGCGCGAGGAGTATTGTTACTCTTACGCCCGCCAGCTTGACGTCCGTATTAAAGACGTCGACGTTTTGATAACAGAGCTTCAGGACAACGAGGATAAGGAAGACCTCTCCGAGCAAACTGTCCGCCCGTTCGTTACCCGCATTGCGGAGGAACCCGCATCGGCGAACGCAATCATCCGGTTCCTCAACCGCCAGTTCGCTGGTGTGTACACTGATGCAAGCTACTCCTTGTACGAGGGTGACCTATCCTTCTGGTTCTTCAACTGTGACCAGCTAAGCCTTGAGTTCGGAGGGTGGGGACAGAGGTTCACGATCTTCGACCTCTTCGGGTCAGGCGTCTACGCAATCTGTATCGCCACAGGCGACGCCGAAGGCGAGTACCTTGTCCACTTCGGGCATTGGTCTGCGGCCATGAGCTGCATGTACCAACATATTGTCGACGAGGGCAGCTTGCAGTACGTCCGCAAGCACGGAACCACCTTCAGTAAGGTGTGGCTCCCACACTTTGACACCAACCCCAGCTGGGATCATACGGAGGGCCGGCACAAAAAGAAAAAAG
>Ga0181577_10000356_pt1 | contig 36927 bp, 22 predicted proteins | sample 101ome_21_FD_132468 | JGI IMG/M metagenome (GOLD analysis project Ga0181577, IMG submission 132468) | Coastal salt marsh microbial communities from the Groves Creek Marsh, Skidaway Island, Georgia - 101413BT metaG (megahit assembly) | ecosystem: Environmental > Aquatic > Marine > Intertidal...
GCCGAGCTTTTCGAGTCGGCGTCTCTCGCGCGTCGTCGCGTGCGTTGATTACATCGTCTAGACTTTAGGGTCACAGCGTCGTCGATCACCGTTCGCCGAACGTGACGTCGGCGCGAGAGGAGGCGTCGACGTCGACGTCGCGGGACCCTTCGGCGGGGACGCGGTCGGCATAATACGAGTTGGGCAACCCGAGCCAGTGCTTCCACATCTCGAGACCACGATTCCATTCGGGCGATTGGGTCTGTTCCAGGAGTCGATCGTCGTCGTTGGTGGTGGACGTCGACGCGACGCCGGAGGCGGTGGTGGCGGGGCGTTTCTTCGCGGGACGGCGGCGGCGGCGCACGGGCGACGCCGCGGATGACGACGCGTCCGATCCGGCGGCGGCTTGGAGGACAAAGTGTAATTTTCTCGCCTCTTTCGCGCCCTCTGGTCCGGTGGATTGTAAATCGGCGATGATGCAATCGGCGACGTCGGACATGCCGTATAAACCGCACCCGTAGATGAGTGATTTACGCATGCGGGCGTCCGGGGATAAACCATTCGTTTGCTTGCACGCGTCGTACACGCGCACAGCCTCGCTCACGTTACCGACGCGCACGTACCCTTCGAGTATGGTGCCGTACGTGGCGATGTTTGGTACGATGTCCTTCGCCAACATGGAATCGAGCGTCTCCAACGCGCGCGCCATGTCGCCTTGGCGAGCGTACGCGTTGATGAGACAGTTGTACACGCCGACATCTTGCACGACGGCGGGATCCGTCTCCATCTCTGAGAGCACCCATTGTGTCGCCGAATCGTCGCCCACTTGCACGAAATACTTCAACAGCGTCGTGTACGTGACGACATCGGGCTTCAATCCGGATTCTGAAATCTCTCGAAGGACGTTCCAAGCCTCGGTCGGCTCGCGCGCGTTGATGCACGCGTCGACGAGCGTGTTGTACGTCACCAAATCGGGCGCCACGCCGTCTTCGCGCATGCGTTCGAACAGCGCGCTCGCGCGACTGAGTACCTCGCGCGCGCATTCGGAATCCGTCGATCCGCGCACGACACCCTTGAGGAGCGAGTTGTACGTCACGACGCTCGGTTTGATTTTCGCTCGGCGCATCTCCGCGAATGCCGTCTCGGCTAGATCCATCTGCGCCCCTTTCGCCAGACCGTCGATGAGCGTCGAGTACGTGTACACGTTTGGTTCGACGCCGTCGCGCGACATACGTCGGAGGAGTTCATCCGCCTCCATTAACCGTCCCGCCCGCGCGAATCCCTGCACGAGCGCCGTGTACGCCTCGACGCCGGGTCGCCGCTCGCGGCGCGGCGAAAATCTAATACCTTGCTCCAGCGCGTCCGCGGCTAAGTCTAATCTATCGCAGTTGACGTAGGCGAAAATTTTCGCTCCCCAAGTGGCCTGATTGGGCGTCACGCCGAGCGTTCGCATCGCCATGGAGCTCGCCTCGACGCCTCGTAAATTCTTTTCGCGACCGTACCCCGCTATGAGCGTGTTGAAGAGTCTCGGTCCCGCTCGCACGCCCTCGGCCGTCATCTCGCGCAAGAGTTTCTCTGCCTCTTCGATCCTGCCCTCGCTCGCGTACGCCCCCACGCCCGCGGCGAACGCCGCGCCGTCCAGACGCAGCGGCGTCGCGCGCAACATCAACCACACCTCCACCGGGCTCGGCGTCGTCCTCGCCGCTCCGCTCGACCTCGACTCCGCCGCGCACCGACTCAGCGCCGCGATAACGTCTGTGTACGTCCGCACGGTGGCGTGCGAGGGACTCGTCGCCCCCTTACCCTTCTTCGCGATGGTGTAAAACGCGCGCACCACGGCGAGCGTCGTCGTCGCGTCGCCTCGTATCGCGCACCCCGCTCGCGCCACAGCCTCCATCGCTCTCGGCGTCACCGCCGTTTCGCACCCTCTCGTCACACACGCGCTCTCCACCTCTCGTATCAGCGCGCACGCCTTTTTCACGCGCGCCGCGGCGTCCCTCGCGTCCCCGCGTCCCCGTCCCGTCGTAGCCTCCTCACCGTCCGCGCGCCCATCGCGCCCGACGAGCGCTCGAAGCGCCTCCTCCACCGCGCGCGCGTCCAAAGCGTCGAAACGATCTCTCGCACCGCTTCGCACCGCGTTCACGCTCGACAGCGCGCTCGCGAGCGCGCGCGTGGCGTCATCGTCCGCCGCCGCCCCGAAAGCGACGACGTCACGCGACGACACCCCTCGCGCGTGCGGGCGAGACGACGCGACGCCGCGTCCGGACGTGGACGCGACGAGACGCGCGCGGTCGACTCGCGCGATCGCGCGCGCCGCCGCGGGCGTCGGGCGCGCCATCGCGCAGACGTGTGACGCGCGCGGGGATGGTTTCTGGATAAAGAGACACGCCGGCGCGAGCGAGAGAAGCGGGCGCGACGCGTTTCCGACGTGTGTACACGACGTGTGCGTTCGTAACGAATTAAAAGTGCAGAAATAATGTATCTTCGAGCGATCAGCAACACGCGCCGCCGCCGGCGGGCCCGCATGAGGCGGTGGATGCCGCCACGGGGGACGGGCCGCAGTCGAAAAGACCGTAGTGCGTCGAGCGGTCGCCGACGAGGGTGAAGTATTTCCCGAGCCATGTCTCGCCCACCATCGATCCGGTGTTCCCACACACGAGCATGGGTTTGTTTTTTACGAATCTGTGGTGGTCGTCGAGTTGATAGGCGTGCGGGGAGTCGGGAATGCCGCCGTTGTAGACGGCGTATTGGCCGTAGTCTTCGCACAAGGTTTCGAGGACGCCCGGAGGGAGCTTGAAGAGGCGGTAGGTGATGGAGTAAAACTTGGCCTCGCCCAGGAGTTCGGCGAGGGCGGGATCTCGAACTTCGATCTCGTGTCCGGCCAAGACGCGCGGATCGGTGAACCCGGTGGCTTGGCAGAGACGCTTGAAGTCTTCGATGTACATGGCGCCGCCGAGGCACTCTCCTAGTAAAATCTCGTGCGAACGCAAGTCATCCGGTAATCTTCTGTCGCAATAGACGTCGGAAAAGTAGAATTCGCCGCCGTTCGCCAACACGCGATGCGCTTCGCGCAACACCGCGGGCTTATCCGGACTCAGATTGATGACGCAGTTGCTGATGATCATGTCAACGCTCTCATCCGCCACGTTCGCCGCCTTCAAATCCTCAATCGTGCCCTTCTCAAATCGCACGTTTGGTTTCGCGTACCCGAGCGTCTTCGTACAGTATTCATCCACGTACTTTCTCGCCACTTCCAACTGTCCATCCGTCATGTCGACGCCCAAAACGCTTCCGTTTTCTCCCACCAATCTCGCCGCGACGTAACAGTCCCGTCCGCTCCCGCTTCCCAAATCCAACACTCGCAAGCCCTCGATCCCCGTCGGCGTCGGGCTCCCGCACCCGTAGTACTTCGCTTTGACCTCATCCGGCACGTCCTTCAACGCCTCGCGCACCGTCTTCGGAATTTGATCCGCCGGCGTGCAACACGCGCTCGTCTTCAAATCATCCGACGTTGCCAGCGTCTCTCCGTAGTACTTTTGAACCGACGATCGCACGCTCGCGTCGCCTCCGGGCGCGACGATGGTCGCGCCGAGGAGCGTGTCGAGCGGCGATCCGCTCGACGACGCGCTCGCGCGCGTCGCGGACGGTGTCTTCGTCCGAGAGACTGACGAAGAAAAAGATCTTTTGGGGACGGACGTCCCGCGCGCGCGCGCGGCGGTCGGCGCGAGCGACGCGTGCGTGAGAGCCATCGATCGATGCGCGCTCAGCCGGGGGTGCGTGCGCGCGCGAGCGACGGCGAACGCGTCGACGCGCGACGAGGAATGTGGGGATGGGAAGGACCGAGAAGAAGGACAAAGAAAAATACCCTTTCGGTGCGGTGGTGTTACATGAAAGAATGCGCGCGCGATCGAGCCGCGAGAGACGCGACGGCGACGTTGACTGTATATTAGAGTCATCGGTGTCGGTATCGGCGTCGGCGTCGTTAATGGAACTCGCCGATGACGGTGCGGTTATCCCATTTCCCCCAGTCGGGAAGGTTTTCTCGCGCCTCGTTGACGCCGTCGACGAGCGCGCGGACGAGGTCGTTATCCATGCCGTCCGGCGGCGGAGGAATCTTCGGTGGGTAGGCGTTTGAGTACGAGCGCTTATCGAAGCGCCACTCGCCGCGCGTTCCCGGCGTGGGCGTGCCGTCGAGCTTGTAGTCCATGCCATAGGTGAAGTGGACGGAGATGAATTTCTCGACGCTCTTGTCCCACGGAGGTTGCGCCTGCATCTGCGGACGGTAGTCGTGTCGTATGCCAAGTTTATACGATGCGAGGGCGTAGCCGTACATCTCGATCACCCATCCCCACGCTTTCTTCGCCTCCGAGTCTTTCTGAAGCGCCACGGACATCTCCGCCCACTCGGGCGCGAGACGCTCGAGATCATCCTTGCGTATAAAGACGGGCGAGCTTCCGATGGTGTCAATATCCCCGATCTCCTCGTCCTTGATTCCCGGTAAAAACCGCTTGACGATGTCCGGTCGCTCCAGCGGTCGAATGTAAAAGAACGGAAACGCCGCCGGGACGTCGCCTCGCATTAAATTCGGCACCGGTTTGATGTACAAGTGATCCGGCTCCGCCATCAATATAAACTCCTCCTCGATGGGTGGACACTTTTCAAAGAGTTGTTTGAACGCGAACGGTCGACTAAGAACGACGAACCCGAGCTCATCCTCCAATCTGTCCACTCGACACGTCGGAATCTCATCCTCGAGCCCGTCGGAGTCGTCGTGAAGCACGCGCGTGAATCCGCCCATCTGCCCGTTTGGCCCCTGCGCCGCCTTTTGTTTTAAAAAGTGATAATACATCACGCGCGCCTGCCATCCCTGATAGATGGCCTTATTCGTCGTCACGACGACGTGAAACTTTCTCTTTGGATCGGGATCGCCGTCCACGCCCTCCTGTTCGTAGATTGATCCGCTCGTCCACGGATTGACGACGTTGTCCTCGCCCGTCATCGTCGTTGGACGCAGCTGCTTCTTCAACCAACACGACCTATGCTTTTGCCCCAGACACCCATCGTCGCGCCCACACCACACGTACGTCGTGCACCCTTTATCCTTCATCTCCACGCACGCGTCGTGACACTTCTCCGCGGTGTCGGTGAAGAAATCCGCCCCCCACTTGACGACGTCGCCGTCCGCCTCAAAGTGCTCCTTGGGCGCGAATGCGCTCATCTTGCGCGCGTCGACCCTTTTCGGCGGCGGCGGTTTCGCGCGTCGCGGGTGCGACGAACGCGAGGATGGTTCGTCCGTCGTCTGACGCGCGTCAGGCGCGGCCGCGGCGTCGTCGAGCGTGGGGCGATGATGTTGACGCGGCCCATCTGATTCTTCTTCACTCGTCGTCGTCTCGACGCTCGGCGCGTTCGAGGACGGCGTCTTGACGATCGGGTAGGCGAGGAAGAGCACGCTCGCGCACAGACCGAGCGCGACGACGCGCGCGAGTCCGCGACGACGAGGTTTCGTCGCGCGCATCCCGGACTGAGGAGAGTTCGAGACGACGCGACGGCGACGGGACGAGGACGAAGACGAACATCGTAACGTCAACGTACGCGTACGCGCGATGGACCAACAACGGAAAATACTATTACATAACAATCACCGCCGCTCTCACTCACGCGTCGTTTGCTCCGGCCGCGTCGCCCATCTCGACGTCGCGTCGACGCGCGTCTTCCTCGGCGAGCTCGCGCTCAAACGTCTTCGCGCTCGCGTCCTCCGACGTCGGCACGTCGAATCGCACTCTCGGCGGTCCAATCCTCGCGCACCATACCTCGAAACAATTCTTAAACACGCTCCCGGTGTTGAACGGATTCGTGCGCCACCCGTGCGCGTCTTTGAAGTTTTCGTACGTCGTCTGATTGGTGGAAATCAAGTATGCGTGAAAAGAACTCAACGCGCCGACGAACACGAACCCGATCGCGGCCACGATGAACACCGCGATCGCGACCCCACTTCGTCGCATCCCCACGTGCGCGCCCTCACCTCTCGACCGATAACTCACCGCGTATCCACACATGACCATCGTCCACGCGCACAGCGCCGCCGTGCTAAACGTAAACGTCAAAAACGCCCTATAATTCCTCCTCCCGATCGTCGTCCCCGTCCACGGACAGTGATGATCGAATCGTTCGACGCAATCATTCATCACGCTACAGTGATGCGCGCGAGGGGGTTGAAAATACCCACACGTATCGTTCCATCGAGTCGTCGCCGCGCGTCCCGTCGTCGCCACCGTCGTCTCTCGCGTCTTCCCTCGCATGGAGCTCGTCCCCGGTCGTCGCTCTAGTCTCGGCAGAATGCCCGGATCGGTGAATGACGTCTTCAACAACCAAAACACGCACCACAGTGGCGCCGCGATGGACACGGCGAGCGTCCAATCGCCCATTCGTCGTTGAAGATTTTCATGCACGACCCACACGCACGACACGGCGGACGGCGCCAGGATGAGCACCGACGTCCACAACGCCGCTCCGGGCGACGGACCGGCGACGATGCGTCCGTTGCACAGAAAGGTCTCGTTCCCGGGCCATTTTTCGTGCACGCGCGGCGTCGGTGACGCGGGATTCGTCGACTCGGGCGAATCCGTCATCGGTCGCCCGCCGCACTCTCCGGTCGCCGGCGACCGTCGAGTCCATGGCACCGCGCGCGACGACGGCGACGACGACGGCGACGCGCGCGATGAATCTCGTGGACCGCGCGCGCGAGCGCGTGGTGCCGACGCTGACGCGCGCGAGCGCGTACAAGGGCTCGCACGGTGGGAAATTCGTAATCCTCGGCGGGTCAAAAGTCTACGTCGGCGCGCCGTATTTCGCCGCGGCGGGGGCGATGCGCGCGGGCGGGGATCTCGTGCACGTCGTCACGCACGCCGCGTGCGCGCAGACGATCAAATCGTACGCGCCGGACGTCATCGTGCACGAGGGATGGGCCCGGGACGCGACGACGACGACGACGGGGACGCCGACGACGAGCGACGTCGTGGACGGCGTGTTGGACATCGTGCGACGATATAGGATCGATGCCGCGGTCGTGGGTCCGGGCCTGGACGACGGGGCGGGATTGGAGTGCGTGGAGGCGATGACGAGGACGCTCGGGACGTGCGTGGTGGACGCCGACGCGTTGAAGACGCTGACGCCGGAACGGGAAACGACGACGACGAGAGACGGCGGAGATGCGCCGCTGGCGACGCCGAATAAGATGGAACTGTGGCGATTGGTGCAAAAGGTGCGTCCGGATGCGTTTCCGGACGGGGTGACGACGATGGATCTGCGAGAGGAGGCGCACAGAACGCGGGTGGCGCGCGCGCTGCGCGAGTATCGGCGGTTTGATTTTCTCGTCAAGGGCGACGACGATTACTTATTCGTACCGAGGCGCGACGAGGACGACCCGGCGGTGTTCGCGGCGGTCGTCGACCGTCTCAACGCCGACCCGACGACGGAGACTGACGACGAGGACGCGGGGGAAGACGACGCGGCGCGCGGCGTTTGCGCGTCGACGACGGAGGACGGCGTCCTCGTCGTTCGTCTTCCCTGCGTCGGCGCACCCAAACGTTCCGGCGGTCAGGGCGACGTCTTAGCCGGCGTTCTCGCCGTGTTCCTCTTCTGGTGTCGCCGCACCCCTCTCGCCGTCGACCGCACGCCCGCGGACGCCCTCCTCGACCGCGTCGCCGCCGTCGCCGCCGCCTGTCGACTCGTCAAGCGCGCCGCGCGAGACGCCTACGCCGATCTCGGTCGAGGTCTCATCGCCGCCGACGTCATAGATAGAATTCCTCGCGCCTTCATGCGCGAATTAGAAGACCCACGATAGCCACACCTGTGACGAACGAACGAACGAACGAACGAACGAACGACGAGAAAGCACCCGTCCCCGTCCCGACGCACCCGAGCGCCCGCGGGGACACAGAACATCATCGTCTCCGCACACACCGCCGCGAGACCGACGCGTCGAGATGCCGCCGAAAAAAGTCGTCGAAGAGGAAGTCCTCGGACCGTGGTCCCTCGGGAGGTTCTCCTCCAACCTCAAGGTGCGCCGGCGCGACGATGATGAATACCCAACCTGCGCGATCGACCAGAGAGAAAAAGAGACAAAGAGCGCGACGATTGACTGACGACGGACGGACCGACGAACGAACGCGCGCGTAGGTTGGCATCGTCGGTATGCCAAACGTTGGGAAATCAACGCTGTACAACGCGCTCACGAATTGCACGATTCCCGCGGAAAACTTTCCATTCTGTACCATTGACCCCAACTCGACGCGCGTCTACGTCCCCGACGAACGCTTCGACTGGTTGGTCGAGCAACACAAGCCCAAGAGCGTGGTGCAACCGTTTTTGGAGATTGTTGACATCGCCGGACTGGTAAAAGGGGCGAGCGGTGGTGCGGGACTCGGGAATGCGTTCTTGTCGCACATCAAAGCGGTGGACGGCATCGCGCACGTCATGCGATGTTTCGAAGACGCCGACGTGATTCACGTGGAGGATCGCGTCGATCCCGTGGATGACATCGAGATCATCACGAATGAATTGCGGGAGAAGGATATTGAATTCGTCCGAGCGCTCAAGGAAAAGTTGGACTCTGGGTTGGCGCGCGCGCCGAGCGCGACGGTGGCCAAGGAGCAAAAGAAGGAGTTGGAGACGGTGGATAAAGTGCTTGCGTGGCTCGAGGACGGGAAGGAGGTGCGCAACGGCATGGAACACTGGAACACGTCGGACGTCGTCTACCTGAACACGTACCAATTGCTCACCGCGAAGCCGGTCATTTACCTGGTGAATCTCAGTCGTAAGGATTTTGAGCGCAAGAAGAACAAGTTTCTAGTTAAAATTCACGAGTGGGTGCAATCGCACGGCGGCGGCGTCATCATTCCCTTTTCGGGCGAGGTTGAGAGCGAGCTTCAGACGGTGCCCGAGGAGGAGAAGGAGCAGTGGTGTAAGGACCAAGGCGTGCAATCCATGCTTCCGAAAATCATCAAGACGGCGTTTTCCACCGTGCATTTGATTTACTTTTTCACCGCCGGCGCGGACGAAGTCAAGGCGTGGTGCATTCGCAAGGGATTCAAGGCGCCCCAAGCCGCGGGCGCGATTCACACCGACTTTGAGCGAGGATTCATCTGCGCCGAAGTCATGGCGTTCGAGGACCTAAAGGCGCTTGGTAACGAGCACGAGGTCAAGGCGGCCGGTAAATACAGACAAGAGGGCAAGACGTACACCGTGTGCGACGGAGACGTCATCTTTTTCAAGTTTAACGTCTCTGGTGCGAAGAAGAAGTAAACTCGTCCCTATTCTCGTCACACGTAGCTCTCGGGGCGGATAGGGGACGGGCCGTCTCGAAAATAATAGCGGAGAATCGAATTGTCATCATCATCATCATCATGAAAGTCAATACAGTACTAATCTACAGTTTTTCAGTGGATGCGTTGCTCGAGTTGTATCCGTCACTCCAGTCCAATTCGTCGCACGAGTCTTCGGGTCCAACTTTCGGTACGTCGGCGAGCGAAATTAAAAGCTCCCTGCGGAGCGCGACGAGGGCGGTGAGCGCTTCCTCGAGCGAACGATATCGGTTTGAAGCTTCGAACGATATGCATTTGTTCACCCATTTGCGGACGCGCGGCGACATCCAATCGGTGTTCGGAATCATTCTACCCGTCGAAATCATGAGCACGAGTTGCGCGTCGACCAACATGTCCCGTTCATTCTTATCGGGCATGACGTCTTCGATGAAGCGCTTCGGCGTACCGAATTTTGCGTAATAGAGCAACTCCCAAGCGCACAGACCGATGCCGTAAAGGTCGGCTTTTCTGTACACCTCGGGCGTCAACTTTGTCGGCACGAGACTGAGTCGCTCTGGGGCGACGTAGGAGAGCGTGCCCGTGATTCGCGCGCTCGAGTCAAACATCATGTTTTCCGACTTGGCGAAACCGATGTCGCAAATCTTTATCACGTGATGCGCGCGACAACGGCCTCTGAGAGTGGATCCGCGATAATCGTCGCAGTTGCACGACAGGAGAAAGTTGTCCAGCTTGATGTCTCTGTGCGCCAACTTGGAATCGTGCACGTGCATGACGCCTCTACACATCATCGTCAGAGCGCGGTGAATCGTCGAGCCATCTCTCGGATACGTGCAATCTTTTAAACATTCACGCAGCGAACCGTGTTGACAGAGCTCAAACATCATCATCCAAGCATTCTTCTGGTGATCCATGACCGGCCTGATGAACTCGCACATGTATCGACTGCTCTTCATCGTGCTCAAGACGGCGATTTCAGCCTTGGCTTTGGAGCTATCGTGCGGTTCCTTGATCGCGACGAGCATGTCCGAGTCGGGTTCGCGGTCGTTCACCGTCGACGCCAGGTAGACGACACTCGAACCACCTCGACCAATGACGTCGATGATTTTATACCCTTCGCTCGAAAAGTACTTATCGCGCCAAGGTGTGAGACGATTTGAACGACGAGAGTCGCTTCGCACGCCTTCGGAGGAATCCGCGTCGTCGTGCAATTCGCCAACGGAACCCGTGTGCACCGCTCCATCGTTGAAGAAATCCCAGCGCCGAGAGGCGTAAATTATGATGAGCAACGTAAATCCGGAAAATATTGAAAACGGCACGAGGGCGTATAATCGTCGATTGCTCAGGTAGATCATCGCGTCCTCCGCGGCGTACTTAAAGTCGGACTTTGCGCACGTCTTCAATTGTTCGGCTCGTTCCGCGAACAAAAGTTGACACGCCGACGCCGAAAAGTTTGAACCGAACGCGGCGGTGACGAGCTCGATAAAAGCCGACGTGTCGTTCGCTTCGGTGTCGTCGAAGACGAATTTTTCGCGCAGCGTCTCGCCCGGGATTTGACAGATGGCTCGACGATACGCCGCCGACGCGCCCGCTGGAAGGCGTTCCGCGACGAAACGCGCGACGGCGATCCTCGTCGACTCCGCCTTCGCCAGTAAGAGCTGCTGGTTCAGTCTGGAAGAAAACTTGTGATCGGATCCGAGGTATAGACCGTTGTGACCGACGTCGGCGACGAGCTCGGGAACACCGTTCGCCACGCATCGTATTAACGAGTCGCACACACGCCTGGACCAACGAGTGCCGAGCGCTCGACGAGAAAACGCCGAAAAATCATCCCCCACGGTGACGACACCAGCCGCGACGGCTTCCGGTAAATTGGTACGCATAAACTGCAAGAGGTACCGAGGGTACATCGGCGACAAGCGCTGAATCGCATCGTCGACGTGGCTCGCGCTCGTGCGAGTCGCGTTCGGCGTCGGAAAACCGTCTTTGAGCGCCTCTTGATCGTCGTAGTCGCACGGTACCGCCATGGCGGCGAGCCGCGAGACGAACGATTTCAACTCGCCGCTCGCCTCGACGTGAACGCGCGCATCGTCGAAGAATTTACCTCCGTACACTTCTTTTTCGTCGTAAAGCAGCGAATACGCCGTCGGCGAGTCAGTTTGTTCCAAGAGTGGGTTTTGTTGCGAACTCAGGCTATTCTCTCGCACGATCCTCGTCAGGCGATCGTAAAATCGATACGGTCTGCTCGACGCGTCACCGTCACCGCCACCATCCTCATCCGACCCCGACGACGACGCGCCTCGCGCGTCGCAATACCCCCACTCCCCCGTCGTCGCGTTCACGTAACACCACGGCGCGTACCGTAACGGATGTCCCCGACGTCCATTTCTACACGCGTTCCCATCTATATCCTCCGCGCCCGCGCTCGCCGAAAGCCCATCCTCCTCCGCGTTCTCCGCGTCCGACCACGCCGCGCACCGCTCGCCGCGCATCGTCGTCCGCGCGTCGCCTCGATACGCGCGCCCGTCCCCCAACCTCGCGCTCATCGCGTCCTCGAACGCGTCGAAGTACCCACACGGCGATTCCAAACGTCTTTTCGTCGCGTCTATCGACGACGACGCGCACCTCGCGCGATCGATCGGCGGTCCGCGCCCGTCTCGCCACCGTCGCGCGTCGACGTCGCGCGTCGACGTCATCGTCTCCCCGCTCGCCGCGCGCGCCATCGCACCGGTCGCGATGACGACCGCCGACGCGACCAACGTCGTCGTCGTCGTCGTCGTCGTCGTCCGCGCGCGACGTCCTCGAGCCATCGCGCGCGCGTCGTCGTCGTCGTCGCCACCAGCCGAGCGCGATATCTTTTGTATCATCGTCACCTCTCGAGACGCGCCGTCGACGCACGCGCGAGAGACGACCGAGACGACGACCCTCGCGCGCGCGTCGCGCGCGCCGAGCCGTCGTCGCGCCGTCGCGCGCGTCGACGAACGACGACGACGCGCGCGTCGGCCTCGACGGAAGACGACCCCTCGGGGCCTTCCACGCGATAGACTGTACTACACGCACACACACATACCTATACGTAAGGTTCGTGTACGTATCGATCGTCCGGTTTATTCGACTACGTACGGACGTGGGCACGCACCCTCTCGATGACGGAGACTCTCGTAGTGAAGACGTCTTTGACACCATGTGTGATGTACTACAGTACTTTATCATCGGTCGACGCATGTGACCTTTCTGTTCTATCTAGGTAGACACATCGTCCTATATGGACCAAGAAGTCATACTTTAAAGAGGATCGTGAATAGATGTCTCGTGCACGTACGTCACGTAGACGCCCTAACACCAATGCGATTCGCTCGCAACGAACGCCGGACGCGGGTGCGTTCGCGACCGCACTCGTTGGAGCTCCGTGAAGTCATCGCGTCGTGAAGCGCGGCCGTTCCTCACCGACGACCGCCCGCGAATGACGGCGCGCGCGGTGACGCGACGGGACGGGCGATCGGGACGGGCGCGATGGGGTGCGTTCGTGGTGGTGAGCGTCGGTGCGCTCGTCGCCTCCTCGGTCGTCGTCGTCGGCGGTGAGGGGGCGGAACTCGACGCGGCGGCGGTGGGTGGTGCGTTTTCATCGATAAAAAAGATGACACAGTCGATATCTTCGTCGGCGAGCGATGCGTTTAAATCGGCGACGAAGTCGCCGACGAGCGCGACGACGACGAGCGCGACGCCGACGAGCGCGACGACGACGACGAAGGGTGGTTACGACGACGCGTACTGTTACCCAAAGTCGGCGTGCGAGTCGGGCGGGAGCAACGATTTCGACAAGAAGCAGCGAAACATGTGTAAAATGTTGGCGGATGAAACGCTGTACTGCGTGTCGCCGGCGTCGGACGAGGAGGCGGATTGCGGGCGAGAGTTGCGGTATCATGCGTGGTGCGACACGAACAGATACGTGTTTGAGTCTGGATGCTTGCCAAAGTATCCGACGACGGATACGTCGTCGTGCTCAAACTGTAATTTTGATTCGTACGAGACGGCGTATTGGAGCGTCGGCGCGCCGTATCCGGTGCATACCGACATGGTGAATCAAGAGTTGCGACAGTGCGTGCTCGAATACGTCGCAGAGACGCTCAAGAGCGAATACGCGGCGGAGAGCATGACGCTCAGCGACGAGAGCGCCGACGCGCTCGCTCTTCAAGAATTTCCGGCAGACCAGATGGACGTGGACGAGTACAAGTCCGAATACGATGGCTACTACCTCGATGAGAAAGATTTTGACGAACTGGCGTTGGATTCGTCCGAAGAAAACGCCGATGAGCTCGACAGCGACGTCGTGTCGGAGACGTTGACCAAGACGGCCATCGTCGACAAGTCCAAGGGTTCGAATCAATGCTTCGATCTATGCACGAGTGATCTCGGTTTGAAGGACAAATACAAAATCAAGGTGCCCAAGGTTTGCGCCAAATTGAAGATTCTCGGCAAAAAGTTTAAAAAATGCATCAAGGTGCCGAAAATCCAGTTCAAAGTGCCGAAGAAGTGCGCCTCGCTGTGCGTCGACATCCCCGGGTACGACGAGATGATGTCCGCCGTGGACTCTTTGTCCAAGTTGCAAAACGTGAAATCGGTGTCCGATTTGGTGGACGCCACCTCGGCGCTGATTCCCAAATCCGTCGTTGACGAACTCTCCTCGACGATTGATTCCGCCGCGGCGTTCACCAAGTTGGCCTCCGAGGAGACAATTGACGGCGTGCTTCAGCTCAAGGTTTTACCGAACGTGCTGCAACAAACGCTCGAGGACGCGCAAGACGCGTTGGAAAACGTCGCCAATCACTTGCAGAGCGAAGTCAAAGACTTGCTCAAACACGTGTGGGGAGAGATTGCGTCGAGCGCAAACGAACTCGTTGAAATTGTGGAGGACTCGGTCAAGGGTATCGTGGGAACATCCACGTCGTCGGCCGAGCTCAGCGCGGCGCTTCGAAGCCGTCATTCGGCGATGATCGACGACGTGCACGAGGGCGTCGCCGCCGCGTTTCGAGGCGAAAAGGTTCTCACCCGCCGCGCGTCTGCGAGCGTGTCCGCGAGACTCGGCGGTGGAGATGACGACGACGACGAGAGTCTCGGTAAACGATGTCTCAAAGTCTCGCTCAGCTGTCACGACGACGAAGAGTATCCCATGCCTTGGCCGGAGAAGTTTGAAAACATCTCCGAGGCACCGGGTTCGCTCGTCGTCGATTTCCCCGATCTCGCCTTTGCCCTGTGCGCGGAGATTCAAGAGTTCAAGGTGAGCTCCAAGGTCGGCGAACGTCTCGTCAGCGCCTTCGGAGACATGTTTGAAGCGTTTTTCACCGCCTTGTACGAGGAGTCGGGGCTGGACGACATCGTCGACGACATCAAAAAACTCGGCAATGGGAAATTTTTCAGCGGACGCCGCCGACGACTGCTCTCCGAGGACGACGCGAAGACGTTGATGCGCGCACACGAAGACATCAAGACTCGACTCTCGCGCGCCGAGGGATTCGTCTTGAAAGAACTCGTGCGGTTATCCGACCGGGTGCATCGTCATCCGTTTGAGGTCATGACGCCGCGCGACGTCTCTCGCCTCGGCGGGAAGAATGCGTTTGAAAAAGTCTTTGACGATTTCGCCGACGACATGGAATCGGCGCTGAGACTCATGGCGGACACAACGAGCGGGAAGATTGAATTCACCTTGCGCGTGGAGACCGAGACGAGCGTTACGATGAAGATGGGCATGACAAAGACGGGTGATTTTCTCAAGGATCACCTCGATTTGGACACGAGCGTCTCCGGGACGAGAGTCTTCGTGATCTACGCCGGATTGTCCATCGCGCTCGATTACGAGTTCACGCTCGAGATGCCGTATTATTTCAAAGCCGAAGCCGAAGGGACGGTCGGCATCGCCGTCACCGTGGAGTTTCCCGTCGTCGTCGAACTCTCGAAGAATCCGAGCGTCTCGTTTTCTTCGCCGACTGTCGAGGCAAAGAATACGCTCACCGCGTCCATCGTCACTGGATTGCAAATCGGTGCCGTCGCGACGCTCGAAAAGGCATTCGTCGCCCTGTGCGGGGGCACCGTGTGCGTTGGTCCGCGATTACACGCGCGACAAGACATTTACGTTGGTTTGGACGCGTACGCGCAGCTCAACTGCGACTCTGGACCGGCGGAGCTCGCGCCCATGTGGTCCGAAACGTACGAGTACTCTGACGCGACGAAGAATAAGTGCACGGGTTCTCTCGCCGGCGTCGGCGCGTACTTACAGATTCCAACGACGAGCGAGATCGAGGTTCCGATCATGCTCCTACCCATGCCCACGAGCGGCGGCGGCGCGGGGGGGACGGCGTCGGCGATGAAATCATCATCCAGCGCGGCGCGACTCGGACTCGAAGCGCCCAACTGCACGCTGGACGTCGATTTCGGCTCCATCTCGGAGGTTTTGTACGACTTCACCGACGCGGTGAACGGATTATCCGTATTTAAGAGCGACAACTACCACGCGCAAGACCTCTTCGCCGAGTGTACGTCCAACTCGGCGTGCCCAAAGGAGGCGGCGATGGGAGAGACGACGACGACGACGACGACGACGACGACGATGCCCGTAGCGCTCGGCGCATCGTCTCCACCGACGCCGTCGTCGTCAGTCGTGCGTCAATCTCTCGTCATCGTGGGCTCCGTCGTCGCGTCTTTCGTCGTCTTCGCGAAACGACGACGCGCGACTTTGGAACAGTCGCGACTCGTCGCCCGAACTGACGCCAGATACGGCGCCTCGTGTTGACTGCTACTGCTTTCGACCGGTTTTGTTTCTCGCTCCATCGCGCGCGACTTGCTTTTGTTCGTAGCGGGGGCACTTTTTGTTGTAATAAAAACAAACAATCAGCAAAAAGAAGGGAGGTTGACGCTCTCGAACCCGGCGTGACCGAAAAAGACGACGCGCTCGTGTCCATCGTCGTGTCGATCGTCGACGGCGTACCCCGAGCGTCGGCGAGTCGAGGAACAGGCGTCGTTGAGGCGTCTTCCTCAGGCGTCTGCGATTCCGTCGGGGAAGCGCTCGCGACGACGCGCGCGTCGTCGCGCCCTTCACACCGACGGTTCGCAGTCGCGACGACGTGAATACGACGCCGACGCGGTTTTGTCCGCCGGTGGTGAGGCTGGACAAAAAAAAGGAACTCCACCGTTCGGGACTCGTGGCCGCTACTCGTTCGACCCCGGCAGGCGGACGCGTCCGCCAGGGGCAAAACGTGGTGGTGAGGCTGGACAAAAAAAAGGAACTCCACCGTTCGGGACTCGTGCTACTCGTTCGACCCCGGCAGGCGGACGCGTCCGCCAGGGGCAAAAAACGTGGTGAGGCTGGACAAAAAAAAGGAACTCCCACCGTTCGGGACTCGTGGCCGTCGTTCGACCCCGGCAGGCGGACGCGGTCCGGTCCGCCAGGGGCAAAAAACGTGGTGAGGCTGGACAAAAAAAAAGGAACTCCACCGTTCGGGACTCGTGGCCGCTACTACCGGGGTCGAACGCGGGATCTTCCGAATATGACCGAATGATAGAACCGATGCGCGCATGTGACACGCGAGCGAAAAGTGCCTCACTGCATAGACACACTTGGACCCTACCCTTGTGGGGGTAAATGTCGAATATTTGGACTTTTGTGGGGGTGACATTTACCCCAGCATGCACGTGTGTGGCCAGAGCGCGTCGACGGGCGCGTTTCACGACGTAAACGGTGAATAAGCGTAATAGACGTTTGTTTTACATGGTACCCATGGACTTTAAGAACCGTTAGTGGCGTCAGTGGCGAGAAGTGATCAATCGTGGCCCTCCAGGCCCAAGGCTCGAGATACGTCGACGTTGACGAATGTGCGTGCGCTCAGTTGCGATCTGATTTGGACCTGGAGGTCGCCTCGTTTCATCCATTTCGACTTGAGTTGCTTGTGGGAAGGCTACCCGCACGTTGTTCACTGAATCAATAAACGTTCTCGCACAAAAAAAGTATGGTTGGTCCCTGCCGGGGTCGAACCGACGACTTAGGCGTTGCTTCTCTACAGTACAGACCGATGGTCCGCACTACCGTGTAGATACGTTCAGCTTTCCCACGATGTGACTCGTGGGCGACACATAGTCATTCATGTACTTCTACATGTAAGTCTGAAATTTCGATGTGGTGTATTAGCACCTCACTCTGACCAACTGAGTTAAGGGACCTTCACGCTATGTACGCGTGTTAACTGAGGGCACGAATGAGGTAAAATTATGTGAACTCACGATACCGTTCACACGCGTCAAAGTTATGGGTTGTGTATGAAACCCGCGTCCGACGATCGCGATCGATGATGCGCGCGGCGTCGACTCGGGGAGGAGAGAGGGACGGACGACGAGCGGCTAACGAAAGATATCGTATGAACAACCAACGATTCGTCGAATGAACGAACGACGCGGTCCTACAGTCTCTGTGTGTTGAAGTGACGACGACGAAAGGTCGCGTCGAGAGACGACCGACCGACGACGCGATCGTCGTCTAGTACGGCACTTGACCGGAGAGGATTTCCCCGGCGGAGAGGATGGTGGCGAAAGAACCGGCGGCGAGCACGTCGACGGCGGTGAAACCGGCCGGATCCTTCGAACCGATGTTCTTCGTGCCCTCTTGGTCCACCATCTTGTACGAAGACGCACCACCGTAGTTCTTCTTCACGCTCGGCATGAAACCGAATCGCATCGCGCCCATGACGGCCGCCGTGTTGAAGCAGACGATCTGCGAACGAATGAATGAACACCGCGGCGCTTCGGTCAGTCTCAACAATCTCACGGTCCCGAACACGACACACACAAAACACTCCACATCGGACTCGAGACACGCGACACACACGACCCCATCCCGTCCCCTCGCGCGCGTTCGCGCGTTCGCGCCCGCCGGATCCGCCGGATCCCGCGCGTCGGCGTCCCCGCCGATCCGATCCCCGCGCTCGTCGTACGTACCGTGTTCACGTCCGAACCCACGGACCAATCCGCGCGAACGGTCACATCGCGCGTCGCCGCCTACATCAAATCGCGAACGTCGTCTCGTCAGTCGGCGCGCTCGTCGTGTGCGTCCATTTCGCGCGAATCGTATCGAGCGTATCTCCGTCCGCCATCGATCGTCATCCATCACGAACCTTGGCGACGCGGGAGACGCGTTTGAGCGCGGACGCGTCGTGGGCGATGGACGCCTTGGCGGAGACGAGTCGGGGCGTGGTCGCGGTCGCGGAGGCGTGCATGACGTCGCGTGCGTGTGTGCGGATGCGATAGATCGGTCGACGCGATCAGGGGGTCGGGCGGGCGTGCGCGTTGGTCCGTGTGTGAATCGTGTGTGAGTCGTGTGTGCATTGTTTGCGATCGCGCCGCGCTCAATCGCGCATTTTAATCTCCAACAGACTCTCCACGGGATTGCGACAGATTGGACAGACCGTCCCCGTGGTTTGGTCGCGGAGGTGGTGGGCGCACTCGGCGCACATGCACAGGTGGCGACACGGGAGGACGGTGGTGTCGCGAGGTTCGGTGAGACAGATGACGCACTCGTCGGATTCGGCAAAGGCGGAGGAGGCGGCGTCGACGACGCCGCCGGCGGCGGCGTTGGGATCGTCGGGGGTGGTTTCGATGCCGTAAATCTCTTGGAGTTCGTACGAGGCGCCGCGGACCCAAATTTTTTGTTTCGTCGCGCGACAGGTCCACGAGACGTTTTTGGTATTCGCGGTGTTCGCGGACGCGGACGACGCCGACTCTGTCGCCGCGTCGGCGGCGGCGCTCGGATTTGAACATCGCTCGAATTCGACGTACGTCGTTTGACTCTGGACCCATGGGTGTAAAGGCGCGAACCCGCCCGGAGGATTGGGCGGTAAGTCGTCCAGCGTCTTGTCGCCGCCCTCCTCGACGCACTCCAATCGAATCGCGAGCGGGTACGTCCTCGTCTCCGCGTTCGTCGTGGTGAGTTCGTGTTCGCCCCCGAACGAACGCGTATCGATGAGTTCGTGTATCGATTGTTCGTATCTCCCACCGAGTCCCGCATCGAATCGCGCCGACGTCGTCGCCCTCGGACTCGCGCGCGCCACCGGATTCATCGACGCCGGCGCAAACGAACTTCCATCCTTGGGCGATTCTCGCGCCACGTACGCCAGGCTCACGCGATAGGGTAAATCCGCGTCCACTTTAAACGCGATTCCGAGCTTGTGCCGATCGCCGTCCGGCGACGCGACGCACTCGAGCGACGCTTTATTCAGATTGACGTGATTCCGAATCGTCGTCGTCTCGTGCGTCGGCGCTCGATCCACCGCGCTCGGCGTGCGCTCCCGCGCGCGTGCCGCGGACGCCACCATCGCCGCGACGTCGCCGTCGACGCGCGCGGACGCCGCGTGCGCGCGAAGATCCGCGCGAGGATCGACGCCGGTGCCTTCGGCGCCCTCGCGCGCGCGTCGGTGGCGACGCGCCTGTCGCGACGCGCTCGCGTTCGCGCCCATGGAGAATAACACACCGCGCGCGCGATCAGAGAATTCACCGCGCGATCGAACGCGTCGGTCGGTCGTCGAGTCGCCGAGTGACGCGGTTTGGTGGAATCGAGAAGAAAAAGTAATATTCCTCAATTCGCGACGAATTCGCGAGAAACTGTCTCGGTTTCTCCCATTTCCTCGCTCGTCGACGACGGAATGAAACATCGAATGGATGAATGAATGAATGAATAGTTACACGGGTACTACAGTGATGCGTGCGTCTAAGTGTCAAACGATGTGTCAAACGACGCGTCGGTGCGACGCGTCGAACGAGACGCGCGTCACGCGCCGTTCGAACCGTCTCGCTCGCGGTCGCGGTCGATCGCGCCGGCGCTCCCGCCGCTGTTCCCACTCCCGCTCGTGTCGTCGCTTTTCTCGTCGTCGCTTTCCTCGTCGTCGCTCTCTTTCTCGATCCACACGCAGTCCCAGCGACAGATGAGACCGTTTTCGCACGCGGCGACGACGATGGCGCCGTCTCGACTCACGGCGCACTGTCGAACGACGCGCGATCCTTCGCCCTCGGGTAAGGTAAAATCAACCATACTTGACGCGCGTTTGCCGAGACGCGCGGGAAAAGACGTGAGGCGCGCCGGGGCGCGCTCGGCGGCGGAGGGAACGTCGAGACGCCACACGGACACTTGACCCTTATCGTTGCCGAATGCGAGGACGTTGTGCGAGGCGGAGACGGCGAACCGGATCCACCATAACTCGGCGTCTCTCTGTGGGAACTCGGCGACGAGACGAAACTGTCGTCCTCGCGTGTGCACGACGCCGACGGGGGCGTCGGGAACCCAGAGTTTCGCCACGCCGTCGACGCTCTTACTCAGGACGGCGTCGCCGACCCATCCTACGCAATCGACGTAATTGTTGTGCACTCGACTACTGCTAAACATTGGGGCGTCCACGATGACCGTTTTAAACTCCGCCAACGGTCGCGTCCACGATCTCGCCGCGGCGACGGCGGCGTCGAGCGGCGGCGTCGCCCAAACCTTGACGTGATTGTCCATGCCGCCGCTCACCAGTTTCAACCGCCCGAGATCATCGCGCACGCCGTGAAAATCCACCGCCAACACGTCGTTCTTGTGTCCCAGACTCCCCGCGAATATCGCGATCGTCACCCCAGTCTTCACGTGCCACAAACGAACGCTCAAATCGCCGCTCGCCGACGCCAACAGACTCGGTTCGCGCGGGTGCGCAACGATGGCGTTCACCACGCCTCCGTGTCCGATCAGATTCGTCCACGTCTTCCCGGACGCGCAATCCACGATCTCGATTGTTGATCCCGTCCCTCCGAGCGCTAAACACGGTCGACGCTTCGTCGTCGTCGTCGTCGTCGTCGTCCTCGCCGACGGCGTCGCGTCGGCGTCGGCGTCGGCGTCCTCCTCTTCCTCCTCATCGAACGCGCACCACTCGCACGCGTAGAGCGCCGCGTTCGCGTCCCCACTCTCGAACGACGCTACGAGCGTCACCGCCCCGCTCTTTTCGCACTCGTACACCTCCGCGCGTCGTCCCGCGCACGTCGCAAAGGTTCGCATTAATCTGTCCTCGGCCCCCTCGAGCGAACAAAACCGCGCGCAGTACACGTTCTCTCGCGTCTCGCAGTCTCGCACCGCGGCCGTCGGCGCGTAGTGTGATCCTCTCGGGAGCGGCGCGACCGCCGTCGTCATCGTCGTCTCCGTCGCGGCGGCGGCGGCGACTGCCGTCTCTTCGAAACGAACATTCAATCCTTTCATTCGATCCATCAGACCGCACTCATCCGCGCGCCGCGACGATGGCGCCGCCGGCGTCGACGCCGACGATGAGTTCGAATTCGTCGGCGCTTCGCGCGCTCCTCGACGCCGAGTCCGCGGACGTCGTGCGCGAACTCTTGGACGATGGATGTAAGGCGTGGTGCGACGGTTTGCGCGCGGGACCGAGCGCGCGGGCGACGCGATTGGCGAAGAACGCGGCGAAGAGCGCGGAGATGTTGCGAGTAGAGGCGACGTGTGAGGCGGAGGCGTGCGCGGAGGCGTGCGAGGCGTTCGTGAGACGCGCGGTGTGGACGCTGGGAGAGGGCGAGCGCGCGGGGACGACGACGGGACGCGGGACGTTGGGTTTCGAGCCGGGGAGCGGACACGAGCGATTAGACGCGTTGCTCGTCGAACGCGCGCTCGAGCGTCGACACAAGTGGCGAGAGAAATCGGCGGCGGCGGCGGCGATGCCGGGAAGATTTTTGGCGGATTTCGATTGGGCGGTGCGCGCGTCGACGTCGGCGTCGAAGAGGACGACGACGAAGGGCGACGAAGACGAAGACGACGAGCATCCAGACGCCGTGTGTCGCGCCGCCGTGCGTCTCGTCGTCAGAGACGCCGGCGTCGCGACGTCGTCGATCGTCGACCTCCACTTCGACGTGCACCCGCGCGCGCTCCGCCGCGTCGCCGCGTCGTGCGCCGCCGCCAGACGCGCCGTGCAGACCCTCGCTCCCGACGCCGACGCCGACGCGCGCGAGGTCGACGCCACCGCGGACGACGCGCTGCGGACACCGACGACGACGACGACCGCCTGACCGCGCGCCCCGCCGCGACGCCGCGACGCGACGCGTCCGACTATCCAAACTACGTCAACACTGTGTGCCCATACGTATCGGTCCCGCAGTTTTTAGCCCATCACTCGTGGTGTAGGTATAGATCGATCGAAGCCCATATCCAATAGTGAATGATTCATTCACAATGAATGCACGACTGCACGACACCACCCGGGGTGTAGGTATAGATCGATCGAAGCCCATATCCAATAGTGAATGATTCATTCACAATGAATGCACGACTGCACGACACCACCCGGGGTTTAACACCCGAGAGAGGTGCGCGAGTCGACGACACGCGGAGACGGACGGACGGACGGACGAACGCGCGATGCCGTCCGAGCGACGACGCGCCGACGTGGATGAGACCTCGTCGCTCGTGCATCGTCGCGACGGTGGGGCGACGTCGTGGGTCGTCGACGGACCTCGTCGGTGGGTGTTGGCGCTCGGAGTTCTCGGCACTCTGAGTGTGCTGGGCGCGCGCGCGTACGCTACGGCGCTCGGGAAACACGTGAATCGGCGTCTGGTGACGTTCACCGTCGACGCCGCGTGCCCGCCGGATGCGTTTAAGGCGCGGAACGCCAAGTTTTTTGAACATTCGGTGGTGGGCGCGTCGGTGTACACCAAGTGCCCGCCCCAGTTGGGCGGACAGTGGACGCGAACGGCGTTGACCAACATACCGACGACGAAGCAGTACACCGGAACGGCGATGGTGGCGAACAACTGCGAGTACGGGTTCATTCTCAAAAACTCGAAAGGGAAGGAGTTGTACGAGATTGGCGGGTCGAACGTGGACCGACCGCTGCGTGGGGCGCGCTGCGCGGGACCGACGCACGCCGGCGGAAACAAATATTGGAATCGCCACATGTCTCGACTTCCCTACAATACGACGGTGACGTGGGCGTGGGGACGGTGTTCGGTGGAGTGCCCGATTCTATGCAAGATTCTCGCGCTGAGCAACGAAGACGAAGACAACGTGTACTCCGTGCTCGAACGCGATAAGGACGAGCATTGGCACAGGGCTGAGGGACACTTCGCCACGATTCACGCCGGTTATACGGACGTCTGGGCGTCCAAGAGCGATAAAACCATGTATCGCACGCAACTCGGAGAACTCAACGAGACCAACTCGCACTGGGTGCCGCAGGCCGGTCCCTCGGGGTCGACTCTTCTCGCGTTAGACATCGGTCTCGAAGACGTGTGGTATTTGAACACCGGGAACCAAATAAGAAAAACAAAGACGGATGGTAGCGCCGGCTGGACGAACGTTCCAGGATCGCTTCGAGGAGTCGCTCTCGGTAAGCGGTGGATCTGGGCGCTCACGACGAGCGGCGGCTATGTCTGGGCCAGCGATTTGACGGACGGCGGCGGCGGCAGATCCGGAATCCATCACAATTTTCCCGAAAACAACGGCGTGAAACAGTGCGAGGTCTCTCTCGAGTATGTCTTCTGCGTCTCCAACTCGAACAAGGTGTACAGAACCGGCGCTCTCCTCACGTGGTTCAAAAACGGCGTCGACGACTCCGACGGGCGATGGGGCTGGCCCAACAACATTCGTCCCGCCTCCGTGTGGGAGCTAGTCCCCAACGTTCTCGCCAGCATGGTCACCGTCGGCGACGAAAACGTCTGGGTCATCGAAAAAAACACCGGCACCATTAAATTTTGTCCCCAACCGTGCGCCACCGGCGCCTGGGTCGTCCCCACCGGCGTCCCCACCGGCATCGTCTACATCGACGCCTCCAAATACAAGGACGAGCAGGTGGCGTGATGTGATACGACTCTAATACTCACTCACTCACTCAGTTTTTACTTTGTCATCCAAGACACCGTTCCCCCGCCCGCGACGCGACGCGACCCGCGCGACCCGCGCGAGCCACACGCGGGTTTTTTTGCCACCGCGCGCAAACCGACGGACGACATCCCTGGCGACGCGCGGCAGACGCGCGCGGGCGAATCGCGGCGGGCCGAGGGTGCGCACCCTTGGCGACCGACGCGGCGCGGGCGACGGACGCAACGCGGAATCGCGGGACGCGTCGCGTCGGCCGAGGCGCGACGCGCGCGGCGTCGAATTTCGTTCATTCATTCTTTTCGTTCAACGTCGTGTTCTTTTCATTCGACGTCTTGTGAGACGTCGCGCGCGCGTTCGAGAGGTGCGAGCGCGCGTGGACGCGCGTCGGTCGTCGATCGCGTGTTATCGTCGTCGATCGCGTGTTATCGTCGTCGATCGCGCGCGCGCGGACGCGGACGCGAGCGAGCGATGGAGGGAACGCGCGCGGTCCGGGACGACGCGTGGCGGGACGAGGAGGATGAGGACGTCGTCGCGGCGTTGGCGCTCGAATTTGGCGGCGATGACGGCATCGCGGGTGATATGGACGCGCACGCGTGGTCGAAAGATGACTGGCGCGTCGATCCGGGGATGTTTGACGTGATGGAGACGGTGACGGTCAGGCGGGACTTGGACGCGGGAACCGCGAAGGGGGGCGGCGACGGCGGCGAGGGAAGCGCGCGCGGCCGGTTGGCGAGCGCGGAGGGATCGACACGCGGGAAGCGAGAAGATTCGCGCATGTGCGAAGTTGATGGGTGTCGAGAGCGGCGGAGCGCGCACAGAGGAGCCGGATTGTGCGATAAGCATCGACACGCGGAGTCATTCGTCTTGGCGGATACGAACGGTGGAAAGCCCATGCGCTGGTGTTTTTATTGTCATAGAGCGCACGATCTCGGGGAGTTTTCGTCGGTGAGTCGATCTATCTGTCATGAAAAGTTTACGCTGCGTCAGGATCGGAGGAAGGCGAAGAAAACGGCCGAGGTGAAACACAGGTTATCTCCAAGTAGCGACACGGCGTACACTGCCGAGGGTGGTGACAGAGGCACGGCAGCAGCATTGAACCATCAGACGCAGATGCACGCGCGAGGACACGACGTGAAGTTTTGGGTGGCGCATCCGAAGGAATTACAAGAGCGCATGGACATGTGGGATCTCGTGCGACGGCTGAACTCGCCGGACGATCCTGTGGGCATGTACGGCACCATCGTGCCCGGCTGCATTCGTCTCACCGTTCGCGGTTGGACCACAGCGGAACGCAAGATGCTGCGCTTAGATGAACGCGTTCGCGCGGCGTTTGACGCCAAGATGACCGCGAAGTGCCAAGTGTTGAGTGGGCCGATATCCGTGTGTGAGATGACGTCGGCGAGACGGGTGTCGGGACGCGTGGACGCCGTCGGCGGCGTCATCCGGAGGACGCTCGAGCACGAGTCGCGCGCGCCCATCGATTGCCCCATCTTCGCGAGCGCTCGCGAAGAAGTGACTATTCGGAACTTGAAGACGTTTCCTGAGAAGGTGCGCGTCGTTCGATTTTTTTCTGAATACGTGGATAGGGAAATCTCCTTCAGCGACGGCTTGGGCGAGGATTTGGCATCCGTCGATCCTCTCGCGGATTCATCCGAGGGCGTCATCGATCACGTGCTCTCTGTGCAAATTGGTGGGTATGGCGCTTCGTACGAACACATTGCCGTGATCGAGGACGATGAAATCGCTCGAGAGTTGATGTCGCTCGACGCGGGGACGACGGGTGCCAAGAATCGCGCGCGTCTTCGCGACTTTGCGCTCGATTACGTGTGGCTTTCGAATAGCGTGGAGAGCGCGCGGTTATTTAGAGACGAAGACGTGCCGCGCGCGAACTACATTGCCAGCTCTGCCGTCGCGAATTTTCAACGAATAGGACACATGCCGAAGGCATTGAGGCGCGCCGAGGCGCTTAGAGACGAGATATCTTCTCGACGACTGCACTTCTGCGAGACATGCTCTTCCATGCCGACGCGCTCGATGTTCATGTTTGATGTTGAGCATCACGTCGCTCATTGAGCATCACCTCTGTACAAAGCTTACAAAATTAAACAATTCCTCATATTCCAACATTGTCAATTGTAGTTAGCTAGGATCAAATCAACTTCTTGTCGCCTCACGAGACGCGCGGCTCGCTCGCCCACGACGCCTCCGCCGGCGGGCGAGCGTCCTCCGGATACGTCCTCGTGCAAATCCGCGTTCAAATCGCCCAGGTCTCCGTAACGCTTCAATCGAGCGAGGAGTATGGCGTTCATCATCGATCGATCGCTCGGGACGTCCACCTCGAGACGACGCAGCGCTCGCCCGACGACGCGCACCACGTCTCGAAATTCCGCCTCGACACCCCCCTTGGCAGTGATTTCGTAATACTTGCCATTCTCAAAAAACTCAATCAACTCTTCGTTCAATTCATCGTTCAATTTCAACGCTTCGTAACACTCGTGCATGGTCTTCTCGCCGAAGACATTCTCGAATAAACTCACATCTAGGGTCACGGTCGCCGTGTCGACGTTGTGCTCTTCGCAAAAGCCGTACTTGTGCAGTAAGCTTGCGTTGCTCTGCTCGCCGAACGTGTTGTACAGCTCCTCCCCAGCCTTGACCTCTTTCACCGTTTTAATCACCAACGCATCGTTTGCGTCGTCCTCGTCCTGATCGCTTCCATTCGCGTCGTCCTCGTCCTCGTCCTCGTCCTCCATGCCGAAGACGGCGACGGAGTTTTCCCCCGTCTTGTGATTAAACATGTCTGCGCACGGTACGAGCGCCTCCTGATACTTGCCTCCGACGAAAAACGCCCTCGATGCCGCCATGGACGCCACCGCCTTAAACTTTTCCACCGTCAGACCCATTTTTCTTGTCTCCTCGGCCCCGATGGCGTCCACGCACGTCTCGAAATCCTCCTCAAACGCCTCGTCGTCCTCCGCCAAGTGCTCGGCGAGCTCCGTCCCGCGCAGCGTTCGAGCTCGATCCTCCTCGTCCCAAAACATCGGCAGCGACCGCTCGCCCTGCAGAGGTAAAATAGACTTAAATCCACTCCAAAAATCATCCTCTGCATCGTCCGCGTCGTCGTCGTCGCGCATCAATTCCCCCATGGCGACGCAGTTGAGCGCCAAGCCGCCGCCGAGCGCGCCCCTCTCCACGAATGCGCGCATCCTCTCCGAGTTGGCCGCGCACAGCAACGACGTCTTTGGAATTTCAAACAAAGTCTCGCCCTCCTCGATGCGTCGACGCGCGAAGACGGCGTAGTGTCGACGACCGGGCGTCGCGCCGAGCGCATCGTCCTCGGCGCCGCAGGGCAACGACTTGACTTGGATGGCGTCGTCGTTCGTGACGATTCCTCGCGCGTCGCACCAGGCGCGAAATCGCGTCAATCGAGGATCATCGTTGTCGTCGCTTGTCGCGCGCATCGCTTCGTTTCGAGACGTCGACGACGGTCGAGCCGCGCGTTGCGATGCGCGCGCGGCTCCGTTGTGCCGTTGGGGAGACATCGTCCCGTCAGTCCAAGGCGCGCCGTCGGGGCGCCATGAGCGCGCGCTCGCCGGGTAATCCGCTCTGGGATAAGCTTCGCCGACACGTCGTCACCCCCGGATCGTCGGATTCGCGTCGCTCGCGACGAGACGATCGAGAACTGTATCGACGAGATTCGGAATTGTATCGCGATGATTATCGCGACCGGTACGACGAGCGTCGAGATCGACGAGAGGACGACAGGGCGACGCCGCGAATGGGACGCGAGATGTATGAACGATCGCCGAGCGGACGACGGGCGCGATCGCCGACGATGGAGGAGGAACGGAGGCGAGAGGTCGGCAGACGCGATCGAGAGCGCTCGCGGTCGCCGTTGGGCGCAGGGGGGTACGCGCGCAGCGGTCGACGGTACGAGGAGTCGAGCGAGTTGGGATCGCTGGACGCCGGTGATGTCGCGCGAAGGCGGTTGTCGTCGTCCAAGTCGTTCGGTGCGAGGGTCGAGGGTGAGCAGTTCGACGCGGCGTATTACAAGACGCGAATCGCGCGGTTGGAAGAAAAGGTGGCCAAGGAGCATCAAAAGGTGAAAGCGACGGTGAAGTATTACGAGGAACAGTTTGAGGAGCAATCGAAAAAGATCAGGGAAAAGGGGAAGGAGGAGACCAAGGGGATGGAGGAGGAGAATAAGGCGATGAAGGAGGAAAACGCCAAGTTGACGTCGCAGGTGGAATGGCTCAAGCAAGCGCAAGAGTCGCTCAAGAGCGAGCGCTCGGCGCGAGAGGAGTTGGAGAAGGAGCTCAAAACTCTTCGAGAGAAAGGATCTTCGGTTCAAGATCAACAGACTGCGGCGGAGCGTGACAAAGAGATCACGACACTCAAGGCGACTCTCGAACAGACGAGAGGGGAAGCCAAGTTGAAGGATCAACTCAAGGAGGAAGTTGAGACGCTCAAACTCTCGCTCGAAGCGGCGAAACAGGAAGCAGCGGCGGCGAGAGAGACTGCCGAGAAAGTGAAGAGCGCAGCTCCGCGCGAAACCGATCCGATGGAACTCCTCATTTTACAAAAGCAACTCGACGAAGAAAAGGCAAAGCTCAACATCGCCGAAAAGAATCTCGCGACGTTGAAAACTGATTCCATCCAACCGCTCGAGAAAGAATTGGCCGCTGTGAAGGCTGAACTCGAGCGATCGAGGGAAAGAGACCAACAGTCTATTGTCGTTCAGACGAGATTGGAAATTGCCGAAAAGCTTGTCCAAGACCTCAAGGCGAAAGCGCACCGGGTTGACGAAATGGAGAGATACTGCGCCGAAGCGTCCAAGGATAAAGAACTCCTCCGTCAAGCCTACGATAAGATTCAAGAAGTCACCGATAAGCTCATCTCTGTCACGAACGAAAAGGAAACGCTCATCCGACACAGCGCGCAGCAAGCACAGGTGGAGGTGCAGCTGGAACAGACACGCAACGAACTTACTCGCATAAAGAATGATGTGCACTCGGCGCAAGTAGACAAGTCGAACACCGAGATGAACTTCAAGTACATCGTGGATGATCTCTCGCGCGCTCTTCGCGAGCACACGATGAATGCGATGCGATGGGAAGCGCGCATGACTGGTGAAATCAACGAAGCGAGCGAAGAGCATGCCGAAATTCGACGACAAACCATGAATCTGGTGACGACGGCGGAAGCAGAAGCGCAGCGCGTCATGAGGGATTCAATCACCATCGTCAACGATGCGCGTCGCATGTTGCAGGACAACTACAGAAAGTCTGAAGACATCATCGAGGATGCCATTCGTCACGAGCGCCACCGAATGGGAGAGGACACGAGAAAGATGAAAAGCGAGCTGGTTGAAGCGGAACGACGAGCAATCAAAGCCAACGAAGAGATTGACGCGCTTTCCGAGCAGTTGCGTCAAATGCGGATTGAATTGCACCTCGCCAAGGATGCTCATGCCGCCCTGGCTGCGACACAGTCCGCCCCGTCAATCGGCGACACCGCGAGAGATTACGGGAGCGACGGTCCGTCTTCACCGAGCGGTGAAAAGGTGATCAATCTCAGACGCTCACTCCGAATCGCACAGTTCCAGTTGCTGGCCATGAAGGCGAGGCGTAGACTCGAGATTGATCCCACCATCGAGGATCTCCAGGAGAAGCTCGAGTACATGCGAGAAGAGAGAGAGCAGATACTCGCGAGTCGACCCGCCGCTTCTTTCGAGGATCCAGCGGAAGTCAAAGCAATGCAGGAAGAAATCGAATGGTCTAGAGCGAAGATTGAAAAGCTCGAGGCGGAGAAAGCGAGTAGTTCGCACGTGACATCGGATAGAGAAAATGAGTTACAGGAGGCGCTCACGCGCGCTCGTTTGGACCTGGAAGCTTCAGAGAAGACGCTCAAACAGCTTAAAAAGCAGCAACTCGACGCTCTTGAAGATGTTTCTGAAAACATGGAGGCGCACGTGCGAATGAAGTTGACGGAAATGCGCGAAGAGGTGATGCTGTCGAACGCTCAGCGAGAGAAATCCCGCGACGCGATGAACCGCGCGCAAGATGAACTCATCGTCGTTCGAAGTGAGCGAGACAACGCACTCTCAAACGTGAAGACGATGCGCGAGGAGAACGCTGAAATGCGCGAGACTATTTCTGAAATGTCTGTATCTCGACAAGAGATCATGATAGCCAGCAGAGAAGAGGTGAGAGCTCGCGACGACGAACTCCACTCTGTCCGGAAGGAGTTGAGCAGCGTTCGATCGCAGAAGGAAAGTACGGCGGTCATGCTCGAAGACGTCAAAGCCAGGTTAATTGACACCGAAGCAAGGCTTGAGGAGGCAGAAGAGCGCCGTCGTGAGGTGGAATCTGAACTCATAAACTTCTCTAGAGATGCCAACGAGAGAAACAGATTGGAAGATCGCGTCATCGTTCTCCAGACTGAGCGTGATGAGAAGGAAACCAAACTCGAGCAAGCCATCCTCTCCAGAGAAGAGTTGGAGGAAGAGCTGAAGACGTTGCTTTCGAAGTTGAATCAGTCCGAAGAGCAAATCACGTCGACGGTTGCTCAGAGCAGGTCGGAGGTTTTCATGGCGAACCAGACCATCTCCTCCTTGAAAATCAAGCTCGAAGAAGTCGAGAGAGAATACGCTTCTGCCAACAAGGCTGTCGAGAGATTGACTGCCGATCGAGACGTTGCGCTGAGCTCGCTCGAGGAGACGCGCGAAGCGCTCGGAAAGTGCGAAGTTGAGCTCAAGCTGATGCTTCGGGATGTTAACATGAAGGAAGATGAACGCCTTCAGACACTTGACGCGTACAATGAAACGCAAGAAGCGTTGCGAAGCACGCAGGAAGCGCTGGAAAAAACAGAGGGTGAGCTCGTCAACTTGCTCGAAGTCGTCGAACAAAGCGAAGAGTCACAGCAGCGCGTCAAGGTTGAAGTGACGTCGTTGACGCAGGATCTGAACATGACAAAGACGATGCTGCAAGACGAAAGAAATAGATCTGCCGAGTTTGAAGCGGAGAGAGACGTGGCGAACGATTTATTGATGGAGACTCGCAGAGATCTCGCGGAGGGTCAAGCCAAGGCGCAGATTCGAGACAGCGAACTCATGGACCTGAAGATTCAACGAGACAGACTGGCAGAGGAGTACGCGGAGGCTACCAACGCTCTCAAGCTCACAGAGGCGTACTTGCAGAACGCGAGTGCTGCGGTTGAAAGACACCGCGCCGAGCGAGACGGGCTGAGCGCTACGTTAGAAGCGACCAACGACACGTTGAGTGCGACGGAGAGTCAACTTCAGACTGTTTCGGCGCAGCTCGCGGAGCTCTATGAGGAGGTTGAAGAGTACAGAGCTCGCGGAGACGAAGACGACGCCGAACTCGTCGAGACTCGCCAAGCCTTGGACGCCGTCATCGACAAGTTTAAGATTTTGCGAGACACTCACGAAGACGCACTCGCCAACATGGAAGAACAAGTCGCCGCTCGCTTGCGCGAACAAGCAGAGCATCAGCAAGCCATCGTCAAGGCGAAGACGGAGTACGAAGAACATTTGAGACTCTTGAAGCGCGCGGTCAAGTCTGAATCAGACCAAGGTTTGCTCGCCACGGAGCTTTACGCTATATTAAACGACGTTAAACTCGCGAGAGTCGACGCCGACGTCGCCGGTGACGAGACAGAAGAGAGAACCGCCGCGCAGTACTCCAAGCGCCCGCCTCCGCCCGCCGATAAGGCGGCGTTCGAGGCGCTCATGAGAATCAAGAAAACCCTCGATTCACTCAAGGAGAACCTCAACGAGATCGGCGAATCCAAAGACATCGAAACAGAAGCCGTTCGACACAACCTCACGCTTCGAATCCTCGTCTTCGAGACTTTCATCGACCTCATCTCTCAGCGGTCTCGCGTCGGCGCGTACAAAGGCCAAATCGAAAAGTCTTCCCGCGTCGCCCCCGCGAGCGAATCCGGAGGACGCCGAGGCAAACCGTTCACGCTCAATATCGGCGGCATCAAGCTCTTCGGATGATCCCGCGACGACGCTCATCTTGTATCGTAATACCCATTCTCTAGCGTTCACGTCTTCGTCAACGCCTCCATCCTTGGGTCCCGACTCCTCGTCGCCGCGGGGTCCCGACGGATCCCGTTTCCAGCCGCCGCCGCCGCCAATCCAGCTCGGTGAGCGCCACCCGACCGCGAACCGGGACGCGAGCGACACACCCCGTCGCGCGAGACGGTGCACGCGCGCTCGGCGACGAACCCACCGACGTCGATCTCGCGCTCGCTCGCGTCGTCGAGTCGCCATGCCCAAGTCTAAGCGCGCCAAGGTTGTGTCCCTGACGCAGACGAAGAAGAAGGACCGCGAATGGAAATCGTCGCTCATCGACCGCGTGCGAGACGCGTTGGAGAGCCGAAGCGCGTGTTACGTGTTCAAGTACGAGAACATGCGTAACGGGACGTTCAAGGAGATGCGGGCGGCGACGGAGGAGACGACGACGTTTTTCGTCGGGTCGAATAAAGTGCTGCGAGTGGCGCTGGGGCGGGACGCGGAGAGCGAGGCGAAGGAGGGCGCGGCGGCGCTCGGTGAGCGCGTCAAGGGCGATTGTGGGGTGCTGTTTACGGATTTATCTCGAGAGGACATCGAGGAAGTGTTTGAGAAGTACGCGGTGAAAGATTACGCGAGGACGGGGGCGGTGGCGGGAGAGACGGTGACCGTGGAGGCGGGACCGGTGCGGGGACCGAGCGGGGCGTTGATGGAACACACGCTCGAGCCGACGCTGCGTAAGAACGGTATGCCCACCAAGTTAAACCGCGGTGTGATCGAATTGGAGGCGAATCACACGCTGTGTAAAGAGGGTCAGCACATCTCGCCGCAAGGCGCGATTTTGCTCAGGTTGTTCGGCCACGAGCTCGCCGAGTTTAGGTGCCGATTGACGTGCGGATTGGTCGACGGGAACGTCGAGATTTACGAAGAGGACGAGGACGAGGAAGATGACGATGGACCGATCGATCAGTTTGCTCACGACGGCATCACCGATTCCATGATGCTTCCGCCAGGAATAGCCTGATATTACATGACTGTTTTTTAGTACGACTACAACAACCGAACACATAACTACTTAAAATACTTTTGCACAACCTCTCGCATGAACCACTCGACGTCGAACTGCATGTGACGCGCTCCTGGAACTAGACGGAACTCTAATCTCCCATCCGCGTCGAGCGCGTCCAAGCCTAGATTTTGGTAAATCGCCGAGTTTCTATCGTAAGGCACGATTTGCGAGCGATTGGGTCCACCCACGACTCTCGATCCAAACCAGGAGCTCTCGCGCGGATTCACCATGTCATCGTTTTCAAACATAAACATCACGAATCGCTCGAGAGAGGCGATCGCGTCTCGGTACTCGGCGTTCGCGTTCGCCTGTCCCTCGTTGTTGATTTCCGGCAAGTACGCGTTCGTTTCCAAATATCTCTGATATGTCGCGTGCGTCCTCGTGTCCCTGAAATACTGCGCCTGCACCACCCTTCGCCTCACCAGCGCGTTCGCACTCGCCGCACTCGCCGCCTCATTCATCGCTCGACACACCGCGCTCAGCGGTTCGCTCCCGCACCCTGGCAGCGCGTCCACGCCCGCGTGCTGCCCGCCCAGCGTCACCAACGACTTCGCCCCCAACTCCCGTCCGCATCGCTGCACCACCCCTCGCACGAACTGTCCACCCTGGCTCAACCCGAGCGCGTGAAATCCACCCGCCGCGCGCACCGCATCATCGGTTCGCAACAACGCGCACGCCGCGTCCACCTGAGCGCCGACGTCGCCGGCGTACCCGGCCCATCGATCTCCGCTCGACGTCGTCGCAAACATGAGCGACCGCACGCACGCGCGCGCGGGGGCGAGCGAACGCGTCACCGCTCGCGCCAGACCGTCGAGCGCGTCGCCCGCGTCGCCCATGCCGTGCCAGACGACGATCACCGATTCGCTCGCGCCGTCGCAGGTCCCGAACGCGTCGCCCGGCGCGTACGTCGCGCGAGGACGCGACGACGACGACGACGACGCGCCGAGGACGACGGCGCACGTCGCGAGCGTCGCGACGACGGCGACGAACGCGCGTCGACGAACGCGCGTCGTCATCGCACGCGAACGAGTGGCGTGATTCGGTTACGACTGGACCGACCGCGCGAGATTTCGCGTCGCGCGCGCGTCGACGCGCGTCTCGACGTCGCGCGAACGCGCGCGATGGGGTGCGTGCCATCGCGGCGCGACGCTGAGACGCACCGGGAGACGCGCGAGGGCGACGCGAGGGGGCGAGAAGACGATGATGCGACCGCGCGAGCAGAAGATGATGAAGATGATGTCGCGGTCGAGTCGTCGCGCGTTCTCGCGCACGCGTCGGAGGAGACGCGCGCGACGGAGCGCGCGTGTTCGTCGAGCGATGGGGAGACGACGGAGCCGTCGGCGTGGGTGCCGGTGGGAGAGACGACGGCGACGGAGGAGGTCGGGACGCCTCGAAGGACGCCGCCGCCGAGACCGAGTCCTCGGGGAGCGGAAACGTCGCGCGGGGAGGAGCGCGACCGATTCGTGGCGTTGGAGCGCGCGTTGGAACGAGTCATGGAGGATCGAGATGCGCTACGGACGCGGTTGGAGGCGTTTGAATCGGTGGGAGGAGGCGCGAGCGAGGAGAAGACGGCGCTCGCGAGCGACTCGCTCGAGAGAACGATCGTCGAACGCGACGCTCTGAGGTTGCGAGTGGAGGAGTTAGAGAGTTGTAGTGGTGGTACGGAGATGATGCGTCGTCTGAAGGCGCTGGAAGACTTGATGGAGATTGCCAGAGAGAAGACGAATCGTTGTAGGTGTGAAGACCTGGCGCACGAGAATAGACTGTTGAGAGAAATCATAGAAGAGGTGAAACGCGACGCTCGGCGGTTTTGCGATGAGTGCGAGATGGAAACGGATATGGGATTGGCTCGTGCGCGAGAGGCGGTGGAAGACGCGCGAAGAACTATGAAAGATCAGTCGCTGAGGTACGAGAAAGCCTTGGACGACGAGCGCAGAAATACGCAACACGCGGTGGCGATGGCGACTTTGAAGTCGAAATCCGACAGCGCGCGATCAAAGCTGCGCGCGAAGGAGGCCATCGAAGAATGCGAGTCGTATAAATCAGAAATCAGCCGATTGCGGGATGAGATACAGAGTTTAAAAGACGCGTTGACTCTGGCAAATAGCGAGGAAAAATTAGCGCTCACGAGGAGTCAGAGCGGTGCTCCGCGGGATCTCCAAGCGACACATGAAAACGACGATGTGTCCACGGTATCGAATTTCGGTCGCGACGGCGACGTGGCTCGCATCAGATGGCGTTTATTCGCATCAGGGACCCTCCGAAACGCCGAGATGCGGACGGTACGAGATGCGGAGGAAAGCCTCGAGAGTTTGGCGCGGCTGCGCATAAAACTAGAACAATCCACCAGAGATAACCAGAACGCCGTCTCCACGCTCGAGGAGATGAACGCGCTCCTCATCGAATCACGCGACGAGGTTTACGACTTAAAACGAGCGCTCCGGGACCGCCTCTAGCGACACCTCCTGGGAATCCTCCTGGGAAGCGCGTTTTGAGACCTCCGCGCGTCAAATTTTGCAAAACGCTTTGTGACTGATTCTGACATCTTTGGTCGTTCAACTGCGTTTCGATTTCTCGTCTTCGAAAACATCTAATGGCGGAATTTCTATTCCTTACTTGTAGTACTCGTATGATAATTTGACATGATCGTGAAACTTCACACTCGCGACTTTCGACTTACGACGCCAGTCGCGATCAGAGTGCTCACCGCGATTTGACCTCGACGCGCCAGTCGTCGACGTGCGCGCGACTCGAACGCATCTCGCGCGGCGTCTACGCGACGCGTGCACTTAGAACTCGTTTTCCGACGTTTGTGAGCGCTCGTGACGGAAAACACTCGCACGCGCGGGTCATCCACAGCGGTAACACCCACAATGCTCGCGCACAGGCGAACTGAGGCCGACGAAGAGGACGCGATGCTCCGCGATGAGCGCCGAGGTGGCGGCTCCGCGAGGAAGATGCAAGTCATTCTTGGTCTCCTGGCGGTTGCCGTGCTCTCCGTGGCGGCGTACGTCGCAGAGACGCGCGGGAGCCCGGTGTCCTTGTCTGCGCTCGGAAGCGCTGTTCGCGGCAAAGGGCAACGTGCAAAGCTCGGTAACGCCGGAAACATCGCTCTCTTGATCGGTGGGTCCACTAGAGCGTTTGTTTTGCCCATGGTGCACAACAACCTCAAGAAGTACGTGATTGATGAGCTCGAGAAACGCGGCGCCAAGGTGTACCCATTCATGGAAATTTCAACCAACGACGCGTCGTCTTGGCACCCTGGATCCTTCCCGGCGATCATTCCGTCGTACTTGCGCAAAGCCATCGATGTCATCAAGCCCATTTCTCTTCAGTTCCACACCGCGGGTAAGCAAACGTTCGAACAAGGTGAAGCTTTCGGGCGACCGTGCAAAGGAACGCACTACGCGCTCATCACGTCCACCAAGGCGGTGTTTTCACAAAACGGCAAGCTGATGTGCGCCGCCGACAAGAGTGGTATCAAGTTTGAGTGGTACATTAAGAGTCGACCCGACTTCGTGTGGCACCATCCGATGCCGGAAGATATGGCGGCTTTTATGACTGGTCACGGTAACCCTCACAAGGCGATTCTCTTTGACAAGTCGTGGCAGTGGTATTACAACGACGCCTTCTACGCGGTGCACGA